>Ga0255342_1007001_pt1 | contig 10000 bp, 9 predicted proteins | sample wastewater_treat_3_FD_192416 | JGI IMG/M metagenome (GOLD analysis project Ga0255342, IMG submission 192416) | Wastewater microbial communities from Lulu Island WWTP, Vancouver, Canada - plant14 | ecosystem: Engineered > WWTP > Wastewater > Unclassified | place: Canada: Vancouver, British... | reverse complement strand
AAACAGGTTGTTAATATCAAACTCTGAGAGTTCCACGATTTCGGTAGCGTTGCCTGAGTTTCCGGAAGTGCTGCTCCCGTAATCTATCGTTAGTGTTCTTAACGCCAATCCGGTAACAGCCTTTGAAATCTCGTCAAATTTACCGCTTTCCTTTAATAAGGCAATTTCTTTTTCAAACTCGTCCAGCACCTTTTTCAGTATGCTTTTGCGTGCTTCAGGCGCAATCATGTCTTGCGTTAATGCGCGAGCAAGTGCAATCAACCTGCGGAGTGCCGGTTGCTTACGTGCCGAATCTATGCGATAAGTTATCAAATCCATGTCGCTGAACACATCGGCAAATTCCGGGTTACGTTTTAATGTGATGAGTTCCTTATGCGAACCGGTTTCGGCAGGAACAATCGCCTCACTGTCTTGTAAGGCCTGCTCCACCAATTTAACTGTTTTTTCATCGAAAAACGGCAAAAACAAACCAACATTGTTCAGTTCGGCATCAGAGTCCACTCTGTGGGCAAGCGGAGTACGTATCATACGTCCAAGCAATTGGGCAATATAAGTATAATCACTGGCATGGCGGAACGACATCATTGTTTCGGCACGCGGGCAATCCCATCCGGTGGATAAATTCATCTTAAAAAAGACGACCTTTATATTTTCATCTTCCTCAATTCGGGAAGCATCCACTTTGCGGATATCCAACCCATGCCTTTTTATGATTTCATGCCTGTCAAACGTATGAACAACTTCTCCAGCTTGCAGTTTGCGTCCGAGGGATTCCTCCAGAACGGCTATACAGGAATCCAAATCCGTTTGAGTGATTTCACGCTCGTTTCCGTCCTCAACCTGAACAACAAAAATAGGACGGACAGGCTTCTTGATTTCCTCGCGATCACAGTAAGCAGCCCATCGTTCACACTTTTTCTTCCAGTTGGCAACAGCCTCCTTGAACATTGTCATATCGGCGCCAATTGCAATATCGGGGAAATGGATAATAATCCGATCCTTCAGCAAACCTGACTTCCGCACTTCTTCCGGAGGAACAACTACCTTTTGTATGGTAGATGTCGTATCAGCCACAAGTTTCTGAAACCGTTGCGGCGTAGCGGTTACTCCGATAACAAGCGGCATAATGGGCAGCCCATCTTCCTTACTGCCCTTGATAAATTTTTGCATAATGGATTGCGCCTTATCCTCGGCTTGTACGGATGTAAAGGTACCCCTATGTGCCTCATCAATTACGACATAGAAGGATTTCGGCTGACGCCTTGCGGTGTTTGCAAGCGTTTCCCAAATCGTATACTCACGCAGATTGGATTTCTGGGCAAGTAGCTTGTCCGAGCCGAGCTTTTGTGTGTTTAAAAAATAAATACCGCCGGGAGCGAAATACTCTGCGTCAAAAGTTGAGTCAATAACACGAATATTCCGCGCACGAAACTTATCGGACTTGCTTTCGATTTTCAGCCGAGTCTGCTCATTAAGTTCCGGCATATCCGAAAGCCAAACAAAAACAGAGTCCGGTTCCGCTACGCCGTATGCATGACCGAAAATAATATCTTCAAATAATGCAGTCATGATGATAGTTTTGCCTGCGCCTGTAGGAGCAGTGAATGAGATAACCTGCGGATCCTTTTCGCTCCAATAGGCATGAGCTTTCTGTATCTTTTCGTGCAATTCGGCAAGTGCCGTTTCTTGAAATGGAAATAATGTCGCTCTCATAGGTTATTCCTCCTGCTCCCGATTACAAAGTTATCGATATAGTCTCGGTATAACTGATAGGTACGTTTTATTCCTATACCATCCGACATTTCCCTAAACGCTTCTTCGGAGTTCGTGACGAAATAGACCGTGCCAATGTTATCTGCCTCCTGCAAGGCCTCGGTAAATTTTCCGTAGCAGTCTTCATCCAGGAGAACCGCAAAAGAATTCTGTGGCAGAATCAGCATATCCGGCAGTTCCTCGCCGTCCAATTCGGGCCGTTTGCCAATGGCGCCGGCTTTCAGCCACAGCAGGGGAAGTATCTCGATAAATTGCTGTCCGAGCGATACGCTGTTTTTATCAAGAAAGCCTAATTTGAAATACTCCACGTTGGCAGCGAAGCCTTCGCTCATCGGCGCATTGTTTGAAAGGTAAGTACCTTGAATGGGATTCCCATTAATATCAATTCCTTTAATACTACAAACAGTGCGTGGCCATGTTACATAGCGTGCAATGCCATACCTTTCCCATTCTTCGTCACCGGGATGGAGACCTTTTTTAGTCAGAGTTTTTGCTTCATCCTCCGAAACTTCATTGTTAGTAACCAAAATACAGCGGCGACAACCACCATCTATTGCATTTAAAAGATTGACAGCGTGTAATGTTGTGCCTGACCCTGCAAAAAAATCTAATATGAGAGCGTTTTTGTTTAAGTTTATAACACTCAAAGCATCTTGTACCGCATACAACGATTTTGGATAGGGAAATTTTCTATCCACCAATATTTTTGCCAACAATTTTGATCCGTGCCATCCTGCATTGTGAGATGTTTTATTCCATACTGTTTTTGGTGCCCGCAACGATCCACCAAATTTTTCGACAAGTTGTGCAGCCCCCGAAGCATCAATACTTTCTACAATGATTTCTCCTTTTTCAATCCGTTTTTCTGTTCCCTCGTTTACTGTTAAAACAGACCAACCGATTTCTTTTCTCGAAGTTTTCCCAAGACGTAAAAGCCCTTTGCTTAATCTGCGCCGCGCAACTTCAACCCCTGTACGCCAACGAGCCTCACGGCCATCAGCAGTCATTGGCCATATCGCCAATTGCCCATCTGGAGCAACAACACTTTCCTTGGGTACTCCCAAAGGTATGGGATCTCCAATAGATTCGATTTTCCCCTTATTTGAGTCAATAAATATAGGATAAAACAAATTTTTAGAATTTTCTCGTAAATTTCCCTTGCCTGTCCTGACAAACTGAAACCATAGTTGACTTTTTGTGGCCGATAGACCTTCATTTAACATATCGTCCTCAGATTTGACAACCTCTGCATTTCCTAAAAACACAAAGAAAAGATACTCTTCAGCACGTGAAAACAACCCGTCACGTGTTGAGCCTTGGCTACTAATGACACTGGTAACCATTTGAATTCTTGCTTCCGGGAACAACTCCTCTAATAAACATCCAAGATGGAGATATTCTTTTTCATCTATAGTACAAATCAGCACAGAACAATTAGGATTTAAAACCCTTTTTGCTATTAGCAACCGCTTCTTCATCATAGAAAGCCACTTGCTATGCCGGTAAGCATCATTGGAGTCCACATAGTCGTTGTTATATTTCCAATCCCTTGCTCCGGTATTATAAGGAGGATCAATGTATATGCAATCTACTTTTCCCTCATACAGGTATTCCAAAAGCTGAAGAGCGTGGTAGTTATCCGCTTCAATAAGCGTGTGCCACAGGCTGTCACCCGGTGCATTTTCCACTTTAGCAATGGGTTCAAGTGACGGAAAAATAGGATCGCCGAACTGTGCCACAGAAACAAGCTCACATACAGGCATAGTCGTTATTTCGGATGTAATCTTGTTCTCGCAGACAGCAGTTTCACCGTCAATTTCTTTTACTATGTAGAGCTCATTCATTTTGCCGGTTTTGCGGGCAACGGTAGAGCCGGATTTTACGGGCACCCCATAAAGCGCGGTGCATTCCGGAATATGCTCTTCAAACACTAAACCAAACTTTTTGTTTTTACTGATACGGTTAACTTCCTCCGTCAGCCGCTCGCGCAGCATCGGATCGGTAATTTGCCGTAATAGATCATTAATAGCCGCCATATGAATTTATCTCCTATTCTTTTCCTTTTTCCTGTTCGGTTTTCGCCGAATTCTCTGATTCCGACTTGGCTTCATCTTTAGAATTCGGAGCAGTCTGCCGGCTCCATGACTTACCGAACAGCTCGTTCCCTACAGATAAACGAAGGACTGCCGCCTCGTCAAGCATTTTGTATGTATTCGGCGTATAGGTATCCGCTTTATCAAACGCAATAAATATTTGTTTGCCACTTTTTGCACTTTCCCGATATAGCCGGAGTATTTGCTCAAAGTCGGCATCCTCTATACGTTTAACAATACTTGAATCATGGATTAACACAGGAACGGGAGTCAATGTCAGCATACTCAAGTCATAAACTACAAGACTTTTGAATGCCGTTCCCTCGCTCTTATCATCCGGTGTTTCAAACTCAAATGTTTTATCCGGATTCAGCGTCAATTCAGGAGAAGTCCTGTCGCCTCCTGTAATAATATCGTTAATGCGTTTCATTTCCGCATTCACTTCCGCCTGAGCCGCAGCAAGGGCCTCCTCCTGGCGTTTTCGGAGATTCGCCAACAGATGCTCTATCTCCTTACGCTTTTCCATTTGTTCCAATTCGCTTTTTAGTGTCTCGTTTTCTTCGTGCAGCTTTTCAATCTCCCGTGATACACGGGCATATTGAGTCAAAATAGATTGCGAGAGTGATTTAGCAATTCCGGACTCCTCAATTTGTTTCTCATAAGCCGCAATATCGGCATCTATATATTCGATTTGCGGAGTCAGCCGGGCTATCTCCGCTTCGATGTCTGCACGAAGGAAACGGTTAATCTTAGCGTGAAAAGCCTCAACGTCAGTAAAAGCATCAATTTTAGCATCGGGGAAAAAGCGGAGCAGAGCCGAAAAATCTTTTTCCAGCACTCCGTCATTGCCTGGCATATTGTTGCGGACAGCATTAAGCTGCGATATAAGACGGCTTTTCCGCCGGTTCAGTTTTCCTAATTCTCCTTTGATTTCTGCAAGCCGCTCTGCTTGTTGCGGGTCGATACCCAAAGCACGCAGATTGGCTTCTTCGTTTTGTTTGCACAGTTTTTCTCTGCGTTTTTCCAGCCCTGCTATCTTTTCATTGTTCTCAGAAATAGCCGATGTAATGTCCGATACGGAGCGTTCAGCCTGCTTGTTTGGCTTAATGCCGTAGCTGTCCTCAGCCGTTTTCAGGTTTTGGATGTCTTCATATCTATCCAATAGCTTCATAAGGTACTCTACCGCTGTTGCCATGGGTTCACGCTCGCCTTGTAAGGGCCTGCGTTCGTTATGGCTCCCATGTCCGTAAATCCTGAAAAATCTTCCAACAATTTCTCTGAAAGAAATCCCCTTTAAAAGTATCTTATACTCGTGAAACAGCCATTCACGATACCTCGACACAGGCATTTCCTCTATGACATGAAATTTGCTGTCACAACGATTCACAATCGACGGGCGATTGGTGCTTCGTGAAAAAAAGTATATAGAACCATCAAACTCATAAACAAAATTGATTGTATGATGATCAACATGTGCGATCACATCTTTTGCGGATTTCGGGTAATCGTCCCCACCAAATACAAAATCCAATATAAGCAAAAAGGTGGACTTCCCTATGGCATTACTGCCATCCGAACTGCCAAGGACAACATTAAGGCCGGCTCGGAAGTCTTCCGGTTGTGTTTTGAACTTATCACATATTATTCGCTTTAACATAGTGGAGCACCTCCGTCCCGTCAGGTATTTCTATCCGTCCAAGCTTGTACAAACAATCAAGGGCGTCAAGAAAGACGCTTATTTCCGACACTTTTGTTTTTGTCGCTTCAAGCAGCTCGTGCGGGGTCATATCCCGTTCTTCCAATTTCTCTAAAATAGGTGCGAAAAGGGCAATGACGCTATCGGAAAAAGAATTAACTTTGCTTGGCATTTTCATTGAACAAATCACACCTTTTCACTAAATATCCAACGATAATCTCGCAAGCGTCTTTATATCTTTGACCGACTTGCGAGTATAATTTTTCAACCAGAAGATCCATTATGTATTCCTGTGGATCAACGATATCCGGTTTTTGCTGTATTCCGCTTTCAAGTAGTATGGAGGCGGATTTCATCAATTCTCCAAATATATTTGTGTCAAACCCGATTTCCTGCTCAAGGCGGGAGCATGTTTCCTTTACGGTCTTATACAGTCGAGCCATGCTCGCATTTATCTTGTCTTTTAAAAACGGCTCATGAATCTTGCGCTCAATCTCAACCAAATCCTTAATGTTGGTCGATTCCAGTCCTTTTGCATTCTTCATTTTATGAACTTCTCGCAGAACGGCTTCTATCTCATTTTGGAATTTAATACCCGATATTCTATCGAGAAATGCTTGAAGATCTGCACAACGGTGTTTTCTCTCCAATAAGTCCTTTATTTCCTCAGACGACATAGTAGGAACAAGGGGGACGCACTCATTTGCACATAACGCTACCGCATTTTCATAGCTCTCCGCTTCATCAGGTGACAACTTTAAATGGACAATCTCACATTTCTTTACCGGAATCTTTCCGCGCTTGGGAATGCCAAGATAATCACCGCAATATAAGCACTTTCCATTGGCTTCGGCCAAGAGGGTTACAAGCAACGAATCGTCCTGTTTCGGTAAAGGAGCCAATTGCTTAATTCTGTCTACAACATACCCTGCAACATCCTCAGCAAACTCTGCGTCAGTTCTGTTTTCCATGAGGCCCGAAACCAAATTGACTCGGTTAGAACCGTCATTCACAAGGAGTATTATTTCTTCAATATGTGATGTGAAGGAGAAAACATATTCTTGTGTAATCAACTTGATCGTCTTTTTTCCGCTTCGATTCTCAGTGTTGGTGACAACATACAGAAAGACTCCCGCTAAAAACGTATGAAAACTGAATTCTGTTTGGGATGACAATTCCATTTTCGTTGTTCCGCTGACCATTTCAACTTTTGTATCATCATAAATACCATATATTTTCTTTCCGACTTCTTCAGGGGTATCACTGGCAATAATGTCCCTGAGTGCCAAAACTATCTGCTTAAACAAATTGCTGTCCAACAATTTGAGAACATTGTCCTTGAAATAAGCCGCTACTTCTTGCGGATTGGCATGACGAGCTGGGTCTGTAACATCTTTGGAGAGATTTTGTTCACACCTCAGCAGTTTTGATGAAGCATCTTCTCTGACTCGGTCTGCATTTTCCTGACCGGAAAATGTAAATTCAAAATTGGGGGCAACAGAATGAAGCAGTACTTCGCACAACTGCTTATTATCAACATTAACCGACTTGCACGAAACAAGAACAGCAAAATATGATCCAAAACATAACCTCATGTCTGAGCCCCTCCATTTCAAATTGAATCAGAATTTATTTGTCGCCTTCATCTACATAATCCACAATATCTCCAATATTGCATTGAAGTGCTTTGCATATGCGTGCTAAGACATCCATACTAACCGGAAGTTCCTTTCCCAGCTTAGCCATGGTTGTAGTGGTCAATCCGGTTGCCGCCATTAAATCTTTTTTCATCATTTTTCTGTCTATAAGTAACTTCCACAGCTTATTATAGCTGAATGCCATAGTACCGCCCTCCAAAGAGTATTTGCAAAAAACAATTTGTTTGGAATATTTTATCACATTTAAACGCTAATATCAAGGTTACCTTTACTATTGCTGATATGGTCTTTATAAATTGCAATTTCGATACGCAGTTTGAATAATTAATTAAAATTCTCTACTTTCACTCTATGATGAAGCTACTCTCACTCCTCCAAGCTTGTCCCATAAATTAGTATGCTGTTATTGCGCAAAGCGATAACAGCTTTTGTTTTATACGCTTAAGCACTCAAAAATTAAGCAGAAGGAGGCCAGTTTCTATGGTTGAAGTCAGAAATCTGAATAAAAAGCGCATTGGCGATATGAGCGATGATGAGCGTCTGTTTGTGATTAAAATAAAAGATTGTGTCACTCGAATCACAGTAACCCCCGACGGCACATTAAACATATCGCACGAGCGTGTAGAACCTGTAGCATAGCCACACCCCAAGAACAGCTTAATACCTAAAATCCGCCAGAACGCAAGACGGCAGTGCGGAGGAACACCCCAACCGGGTGAACCTCGCCTGTCGTCTTTTCTATTTACCATGATGTACGGTGCGAGGTTCCCATAAAAAGGAGCAAACATCGTGATTACATACCTCTTGCACCTCTTCTTTGCAAATGGACGAGCCCCTCCGCTTCTGACATTTTGACTCACCATCAAGATTTCAGAAAATGGAGGACAAGCCATATGGCAGAAAAAAAGAAATATCAAATCAAGGTGCAAGGTAAGCTTGTACCGGTCAGTCAAGAAGTTTATCTGACATATTACCGAATGAGACGTCATGAACGTCATCTGGAAGAAAAGGACATAGCAAACGGCGTTTTTTACTACAGCGCTCTGGACACCGAGGAAACCAACGGCGAAGATGCGATGCCCGATCTCGTTTCCCCACGAGTAGAGGATATCGTCACGGACAAGCTTATGGCAGAAAAGCTACATAAATGTCTTGCCTGCCTAAGCAAGGATGAGCGCGATTTGATCTATGCTCTGTATTTCCAGAGAAAAACGCAGGTAGAGCTTGAAAAGGAGACAGGCATTAAGCAGCAGACCATCAGCTATCGGGAGCGTCAGATTCGAGTGAAACTCAAAAAAATGATGGGAAAGTAAAAATTCTTTTTGTAGACCCCCTCACGAAACCGGATTAGTAGTGAGGGGTTTTTTATTCCCTCAAATGTACTTTGAAAATTTCATATCCGATGATCTGAATACGTTAGCTGACGGCTCCCAAAAGGAACAGCGACTCCGGAGGATGCGCCAAGACCACCTGTAGGATGGTGATGAGAACAAGATGAATCAGCTTTTTCTTTCTGTTCATTACGTTTCTCTTCCCAGACTATCAAAGACGGCCCAATAAGGTGCAGAGCGGTACCCATCCGACCGGGAAACAGGCTGTGGCGGCCTGTATCGCAATGACCCCGTCAGCCTATCATGATACTTCTGTCCAGTCACAGCCCCCACATATGGGGATCACGCAATGAGGGCAGCCGGCAGAGATCCTGGCGGGGGTGAAATTCCCATGATGCGGTGAAGCCAGCCGCAGTTCAGACCATCGCCTTTTGTGCTTGGGGAGTAGTGTCGAATTAAGCACCGTTATCACTAAAAACAACTTAATGTCAGAAGCAATGGGATCGCCCTGTTTTCAGCTGTTCTCATAACAAAGCAGCTTTCTCAAGGGCGATCCTATTTTTGTGCCATTAAGTATGAAAAGGGAGGATGGTAATTTTGAAAGACAATAAAAAGAGCATACGGCGTGGGGATATCTTCTATGCCGATTTAAGTCCCGTCGTGGGCTCCGAACAAGGCGGAATCCGTCCGGTGCTCATTCTGCAGAACAATGTCGGAAATCGTCACAGCCCTACGGTGATTGTCTGCGCTATTACCGGCAGAACCGAGAAAAACAATATTCCTACCCATGTTTCCATTGGTACTGCCTGCGGCGGCTCAAAAGAATCTTTTGCTCTCTTAGAGCAGATACGCACCATTGACCGCATACGCCTTAGAGAAAAGGTCGGCAATCTTTCCTGTCATGAAATGGAAAGAATTAATCAGGCACTTTCGATCAGCGTTGGGCTTGACCCGGCGTTTTTTTAATGAAAGGGGATGTCATTATGAACGAAAAAGTCACAATGTTTGAAAAGTACCCCGATGTAGTCGAGGTCAATCAATTAAGAGAAATGCTTGGCGGCATCAGCCGTAAGCTGGCCTATAAACTACTGGCGGAAAAGGAGATACATAGTGTTCGCGTTGGACGAACCTATAAGATTCCAAAAGCATGTGTTATTGAATATCTGCTGGGTGAAGAAATGTGCCACATCAAGCTCGGCTGATCCGGATTTTTGTCTATCATTGACAATAAGGCGTAGAAAAATCATGTGGATGATTTCCACATAAAGCAATAGCTATCTTAAGCTTTCTGTGGTATTGTGGTGCTGTCAATGGTAGGCAAATACGCTGTTATTTCGAAGGAGGATAGCAATGATAACAGGATGCCTACAGCAAAAAAATAATACTTATTACGCTGTCCTTTATACAAAAGTGGACGGCAAAAGAAAGACAAAGTGGATTCCCACCGGA
>Ga0255342_1006993_pt1 | contig 10016 bp, 11 predicted proteins | sample wastewater_treat_3_FD_192416 | JGI IMG/M metagenome (GOLD analysis project Ga0255342, IMG submission 192416) | Wastewater microbial communities from Lulu Island WWTP, Vancouver, Canada - plant14 | ecosystem: Engineered > WWTP > Wastewater > Unclassified | place: Canada: Vancouver, British... | reverse complement strand
ATCGTACAAATTGCAATTTATATTAGGGAAAATAGCCTGAATATTATATACTCTTTGGATACACTATACCTGCAAAGTTTCTCCGAAGATCAGTTATATGCGACAAAAGAAGAGTGCCAAGAAGTGTGCGATAAGAAAAATAAGAAATGAGTTATCATGATGAAGATACCAGAGCAGATAAAAATAGGTGGTTATATTATTCGCGTCATACGGAAAAAAGATGCAATGGAATTTAATTTAGGGGAATATCATCATTTTACCCAAGAGATATGGCTTGATGAAGAACTGACAGAACAACAAACTGAAGAAATATTTATTCATGAAATTCTTGAGGCCATTAAAGATATTTATAGTCTCGATTATCCGCATGAAATTCTAAACACTAATGGTGTGGCACTTCATGCTTTTATAAAAGATAATCCTGAAGTCTTTTCTTGGTTTGACAAGACAACGAAAAATTCTAATATCAAAGAAAGGTGAAGAAAAATGAAACTATATTTAGTTCATAGAAACGATAGCGTGGATTATGATGAGTACGAATCGGCGATTGTTGTTGCTGAATCTCAGGAGGATGCTATCCAAATGTTGAAAACATCCCTTGAAGAGAAGTATGGAGAAGGACAAGAATGGATGTGGGGAAATTTCGATGTGACTGTGAAAGAAGTTGATCTAAACGAGCAAAAAAATAATTCTTCAAAAGCGGGGCGAAATAAATGATTGATGAACAAAAAGAAAAAAATCCGACCATTCGGGATGCCATAGAGATTATCTTGACCCAATTGGGAGAGAACCCTGAGCGGGAAGGGTTGAAAGCTACGCCGATCCGAGTTGAAAAAATGTATCGAGAAACTTGCTCGGGATACCAACAAAATTTGAAAGAAATCGTCAACGGTGCTGTCTTTCATGAAAAATCGAACGGTATGGTTCTGGTAAAGGATATTGAGTTTTACAGTCTTTGTGAACATCATATGCTGCCTTTTTTCGGAATGGTACATGTTGCATATTTGCCCGACGAAAAAATTATCGGCTTGTCTAAAATTCCACGGATTGTGGATATGTACGCACGCCGTCTTCAAGTTCAAGAGAGATTGACGACCCAAATCATGGAAGCAATCGAAGAAATTCTGCAACCGAAAGGGTGTGGGGTACTGATTGAGGCGAGCCATTTATGTGCGATGATGCGAGGGGTAAAAAAAGATCAGGCGAAGCTTATAACGACAAATTTCAGCGGTTTATTTCTGAAAGACGAATCGATTCGCTCTGATTTTGTTAATCAGGTAAATCAAGAATCTGTTAAAGTGTAATTTCCGAAATTTTTGGAAACATCATTTATAATTTTCAAGACTTTTTCTGTGCAATCATCATCAATTTATCGAAGAAAATAAGAGGATTTTATGGATATTTTCCAAAAGTGTTACGAATATGACATGATCAAAAAAATGATTGCCGAAGGACATTATCCTTATTTTTTGCCGCTTTCAGAAAATGAAGGAACCGTTGCGGAATATAAGGGCAAGAAACTGATCATGTGTGGTTCCAATAATTACTTGGGGCTCACGACTCATCCGAAAGTTCGAGAAGCGGCGATAGCGGCGATTCACCAATACGGAACCAGCTGTACCGGCTCTCGATTTTTAAATGGATCGTTGGAATTGCATGAAACTTTGGAACATGAAATTGCCGAGTTTGTGGGTAAAGAAGCGGCTTTGGTTTTTTCAACCGGAATGCAGACGAATTTAGGAACAATCAGCGCATTAGTCGGTCGGAATGATTATGCCATTCTCGATAAAGATTCCCATGCCAGCATTTATGACGGCGTCAAGCTTTCCTATGGTAAATTGGAACGATTTGCGCATAATGATATGGAACATTTGGAAAAGGTCTTAAACTCTCTCCCGGAAGAGGCCGGAAAGCTCATTATTGTGGATGGTTTGTTCAGTATGGAAGGAGATTTAGCTCCGTTGGACAAAATTATTCCCATCGCAAGAAAATATGGCGCCCGTCTGATGGTGGACGATGCTCACGGGATCGGTGTGACAGGTAATGGTCACGGTACCGCTGCACAATTCGGCTTGACGAAAGAGGTCGACTTGATCATGTCAACTTTCAGTAAGAGTTTCGCTTCTTTGGGCGGTTTTATTTCCGGCGATGAAGAGATTGTTCATTACATTAAGCATAACGCACGATCGATGATTTTCAGTGCAAGTATTCAGCCGGCAAGTGCTGCGGCAGCTTTGGCTGCATTAAGAATCATGCGAGAAGAACCCGAATGGAATCAGCGTTTGATAAAGAATGGGAATAAGATGCGGAAGGGACTGTCCGAGCTTGGATTTAATATCGGGAATTCCGTGACACCGGTCGTACCAATTCTTATAGGGAATAATGAACAGACTTTTGAAATGGCAAGCGGCCTTTTTGAAAGGGGCGTTTTCGTTAATTCGGTAATTTCTCCCGCAACCCCTCCCGGTAGACAATTGTTGAGAACCAGTTACATGGCAACCCATACGGACGAACAGCTCGATCAGGTATTGGACGCTTTTGAATATGTCGGGAAAAAGGTTGGCTTGATCTGATGGGAAAAAATTCAGAGAAATCCGAATATCGGGTCTTATTATTTGATATAGACGGTGTGTTGGTTTCTCAGGGCGGATATCGGAAAGCATTTACAGATACGGTTTCCTGGTTTATGAATTATTTTGGATTTCCGGAAATTCAAATCGGCAGGGAATTTGCGGATCGATTTGATGCATACGGCGTTTTGGCGGAATGGGATATGGTTCCGTTAACTTTATCCTTTTTTTTAGATTGGTACGCCGAGAATAACCCGCAAGCAAGACCTTTTGGAAAACTTGAAAAATTAAATAATCTTCCCCGCATCCATCCGGCCATGCCGTTTCCGGAAGTTCTTTGGCAGAAGATACCGCAGATTCAAGATATTTTAAATGGTGAAGATATCCCCGCTTTAGCTGTTTACAAACATTGTCTGGATCAGAAAGATCAGAGTATTTTACCCAGAATATGGGATGATTCGGTTTTAAGTGAGTTGTTGGCGGATTCTTTAAATGTGCGCACTTCTTGGTGCTTTCAGAAATTGGAAACCTATATTCTCGGTTCGGAGCTTTTTGAACAAACATTTCATATACCGACCGAAAAGGGAATTCCTTCCGGATTAATGACTGTGAATAAAGCCCTTCTTAACGAAAAATACCGGAAAAAAATTCTTGAAATGAACGGAAAATCATTGTACGTGGCGACGATTACCGCTCGTCCGAATTTGTTGCCGGCATGTATTAAAGACGATAAAACAGAGATTATCTCGGCAATCCCCGAAGCGGAAATTGCGATGGATGAATTAGGTTGGGGAGATGAGCGGATCAAAAATGTCGGAGTAGGGATATTACATTATTATGAGAAGAAGCGGGATCTTCCGCAAGACAGCAGATTGAAACCGAATCCTTTTCATGCACTTTTTGCGATCCTTTATGCCATCAGTGATTCTTTTGAAAAAACTTTCAACGTCGTTTCAACCTGGGACTTTCCCGAAAAATCCGAGAATAAAATCAATCCTTTTTTGCCTATTCTTCCGGAAGGTTCTATGCTTGATATCGCGGTTTTTGAAGATTCTCTATCCGGTATCCAATCCGCAACAGATGCGGCAAAAATCTTACAAAATTACGGGTATATCGCCCAAACCAGAAGATATGGCATCTATACAAATCCTGAAAAGGCAGAATTGATGAAAACGATCGGTACAAAGTGTTTTCCGACAATCAATGATGCTTTGGATCAATATTTTTCGGAAACAGATCAATAAAATAAGCATTGAATTAATTTCTCATTCGAATCAAATTTCATTGAGAGTCGCTGAGCACATTGTCGAATATAAGCCGGATAATGCAAAAAATCGCGATCTGTTTCCGCTGCGATCTGCAAGAACGAATCGACGGTCAATGATCCGATTTGTAAGGCTTTATTTACTGCCTGAATTTTTAAAAGGCTCCAGACAATCACTACTTGGGCAATTTCGAATTTAACAATCCGGTCGACGGTTATCGACTCTTGCTGATATTGGGAAAATTGTTTCAAACAATCCGAAAAAAAGAATAAAACCATGAAATTTTCCGGCAAATGAGCATATTTTTGGGAAAAAAGTTCCATCATATTGTCTCTTCCCATCCTATAATGCTCAGCCATCAATATAATCGGATCTGTCTCGCCCGCAAGCAAACTGATCATATTCCTTTGGATCGCTATGGATGATTTCGAAGCTCCTTCCAACCCCCAGTTAAGACATTCATTTAAAACTTTTATCCATTCGGAAAATCGGACAGGATCCTCACATTCGCCGGAAGTAAAAAACGGATCGGAAAGCTCTCCGGATGAAGGACCGATCAAAATGTTGCAAATTGCTTCTTCGTCCATACCGTTTTCGATCATTTCACCGATGGAGATCAGGAGGTTGCAAGCGTTTGCCAGCCGGTCCGGCATCTTTCTTCCCCGATTTTGGACACATTTAATGAGTGCTTTGACGATATCGTCCCGTAATTTTAAGAGAATTCGACTTTTATCGTCCCGGATAAATTCGCAGAATAGCCAATCGGCATGAGGATCTATATATGTTTCGATCGATTCAAAATCCATCCGATTCGGATTCAACAACGCCAATTCTCTCACTTTCGGACAAGAGAGCGATGCCGAAAGAAACAGAGAAGAATCAATTTGCCAATAATAACGAGGGAAGAAAAAACAGGTATCACAAAGTGAGAATTCACCGTATTTTTCCTGTAAGCGACAAAATTTTGCTTCGGAAAGAAAAGGGCAAATTTCATCGGGTTGTTTCAGCAGATTGAGGAAATATTCGGTTGAACGGTTCTTTCCTTTGCCTGTACTTATTTTTCGTAAAGCGGAATCCGTTATTTCATGAAGATTTTTATCCGCGAGATTTTGATAGAAGCTTGCATGTTTTTCATCAACCGGGATATTCCATCCCTGACAACAGGTTTGAAGACAATTTTCAGCCAGGCATTTAAATTCTTTCATCCAAGAAGGAGAATAACAGCAACTGGTCTGGTAATAATTTTCCATGAAAGCAAGTGAACCTTTTCTATTCTTCGGTCGTCTAAAGAATATGGATTTTTTCCGATCAGGCGGAACGGAAAGAGAGATCGTGTCTGATCGGCGCTTGAAACAAGTATAGTAGAATAAAAACAACTTGATATGAATAGAAAGGAATATTTATGAAAAAGGTTCTGTTCAAGAAAAGATTTTCGGCAACCATTCTGGCCGGTTTCTTAATCGTTACGATTCTTGGTTTTATACCTTCTTCCAAACAAATTGTTTGGTCAACGCAGACCCCCCAAAGCGGATCATCCGCAACCGGTGAAGTAATCAAAATGCGCAATCCGGTCATTCGGTCGGGTGCGGTAATTATATTGAAGAATCCGGTCGGAACCGTCGTGCCAACATCCGTTCAGAAAAGCAATCCGTCAATCCAGCTATTACAGACTTCCACGCCGATGCCGGTTATCCCTCCGGTAATTTGGCAAGTCACTCCGACGCTCGGAAGGGCGGTAGAAGTGATTCCTACAGGGATGAATGTCCCGAAACCGGCATATGATTGCAACGTTCAAGTAAACAGTCCTTATTGGTATCAGCAATTTGCACCGGGAGAAGATTTCGATTTTGATGTTACGATCACCAATACCGGTACCGAAGCATGGAATACGGATATCGATGTGATGCAATATACCGGATGGCGAATGGAAATTGAAGGAAAGTACCTCTATGATCTTGATAAAGATTACGATTCCGCCCAAATTGTTTTACCCGGACAATCGATTCGATGGAAAATCCGAATGGAAGCTCCCAAGGAGAAGACTACAGAGGACGATAAGTATTACACCACCTACAGCCTTGTTAAAGGAACGGATTATGATAACAGCAGATTCTGTCCGTTTTCCCTTTATATTTATGTCCCGCATAAATGATTTTTTGTCTACCTGATTGACTAATAGAAAGAGAAATGCGGCTCCCCGAGAGCCGCATTTCTTATCTCGCTTTATAAATAAGAAATCGAATCACATTTCTTGTCTACCGGATAAGGCGCGTAACAAAGTATTTTGGTCTGCATATTCCAACTCGCCTCCCGATGGCAGCCCTCTTGCCAGACGGGTGATACGGACATGGTAAGGTTCCAAACGTTGGCGGATATACAAAGCGGTGGCATCTCCTTCCATCGAAGGATTTGTCGCGATAATAACTTCTTTATAATCACCTGTCGCTACACGTTCGAAAAGAGGAGCTAAACGAATATCTTCGGGATTGATCCCTTCGATCGGTGACAGAAGTCCATGAAGGACATGATATTTTCCAAAGTAGCCGCCGGATTGTTCCAGCACAATAACATCCATAGGGGTTTCCACGACACACAATTCATGTTGATCCCGTTGGTCATTTTCACATATTGCGCATAAATCGTGGCCTGCCAAGGTGATATTAAAACATTCCTTGCATAATGCCGTCTCGGTCTTCAAATTCATTAATGCGGTGGATAATTTTTGCGCGATATCCGTGTTGTTCTTCAGCAGAAAAAAAGTCAATCGTGAAGCGGTACGAGGGCCGATTCCGGGAAGCATTGAAAAAGCATCGATCAAGTTTTGAACCGGAGCGGGAATATTTGCCATTTGATTAAAAACCCAACCCCATGGAAGATAATGTGTTACTGATCGAGCTCATTTTCTCTTCGGAAAGTTTACGGCTCTGTTCCAAAGCCAAATTAATGCCGCTTAAAATCATATCCTGAAGCATTTCGGCATCGGCATCTTTGAGAAAATCCGGATCTATTTCAACGGATTTGCAGTTCTGGTCGCCTGTCATAGTGATTTTAACCGCCCCACCTCCCACTGTCGCGGTAACAGTGGCTTCGGCGATTTTTGCCTGTTCCTCTTCCATTTGCTTTTGCAGCTCAATCAGCTGCTGCCTCATTGCATTTTGATTCCCCGCAGGTCTGCCGCCCGGTCTTCCGTATCCTTTAGCCATTTGCTTCTCTCCTCTGATATTTCGTTATTTTCTTTTATTCAACTTTTCAATTATCTGTTGTATTTTACCCAGATTTCCGAATTAAATTCTTTGGTACTTACCGATCTGTATTCTAAAATGAATTGTTTCTGTCTATTTTGTTTTTTCTTTGTTGATGACCAGTTTCCCGCCTAATTGCAGTGCGGCATTAACCAGCGGTCCCTGAGATTCAGGTTGGCGATTTTTTTTGCCCAGAATTGTCAACGCCACACCGACCGGTTTTCCCAACACATTTGAGATGGCGGCGCTGGTCCATAGCATGCTTTTCCGGCTGTTCTCCATTTGATTCTTAATTGTCTCTCGCGGGAATCCGAGATAGAGAACGCCGTCTCGAACTTCGAGCAGCTGCGCATGATTTAAAGTCGCATCCAGAATCGCATCATGTTTTTTTATCAGTTCTCGGACTTTTGTCCAATTTTTTTCGATTTCTTCTTTGGTAACCGAAGGATCCGGTTGTTGTCCTTTCCGGATAAAAACTTTGGCACCGGCATAATCATCCGCCTCTTCCGTAAGTTCCTCTTCATCCGGCAGAACGGACGCTGCTTTTTTAGCCGGCTGGTCGTTTATAACCGGCGATTGGATAAAAACGGGTTGTACCGGTTTCTTTTCTTCGCAACTTTCGGCTGTTGCCAGTTCCAAACTCAGCCCGGGGTACCAACCGGTGCGACTGTCTGTTACAGCTTGATCAAACAGCCGGATCATTTCGATCACCTGATCCACCGTCAGTTTAGCGGATTGTTTTGCCAAAATACTTTGAATTTCAGCCGTTATTTCCAAAGGCTTTCTGGAACCCATTTGGATAACCAATATCATCCGCAAGTGCTCCACCATTTGGCGAGCAAACTGTCTGGGGTCCGAGCCGGAATCCAATGCCTGATGAAGGATGTCCAAGCCTAACCCGGCATTGTGATCAATAATCGCATCTACCAATTGAATCACAGCTTGATTTGACGACACTCCCAGGATCGATTGTGCGGCTTGCAATGTGATTTTATCGCCGGTTGAGGATAATTGATCCAACAATGAGACGGCATCGCGCATTGCGCCTGTGGCTTGCCGTGCAATCAATGTGAGAGCTTCTTCTTCATAATCAAAATTTTCTTTTTCGCAAATGTGTTTCAACCAACCGACGATTTCGGTAACCGGAAACCTGCGAAATTCGTGATGTTGGCATCGGGAAAGAACCGTGGCGGGAATTTTCTGGATTTCGGTGGTCGCTAATATAAACATAGCGTGAGCGGGCGGTTCTTCCAATGTTTTCAACAGGGCATTAAAAGCGGCGGTGGAGAGCATATGGACTTCATCGATAATATATACTTTCATGCGACCTTGAGCCGGCAAAAAATTAATTTTGTCACGTAAGTCGCGGATATCATCGACACCGGTATTGGAAGCGGCATCAATTTCGATGATATCCATAAAACTTCCATCCAGAATCGAAAGGCAGTTTTCGCAATGATCGCAGGGACGATTTGCCAAAACAGGATCGGTGCAATTTGCCGCACGAGCAAGCATACGCGCTATCGTAGTCTTTCCGGTACCGCGCGGGCCTGAAAACAAATATGCGTGGGTTAATCGATCGGAAGCGATTGCGTTACGAATTACACGGATAACCTGTTCCTGCCCGACGAATTCGTCCCAAGTCCGTGGACGCCATTTTCGATACAATGCCTGTGTTGACAATCTAACCCCTTTTTTCGCTCGTACCAAACGAGAAATGTTTCTTTCTCAATTATACCGCTTGGATATTCTTGAGAAAGAAGGATTGGAAAGTGAGAATCGGTCTTTACACCGCGAAAAACAAATATGTCCCGAATATAAAAGAAGTGATATTAAGGGATTCGATAAGTCGCCTGAATATTGCCGTCAGGGTCTTTTAATACTACCGTTTCACCGCTTTGCCAAGCGGCTTCCGTAAGTCCCCAATAAAGCTCGAAAGGAGTGTTATGCCCCGAGCGGGAATATAAAGGGACGATGATGCCTTTTCGAATTATTTGAATATTGGGGAATGTATATACGTTCCCATCGGCATCTTCCAATGTCCAATTTTCAAGCTGGACGGCGGTATCGGCGTTGCTTTTAATGTAAACGGCTTCCGAATTAATATCCCCGGTGCCGATTACATCGGAAATACTGACTAATAAATCCCGTACCGGAGGGATAGTAGGTTGACTTGTAACATCCGCTGTGACCTGCGACGTCGCTGAGCTGTTTATTGGGTTATTTACCTGGATTGGCGAAGTAGGGGTCATCAGGATGTTATAGTCAATCTCAATCGTCGGAGAAGAAACGACTGGCGATGCGGAATCATTAACGGTAATTAATGTATACGGCTTTTCAGCGTTTCGAATATTTTCCCAATAATATAAAACCGCGAAGGTCGCGGTAACGGATACAATTAAATTTACCAATAATAATATCAATATTTTCCAAAAGGTCTTCATCGTCCGATTATCCAGATAATTTCTATGAAAGATTTTACACTAAAAACAGGTCCCTAATAAATATTAATAGATATCGACCCAGCTGTCAAAAACAGCTCATATTTCGAAGATAAAAAATAACAAATAATCGAAAAAACTCATAAGTCGTCGCAGCGGGTTCTTTTGAGATCTTTCTTTTTCAAAATTCTTTATTAAAATGAAGATATGGTTCTTTATATTGACGGGCATAACTTAATTCCAAAAATTCCCGGAATGTCTCTTCGGCAAATTGACGATGAAGAACACTTAATTGAATTATTACAGGAATATAGCAGAATCAGCCGAAAAAAAGTCGAAGTATTTTTTGATCGGGCAGCTCCCGGCTTCAATGGTGATAAAACGGCAGGAACGATATTGGTGCATTATATATCCGAGAAAACAACCGCGGATGAAGCGATTATTCGGCGTGTCCGTGCTTGGGGGAAACGAAGCAAAGAAATAACGGTTGTTTCTTCC
>Ga0255342_1006987_pt1 | contig 10025 bp, 7 predicted proteins | sample wastewater_treat_3_FD_192416 | JGI IMG/M metagenome (GOLD analysis project Ga0255342, IMG submission 192416) | Wastewater microbial communities from Lulu Island WWTP, Vancouver, Canada - plant14 | ecosystem: Engineered > WWTP > Wastewater > Unclassified | place: Canada: Vancouver, British... | reverse complement strand
ATCAAGGAGGTTTCCATCTTCGTTTCTGATTGGGCTGATAATCCCACAGGGGCACTTATTGATGCCATCGAGAATAAACGCGAAGTCAGCCCAGAGGTACTCGAAGCAGCAGCTAGTTCAGAAGCCGCAATCTTGCAGGTAGCCGAAGAGGCAAAGCGCCAACGTGAAGAAGAGGAATGGTTAGCTGCGGAGGTAGCAAGAATTGGACCTGAGGGCATGAAGAAGATCCGAGAGCAAGCTGAGGCTGAGTGCAAGAATAATTGGGTGTACCAAAAAACCGAGATCGAAGCCATAAAACAAAGCATTGTTGATAGCAAGGTGAAGGAAATGCTTCTGAGCCAGCGCCAGTAAACTGCCAACATATAGGAAATATGCGCAACCTGTGAACAACATAATAGACGCCGTGGGTCGCTGGCTTTAATCGGCTTAAAGGGTCTCATGGATGGTATGCGAAAGATTGTGGTAAGGGTAGGGCTTGACTACTGTCGAGTCGTGGAGTTAAATATGCAAAGATTGCCTGATTGGAGAGTGATCACATGAGTAGGAAATTAGACCTTCCCGCATTGGAAGCGTGGCTTTGGAAGGCGGCATGCGTCATCCGCGGGCCGATAGATGCTCCAAAATTCAAGGATTACATATTGTCGCTTGTCTTCCTCAAACGCTTGTCAGATGTATTCGATGATGAAATCGACAACCTTTCCGCGGAGTTTGGAAGAAAGGAAACAGCTCTCACGCTTGTGGAGGAAGATCATGCGCTTGTTCGCTTCTTTATTCCCGAGATTGCAAGGTGGCATGCTATTGCTACCAGGACCACAAACCTGGGTGAGTATCTGACTGATGCTGTCAGAGCTGTTGCACGAGAAAACCCTCGACTGTCGGGGGTAGTGGACATCATCGATTTCAATGCGACGCAGGCAGGACAGCGAATTATCGGCGATGATAGACTCCATGAGCTAATTCAAGTTCTATCAGAATATCGGCTTGGCCTTGACGACGTGGAGCCAGATCTATTTGGTCGGGCCTATGAGTACCTGCTCAGGAAGTTCGCGGAAGGCCAAGGTTCAAGCGCCGGCGAGTTCTTCACTCCTCCTGAGGTTGCAAGGCTAATGGCGAATGTTCTTGATCCGCAGCCAGGGCAGACGGTATACGACCCTTGTTGTGGATCTGGCGGCTTGCTCATAAAGGCACACCTTCAGCTTATTGAGAGATACGGAGTTCAAAAGAACGGCAGAAAGGTATTACCGCGAGAGGTCGCACCGCTTGCGCTTTTTGGTCAAGAGATCAACCATAGCACATTCGCCATGGCAAAGATGAATGCGTTCATACACGACATGGAGGCAGAGATCGCCCTGGGCGATACGATGGACCGCCCCGCTTTCACACAGGCAGATGGCTCAATTCGACGGTTCGACCTTGTTGTAGCCAATCCCATGTGGAATCAGAAGTTTCCGGCAGACATGTATGAGAACGACCCATACGGAAGGTTCACACGAGGCGTTCCGCCGAACTCCAGTGCGGACTGGGGATGGATTCAGCATATGTATGCCTCGCTCAATGAGGGCGGCAAGATGGCCGTTGTCCTGGGTACGGGAGCTGTAAGCAGAGGCAGCGGAAGCCAGAGTTCAAGCAAGGAACGAGATATACGAAGGGCCTTTGTAGAGGCTGACCTTATTGAAGCTGTGTTTTTGTTGCCTGAGAATATGTTCTATAACGCCTATTCTCCCGGCATCATCATAGTTATCACCAAGCGGAAACGTCATCCTGGCGAGATCTTGCTCATCAATGGTTCAAGCCAGTTCAGCAAGGGACGCCCGAAAAACTATATGGGCGAGGAGCACATTTCCACTGTTGCCGGCGCCTATCTCGACTGGAGTTGCCAAGAAGGATTATCCGTCATTATAAACACAGCAGACGCAATTGAACACGATTGCAATCTTTCACCGAGTAGGTATTTGTCTAATGGAGTGAAAGACGAAGCCCTTCCTTTGGATGACGCCATCATACTCCTGCGCGAGGCCGAAGAAGCTAGGAGTAGTGCAGATGAGCGCATGCTTAGTATCTTGAGCGTACTTGGGTTGGAGTGATAACGATGAGATCCGAATCCATGTTCAAAGAGACGGCCCTAGGCCTTCGTCCTTCCAACTGGGATGAAGTGTTCCTAGGTGATGTGTTTGCTGAAGTGAATACCCGAGTAAAGGATTTGTCGGACGTAGAACCTCCGGTCCTATCTATGACCAGTCGTGATGGGTTAGTGCTGCAGAGCGATAGGTTCAAGAACAGGGTCGCGAGCAGCGATATCTCTAACTACAAAGTGGTTAGTCGTGGACAGCTTGTTTATGGCTTCCCGATAGACGAGGGCGTTATTGCTATGCTCCATAGATATCCGGTAGGTGTGGTTAGCCCAGCATATAATGTCTGGAAGCCGAAAATCAACTTTGACATGATGTTTATGGATGCCATGTTAAGGACTCCATCAATGGTCGAAGTTTATAAGAGGTTTGCGTCCACCAGCGTTCACCGAAGAAGGAACCTATCAAAAAGGGATTTCAAACGGGTCCCTGTGGTGTTGCCACCATTGCCAGAGCAGCATGCCATTGCCGATGCCCTCTGTACCGTGCAGCAGGCGAAGGAGGCTACTGAGCAGGTTATAGAGGCCACACGTGAGCTGAAGAAAAGCCTCATGCGCTATCTCTTCACGTATGGTCCGGTGCCGATCAGTGAGGCGGGTAAGGTGCCGCTGAAAGAGACCGGGATTGGCTCGGTGCCAGAACATTGGGCAGTAGTAGGGTTCGAGGGGTCTATCATGAACCGAAAAATCAGAGTTTCTAAAGTCAAGAAACGTGACTATAAGTCTAAAGGACGGTTTCCCATCATTGACCAGGGACAATCTTCCGTAGCTGGTTATTGGGATGATGTAAAGGATGTCTACCATGGGCCGTTGCCTGTCATCATCTTTGGAGATCATACTCGATTATTCAAGTTTGTGGACATGCCATTTGTGTGCGGGGGAGATGGCGCTAGAGTGCTACACCCCAATACAGACAATTTCGACCCCGCCTTCTTGTTCTTCGCGCTCCTGAATTTAGACATACCTAACAGGGGGTATAATAGGCATTTCGGAGTCCTGAGAGAGCAGAAACTACCTCTACCACCTCTTCATGAGCAGCAGACCATTGCCAGTATTCTTGAGTTAGTAGATAGCAAACTCCAGGCCGAAGAGAACAAGAAACAGGCTTTCGTCGCACTGTTCAATACACTACTTCTCAATCTAATGGAGGGCAAGATTCGTCTACCAGAGTTTGCTGGAGGTGATTGACGTGGCTCTAGGCAATGAACATGAAGCCGTCCAGAGAGCTCTCGTCAGATATGCGGTGGAAGCGGGCTGGACGGAGCTTGCTCCAGATGAGGCCTTGCGCTATAGGGCAAACGGCATTCTAAGCCCTCTGCTGGATTCCGTCTTCATCGAACAGGTCCAGAGGCTCAACCCTGGAGTGGTCGACTATCGCCGGGCTGAGGACATCGCCAAACGCCTTGTGCGCGTGCGCCCCTCCATTGAGGGAAACCTCGATGCCTGGCAGTATCTCAAGGGACTAAAGACGGTGTTCGTAGAGGAGCAGAAGCGAGAACGGAACGTGCGCCTGCTTGATCTGGTCAACATAGATGCTAACAAATTTCACGTGACGGCAGAATTCACCTTCTCGAATGGTGTAAAACCTGATGTTCGCGCAGATGTCGTATTCTTCATAAACGGCGTTCCAGTGCTCGTTGCTGAAACCAAAGCTGCTACGGCCATGAACGGCATCAGCGAGGCGCTGGGCGATATCCAATATTACCACGGCAAGGCGCCGGAACTTCTTGCTTTGAATCAGGTGTTTGTTATCACCCAGCTCATAGAGTTCTACTATGGAGCAACGTGGAATCCGTCTGCAAAGAACCTCAACAATTGGCGCGATGAGCAGGCGGGCGACTTTGAGACCCTCTGCAAGACATTCTTTGCTCCAAGAAGGATGATGCGAGCGCTGACAGACTATGTTCTTTTCACAAGAAAGAATGACGAGCTATCCAAGATTGTTCTTCGCCCGCATCAGATGCGTGCAGTGGAGCGCTGCATTGGCAGGGCTGCAGATCCTGACAAGCATTCTGGTCTCGTATGGCACACTCAAGGCAGCGGCAAAACTTACACCATGATTGTTACGGCCAAGATGCTGTTGGAGAACCCTGCATTTGAGAACCCAACAGTCATCATGATCGTCGATCGCAATGAGCTCGAGTCGCAGTTGTTTGGCAACCTTGAATCTGTGGGGTTTGGCAATGTGAAAGTTGCATCCAGCAAAGAGAATCTTCGCAGTCTGTTGGCCGAGGATAGACGAGGGCTGATAGTGTCGATGATACATAAGTTCGATGAGATGCCGGCGGAGGTGAGCACACGATCTAACATATTTGTCTTGATCGACGAGGCGCATCGCACCACCGGAGGGGATCTCGGAAACTACCTTTGGGGTGCATTCCCGAACGCGACGTTCATTGGTTTTACAGGCACGCCGATAGATAAGACTGCTAAGGGAAAAGGCACATTCAAGATCTTTGGGAAGGAAGACCGTCAAGGGTATCTTGACAAGTACTCCATAAAGGAATCCATTCAAGATGGGGCAACTGTGCCACTTCATTACTCGCTTGCCCCAAATGAACTTAAGGTGGATCGCGATACCCTGGAACGTGAGTTCTTGGCTCTTGCTGAAGCTGAAGGCATGAGCGATATAGATGAGCTTAATGCTATCCTCGACAAGGCCGTATCCCTCAAAAATATGCTCAAGGAGCCTGACAGGATAAATAAGGTGGCCGCCTTTGTTGCCCAACATTACACCGAAAACGTAGAGCCTATGGGTTACAAGGCTTTCCTGGTTGCTGTAGACAGAGAAGCCTGCTGCCTTTACAAGCAGGCACTTGATAGGCACTTGCCACCAGAATACTCAAGGGTGGTTATAAGCCCATCCATCAAGAAGGATCCCATGTTTATGCAGCGGCATTATCTCTCGGCTGATGAAGAGAAAGCTGTTCGCCAAACCTTTACTAAGCCTGACGAGCTTCCAAAGATACTTATCGTAACGGAGAAACTTCTGACGGGCTTTGATGCCCCGATACTCTATTGCATGTATCTGGACAAGCCGATGAGAGATCATGTCCTCCTGCAGGCTATTGCGCGCGTGAACCGACCATATGAGGATGTGGACGGTCGGAGAAAGCCGTCAGGATTTGTATTGGATTTTGTGGGCATATTCGATAACCTCGAGAAGGCCTTAGCCTTTGATTCCCAGGATGTATCAGGTGTCATCGAGGGTATTGATGTTCTTCGCGAGGACTTTGCCCATCGCATGGAAAGCGCGAAGGAAAATTATCTGGCCATAGGCGAAGGAAAGACAGGGGACAAAGAAGTTGAAGCGGTCCTTGATCATTTCCGCGACAAGGAGCGCCGACAAGAGTTCTATAAGTTCTTCAGTGAGTTGCAGGATGTATACGAGATACTGTCTCCAGATGCTTTCCTCAGACCGTTTCTGAAGGATTATCAGAGGCTATCAGCCATGTTCTTTTTGCTCAAGGCAGCCTATGACCGCCGGTCACCTGTAGACAAGGAGTTCAAGAGTAAGACTACTGAGCTCGTGCAAGAGCATACTCAATCAGGAATAATACAAAGCCCAACGGACGCACAGCCCATTACGCCAGATCTTCTGGAAGCAGTTGCAGGAAGTGATAGGCCTGACACAGTGAAAGTGTTTAACCTGTTGAAGGTTTTGACAGAGATGATTGACAAGCGGGGCGCTGTTCAGCCATACCTCATCTCCATTGGAGAGCGGGCGCAAAGGATTGCTGAGGCCTTTGAGGACCGACAGATGACCACCAAACAAGCTCTTGAGGAGCTTGATGCTATTAGTAACAAGATCAAACGAGCAGATGCAGAAAGGACTACTATGGGCTTGTCGGAGAGGGCATTTGCCGTCTATTTCATGCTCCAGCAAGAGGAGGGATTCGACGAGCCATATGAAGTTGCGGAGAAGATTGATGTAGCATTCGAGCGCTATCCATACTGGCACATTAGTGAAAAGCAGGAGCGTTCTGTGCGTATTGAGATATACAAAGCACTTGGTGGCTTGGGGGTGCATCCCAACAGGTTCCCTGCAATAGCTAGTAGGGTGTTGAATCTCATCAGGAGGGCGACAACATGAAAGCAGCACCGGAAAAGACGTGGGTGTCTCTGGAAGAAGCCATACCTAGGGATGTCTTTCTCGCCGAGGTTGGGGCCTGGTCTGAACGAATAGGGGTTGAGCCGAAACAGATTATGATTCGGAACATGAAAAACAAATGGGGAAGCTGCTCTACTAACGGACGGCTGACATTTAATAGCGAGCTACTTTACCAAAGCGCTGAGTTTAGACGGCGCGTGATCGTAGAGGAGCTTCTTCACTTGCGAGTCCAGAACCACTCTGTTCTGTTCAAGGCCATGCTGCGGGCGTACCTTGCGCAGGCCTGACAGGTGATGGAAGGAGTCTAGCGATTTGTGTCCGTTGGAGATTGGTCAGCGATACGCATACCGAGAGAGCAGAACGAAATACGGGGATCCAGTTTTGCCTGTTGAGGTCATAAAGCTAGAGCCCAGAATCAAGGGGAAGGTCCGCGTAATTCATCTTGAAGGGGATTACTCCGGCCTGAAGGAATGGGTCCCAAGGCAGCGCTTGTTAGTTCCGTGGAGCGAAGCTGATGCATTATGTGCGGATGAGAGGCGTGCCCTGGCTGCAGCCGACATCTCTTACTGCACGGAACAGACGACTCTCAAGGATGCAGTTGATTGGGTTTTCAGCGGAGTTTGCCAGGTAAGCAGAAGAGAATATGTAGTTATCGGATGGACCGGCTTGTATAATGGCCTCTTGCGCATCAGGGATTTAGATGAAGCCGTGCATGCGCTTAGCCTCGACAGGGACAAGCTACTTGCTGAACCTGGTGCCTTTATAGATAGACATGGGGAATATGTTGCACCGTTCTCAACAGCTGTGTGGCTTGCCCAAGATTTCTGCAGGCGTTTTCCGGTGCAGATCCTCTCTCACGTTCGTGAGAAGGAAGAAGATTGTTGCCAACAGATTGCGCAATCGTCTGATACGTGTCGAGTTCGATTCTACAAGGAGGAGCTTGAGTTACAGAGGCAAGCGAACGCGCTCATCAGGCAATGGTGCCATGAAGTCGCCTGGAACGAGGTAGACGAGCGCATTGTCCTCCGGGACGAAATATTGTATTTGCGTAATCTACTTGAATCGGCCATTCGGACCATGGAATCCAAACGCCTTAAGGCAGAAGCTGCATCGCTGCGTAAAGAGCTTGAGGCGCGCACATGCGTCTCATTAAGAAGTGATCGAGGTGAGGAGTGTAAACAATAACTCCTTGTTCAGCCCGAATGGTGAGTGTCAATGGCCATTTGAGAATCCCCTTTTTTGGCCATGAAAAATCCCCACGGGAAGAGCAACGGGTCTAGGAACAAGAGCTCTTTGTCAGCTCGTGCTTCCTGTATGCATCTCGGTCGTGATACCTTATGCGGATTCCCCCTTCCATTCGTGTAGGCTTAGGTGGTTAATGCCGTCATCGGTGGTACAAGGCGATGGCGTATTCGGTAACTGTCACCTTTAAGTGAGATAACATGAGCATGGTGCAAAAGCCTGTCAAGGAACGCGGCCGCTGTTGCCGGCTGGTCAAATAGTTGTCCCCAGTCCTGAAAATCAAGGTTGCTTGTGACGATCAGGGACCTGTGTTCATACGCCTTAGCAACCAATTGGAACAAGTGATCTGAACCTATGGCATCAAGCTGTATGTAGCCAAGTTCATCGAGGATAATGAGATCGTTACGTAGCAGCTTATTCATGATTTGTGAAACCGACCCATCCGCCAATGCGCTGTAAAGCTGATCTACCAAATCCTGAGTCGTAATGAACTGAACACGATAGCCCGAGTTGATGGCCTCGATACCTAGCGCTACTGCCAAATGAGTCTTTCCGACACCCGGCGGCCCAAGTAGAATGACGTTCTCTTTAGATTCGACGAACTGCAATTGGGCTAGGTCCAGCAGGGTCTGTCGGCTGACGGAGTTCTGAAAGCCAAAGTCAAAGTCATCCAGAGTTCGGTAGAACGGGAACCGAGCTGACTTGAGCCGCGTTTCCCTTTGGGTTCGTTCCCTTCCTTCCACTTCCCGAACCACAAGGTATCCCAGGAAATCTATGTATGAGGGCTCTTCTTGCAAGGCAAGCTCGTTGATATCGTCAAGGTGTTCCCGCATATGCCTGAGCTTTAGCCGTCTAAGCCCCTGTTCTAATGCTTCTCGGTCTGCTGCAGGGATGGTTCGAATCATACATCATGCCCCCTGTAGTAACTCAGATCCCGTTGCTCAACCCCGATGCTCTGCATGCAAGCATATTGGATAGGCATATCTGATGCTTCCCCGGGCACTCCAGGCAAGCTCAGAGGGTTCTTACGCTGCTTTTCCAGAGTTCGCTTTAGCTGACCATATCCAAAGGCCCTAAAGGCAATGCCACGCTCCATGGCAGCTTCCAGTTCACTCTCCGAGTACATGTTGGCCAGGTCAACAATCTGCTCCATCTGTTCCCTGAGATGTCCGATACGACTTTGGCTGAGCCCTTCAAGGTATACCTTCGCTGAGGGCGACAGGGCCTCAAACTTGGCCTGTAATGGATGCGATGTCCTCTTCGGTCGGCTATGGGCAGGATAGTGGCGATCTTGTACTATGCTTTTGCCCTTGCCAGCGACCAACTCAATCGTGTCAATTACTTTATCTCCATCCAGAAGTTCGATCCGAGCATCGAAACGACGGTACTTCACCTGTTTGCGGGCAAACTGCACTGGTACGGAATACTTGTTTCCGTCAACCGATATCAGCTGTGTCTTTGTGGCCTTGCGTACTTCAATGACAAATAGCGGTTCTCTAATCGCCAGGGGCTGTAGATAGTGCTGTTCCTCTGCCAGGCGTTCAAATGGAACTTCACCAGTAGTACTGTGGATCTTGCTATTGGCAACCTCATCACACCATTGCCTTGCCTGGATATTCAGATCCCCGAGGCCAGTATAGGAACAAGCGTAGTAGAAATCCCGTTTCACGTATTTAATGCTAGACTCAACTTTTCCTTTCGACTCCGGGTCATCAATCCAGCAGGCCTTAGGGCTAAATCCATAACTGACCGCCAGCCGCAAGAGGTGTTCATTGTAGCGTACGACTCCCCCTACTCGCTCGCTCACGACTGTTTTGGCATTGTCGAAGACTATCTCTCGAGGGACACCGCCCACATACTCTAAAGCCCGATGCATACAGCCAAAGAAAGTTGCCATATCAAGCGAGGTGACGAATTCGACGTATCTCATACGAGACCACGATAAAGTGAATGCAAAGGCATAAAGAGAAAGCTTGCGCCCGTCTACATCTATCTTTCCGCAGTGGCCCCAATCTACCTGAGCCTGTTCTCCCGGAAGGGTCTCAATCGGTTTATACTCTCGATAGGTCCTTTTTCGTAACCCCATAACGCAGCGGCGCACTGTCCTTTGGGAACCTGTATAGCCTTTCTTCTTGATTTCCCGATAGATGCGCTCCGCAGTCAACTCAGGCCATTTATCCAAACGATCTGTGATATACTCTTCGTAAGGATCTGTTAGTCTAAAGCGCCGCTTATATCTGGGGTTTTCGGGATCATCAGCTGGGCCTTCCCAGTATTTAGCGACAGTCTTACGATCCAATCCTAGCCGCCTAGCTGTAGCTTTTTTCGTCAACCCTTTGTCACGATACTCACGGATTTTCACGACAGTCCCCACTTTCATCAAGTTTGCTCGCTCCCTCGAAATTATATTGGTTGGACATACCAATTAACTTCGAGAAAGAGCGGGCTTTTACTTCTTGGCTGTTGGCCGTTTGTGGGGATTTTTCGTGGCCATTTATGTCCATTTTAGGTTGGCCATTAACAACCCGTTCCTGCCCACTTCTA
>Ga0255342_1006980_pt1 | contig 10028 bp, 6 predicted proteins | sample wastewater_treat_3_FD_192416 | JGI IMG/M metagenome (GOLD analysis project Ga0255342, IMG submission 192416) | Wastewater microbial communities from Lulu Island WWTP, Vancouver, Canada - plant14 | ecosystem: Engineered > WWTP > Wastewater > Unclassified | place: Canada: Vancouver, British... | reverse complement strand
TGATAATAAAGATCATCTGGTAGAAGATACCCTAAAACATCACTCATTAATTACCCCCTATTTAAACCAAATTTCTTAAATATAATAAATAACAAATTTTATCAAATGTTCAATAAAACAATTTTAATAAAGTATGGTAATTCAGTCTATAAATTTTTTTACTATTCATTTTGATTATTAACGAGTTATTTATTTATGATTTCAACTTTAAAAGAAAATTGAAGTATTTTTAATTTATAATTTATCATTATACCGATTTAAATTTGCACTTATAAAATTCGCTATTAGAGAAAACAAAAATTTTTTAAAATCTTTAAATATTTTCAAATTTTATTTTTTTGATTTACAATACCCTCCGATAGCTTTTTAAATTTGGAATTGCGCCTCCTATGAGGAAATTAAGTTATATTTCAATCAATATTGGAAACAAAAGAATTAGTGATCTTAATAGATATAAATTGTTGTGTTTTACAAAATCTTCAACTATTTTAAAGTCATTATTTAATTTAATTTTCAAGAATTTAAGATTTTTAGTAGTTTTTGTTTATAAGTTTTGTAAATGTAATATACTTTAAATGTTATGTAATTAATTGTAATTAACACAAATCTATAAATTAATTAAAGCGAGTTTTAAGCATTTAAGCTAATAAAAAATGCAAGAATTCTAAGTTTAAGAAGGAAAGGGTGATGGTTTCTCTAAACTTATTAAGCGGATTAATTACTATATTAATAATCATTATTGCATTCGTTGCTGTAGTTATATTTTATTTTTATATCAATAATATGAAGGTTGTCAGGCCAAAAGATAAAAATGCTTCAGTCTGGGAAGTCAAATTAAATGACATCCTACCAGGTACTTTGGTAAAATTCGTAAAGAATAAATCTATAGAAAAACTCACAAAAAATAATGGAATTCCAATACCTATCATTATAAAGGATAAACACAATAAGCCTATTCAAGATGTATCTATAATTATGGTTTCATCCAATAGTTCGGAATTAAAGTATAAAACTGGTTCTGACGGTATTTTTACTGTAAAACTCTCCTCTACTCTTACAGAAGAAAATCCCCTTCTAAAAATTAGCAAAGAAGGGCTAAAGGCTGGAGATTTCTATTATGAAATTGGTGGTAAAACAATTAAAATTACTGACGAAAGCGAAGAATTTGATGTAATTAACCTTTCATCATTAAACCTTTATGAAAAGAATGGAATAAAAGTATATCACAACAAAGAAGATCTGGATAATGCACAAAAGTTGGCAGAAACATTGGAAGAAATAAACCTCAAAATAAAGCAAGTTCTTGGTGTTTCTTCTTTAGAACCTTTAAGTGTCTTGCTTTCAAAATCTAAAAATGTTTCAACAATTGGCACCTTAAAAGAAAAAGAGAATGTTTTACCAATTAATATTAATGACAAAGAGCAGATATATTGGATTTATACACATGAAACAACTGAATTAAATTTAATAATGAAAAAAGCTCCTCTATACTCAAAAAATAAGTATCTTCGTTGGATTGGTGATGGATTAGCAGAATATGCTTCTTTAAAAATATCAGAACAAACAGATGAAGAATTAAAGACCAAGACGCTTAATGGTAGAATAAAGAATATTAAAGATGACAAAAAACAATTTTTTAATCTCTTAAAATGGGAAGCTACAACAGGGCCAGTTGAAGGCTATGCTTATAGTCTGGCTTTTTGGATTGATATAGAAGAAAAATATGGTAATAAAGTAATACAGGAATTTGTGAATAAATTCCTAAATACAAATGATTATAGCACAGAAAATATTACTGATATTTTAATTAAACTGACAAAGAAAGATAGTAACCAGATGTTTACCCTTACAAAAGAAGAAGCTAAGGAAATTCTTTTAAATAGACTTCAACATAATTGATGTGGAATAGATGTTCTATTTTATCCGATTTTGTGCGCTTCTGATTTCTTGCTTTTATTTTAGCTTAAAAAGTATGTTTTACTATTCCTAAATAGAATTAAGCGAGAAATAAAGAATTTATTAGAAACACTATAGTAAGCCCTGAATTAAAAAGTAAAATTTAATATAAAGAAATATTACGAAAATGAAAATTCCACATTAACATCTCTTTGTATTTTTGCCATAACATAAGCATGAAAATAATAACTATAATCCTTTTCTTATGTCACTTATATAATTAAACAATTCAATCTCTTTACCAAATATAATTTTGGAGTTATTATTTTCGGAGGAAGACAGTAGTAGGCTTGCATAATGTTAGTAGTGTCCTAATAAGCCTCTATCCTTGGCAATTTTCTCGCAAAGTTTGAAAATATAGAAACCTAATAAAAAGTAAAAAAGTGCTGTAATTATAAGGATAAAAATGTCATTAAAAGGCATATTAAAGATTGAGATTCTTTTGGTCATGTTATCTCTAATTAGTTTTGTGCCTAAAGAAAGCGGTAGAAATTTAAAAGCAAATATCTTATCAACTGGTGCAGCAATAAAGCCAACAAATACAAATTGAAGTATTTGAAAGAGAGACTGGATTCTTTTGTAAATAAGCCCTAATCCACCCATAATAAATCCTATACCATAAGCACTTGCTAGCGAAAGAACAAGGAGAGGAACAATTGTCAAAAGATCAAGGTGTAAAAATTTACCTGTTGTAACCATCATAAGTAAGAGAAATGGAACAGTCCAAAAAACATTTAGTATCAAATCAGATATAACAATAAATATAGAAATAGTTCCAAAGCCAAATGGAGACATATAAAGCTGTTCTAATGTACCAGTTTGTGCTTCTTCCATTAATCCCCATGATAATGTGCTATATCCACTTATTGCGTAAGTCCAAACAAAGAACCCCACAATAATACCCTCAATAGTATTTGAAAAAGTTGTAGCCTGACTACCAATCATATACTTCGACCCAAGAAATATTGCTAAAAAGATTAAATAAATAGTTATTATTGAAGAGAAAAAATTTAAAGGATATCTTAAAATTAGTTTTAGTCTTTTTACAAAAATCGTACTAAAAAGATTCCATTGATTTTTCATTTTTGCACAAGTTTTAAATATATATCTTCAAAATCAGGTTCAATCCTCGTAATACTTAGAAGTTTCGCATTATTGTCCTTAAGAGTTTCAAGTAATTTATAAATAATCATAAAATCATTCAGCTCAATAATTATTTCAGTTTTTGAACTGTTCTCAGTATATTTTGTTCCTAATGAGATTTTTTGAAACTCTTCTTTTACCTTGTTATCAATTCTACCCTCTATTTCAAACTTATAAGCATTCACTTTAAAAAAATCTTTAAGTGAATCTAACTTTTCATCTGCTACAATCTTTCCTTTATTAATTACAATTACTCTTTCACAAACATTTTCTATAACTCTCATATTGTGTGAACTGAGAAGAATGGTCCTTCCTTTATTTACCATTTCATTTTTTAAAAGGTTTTGAACTTCATGAGTTGATTCTACATCTAGTCCGAGAGTTGGTTCATCAAGAAGAATTATTTCAGTATCTTTTATTAGTGCACAAGCTATAGCAAGCTTTTGCTGCATACCTCGAGAAAGAAAGCGAGCCTCAGTGTTTGTTTTTTCTTTTAGTTTGAAAATATTAATTAACTCATCTATTTGATCCTTCTGATATTTATATGAGTAGCCCATTAGCCCTGCAAAAAATATAAGGTTTTCCTTGACTGTGAGTCTCCAGTAAATATTACGATTACCCTCAAGAACACTTGCAATTTTATTGTAGGCAAAATAGGGGTTTTTTGTTACATCTATTCCGTCTATCCAAATTTTTCCTGATGAAGGATTTATTAAACAGCATAAAGATTTTATCGTCGTGGTCTTTCCAGCACCATTTGGTCCTAAAAGCCCTACAATTTCAGCATCATTAATACTAAATGAAATATCATCTATTGCTCGAACTTCAGTTTTAACCTTGTAAATTTTTACTAATTTCTCACATCTAAGCATGTTTATTGATTTTTCAAAATATTATATCACATTTACCTTTAAAAAATTAATTAAATTCGTTTATAGTGCTGAATTACTCGAGTTCAAAGATTAAATAATTAAATAAGTTCACAGTAATGAAATACAGAAATATTGACAAAACTAATCAAAATATAGATAATTACAATAAAATATTACAGGCGCCTGTAGCTCAGTTGGATAGAGCATCTGCCTTCTAAGCAGGTGGCCGTGGGTTCGAGTCCCGCCAGGCGCACATGTTTACTAATTTAAATTTGGTGAGTGTAGCTCAGCTGGTTAGAGCACTGGACTGTGGATCCAGTTGTCGGGGGTTCGAATCCCCTCACTCACCCCAATTAATCAAAGTAATTTTAATATTGTATTGTTATAGCATTTTTTATTGTATTATAAATCAATAGGAGAAAAGATAATGAAAAATATTCTTTTAAGAGTGCTTATTCCAATTTTAGTAATCGTTCTAATAATAGAATATTTAGGATTTATTCCAGAGATTTCTAATTTATTTGGATAAAATAAACCGAAAGACCTTGTAGTCAAATACACTTTAGCAGATCTCGAAAGCGCAAAGAAGAAAACCAATTTTAAATTTACAGAGCTTAATAGTAATTTGCCACCGAAAGATAGCATAATATTTAATGGTAAAACTACAATTAAACCCAATTTACCTCATAGGAATTAACTGCCATAGCAAGACATATTAAATGGAATTATTTACCATTAAAAAATATCACTATAAAAATAGACAAGATGGTTACATGGAAACTTCATCAAATCTATACGGAGATAAAATAATGGATGCTTTAAGCGCTTATAATATAACTTCATCAACTTCCCTAATCCCCCTGGTCATTGCTCGAAATAGTTTATGGAGCAGAAGGAAATAAAGAAGTTCAACAATTTTACTCAACTATTGATAAAGCTTCTAAGTTCTTGGTTTCAAATCCTTCATTCTATACACAAAAGGAAAAGCTAAAATAATTAATAATAAAATTACTGAATTTCAAATTGAATCAGTCTATCTTAGTAAACTAAATATAACAGGAACTGTAAACAACTTTAAAGAATCTAAAAAAAACTTTATAGAGGAAATTATTACAAAAACACCCAATCTTTATATAAGATCTCTTTCTTTTAAAGATATGAAATTAAACTTTGATGGGACTTTACCAGAGAGAATATCTTATTCTCCTTAAATTTTAAGGATAATTGAGTAAGAACATGGACTTCAATTTTGAAAATTATACATCTTTTTTTAATTAATATTCTCTTTTCCTAATTAAGAAAATACTAATCGCGGTTATTCCGGTTATACCGCATAGAAAGGCAATTAATCTTGCACCATCATTAACAAAGTAAAAACCATCAATAAAGAATACGTAAAGTCCATATATAAGTAGTAAAATTGTACTTATAAGAGTAATCTTTGCCATAAATTTTCTGATTTTCCCATGTAAGATAATAGTAAGAACCATAAGACATGTAATAAGTAATACTAATGCTGGGTTTTCCCATGAATATCTATAAAGACCACCAAGAAGTAAACCAAAAAAAATAGCAAGTGGGATACATATAGCAATAAAAATTCGTTCTTTCCTAATTTTTGTAGTATCTTTTTTGATTTGTTCGCATCTTGCCTCTACTTTAGTGGTAGCAAATTTTGCAATTTCTTCATAATTATCATTCGTGCAATAAAGAACCATAACCTGTCTCCAGGAATTTCTTAAGACTACTACATGGTTGCGTGGAAAAAGAACTACCTTAAATACATTTTTCCAATTTACACTAACCGTTTGTCGAGAAGCAGAGATTAATCCAGTTCCTACTGTGCCAGGTCGATGCGAAGAAATTCCAAAAATAATTAAGAGAGTGTTAACAAAGGCATTTTTTCTCTTTGTAGTTCCCTTGTATGAAACTGAAGCCTCTTTCTGGTCTATTTTAAAATGCGATTCAAAATGGTTTCTATAAATTAACCATAGCAAGAATATAGATAGAAGCAGAAAAATACAAAGGAAAATAAGAGCATACTTATAATCAGAAGTATTCGTGATATATCCTTTTCTTCGAAGTGAGTATTCATTCCAAAATATAATAATTAATATGATTAAAAATGGAATCCCCAATACTTTAAAAATATCGAGAACAATAAAACGATTGTAAAGTGGAACTTTAAAATCCCACTCAATAACTTTAGGTGGAGTATATTCGTTTTTGTGACTTAAAGGATTTTCAGTTTCCACATTAATGCCTCCTTTTTATTTGTTTTTGCAATACACTCTTTTTAGTATTTTTTGATACACAATTATTTATAGTTTTATTAAAAAACTATAAATGTAAAATCCTAAAAACTTTTAACTTAAGAGTGAATTTTTAAAAAAACCTTTCTTAATTCGGCAAGCACAAGTACAATAATTGATACTATAATAATCTCTATCCAATTTTGAAAGTTTAGTGGAACTGAATTAAAAAGTATTCTTGATAAAGGTCCATAAAGAGCAGGTAAAAGTAGAGCAAACGACAGGCATTGCGCTAATAGCATATTCTTGTTGGATAAAACTCCAATCTTTAAAAGAAATTCATTCTGAGAACGAGCAGATAATGCTCTTAAAAGCTCGATCACTACTATTCCAGCAAAACACATTGTTACAGCAAATGCGTAATTTTCTATGGAATAATTTCTTATATAAATCAAAAGAGCTCCAAAAGAAATAAATATAGCTTGAAGAATTATGCCAATCAGAAAACTTCTATTCATTATGTCGTTGTCTTTTGCTTTTCTTGGAAACATTACATTTGCTTCCGCTTTTTCAAATCCAAGAGCCAATGCTGGAAAACTATCAGTTAATAGGTTCAACCATAATAAATGTAACGGCCCAAGTGGCATTTTAAGGGATAGAATCATTGAACCTACAATTAGAAAAATTTCTCCAAAATTGCAGGATAAAAGAAAGAATATTGTTTTCTTTATATTATCATAAATGACTCTTCCTTCTTCGATTGCATTTACAATTGTAGCAAAATTATCATCAAGAAGGACTAAATCTGAGACCTCTCTTGCTAAATCTGTCCCTCTCTTACCCATGGCGACCCCGATATCAGCTTTTCTTAGTGCTGGTGCATCATTTACGCCATCCCCTGTCATAGCTACTACTTCTCCCATATCTTTGAGAATAGTTACAATTCTATATTTATCTTCTGGGTTTATTCTTGCAAAAACATTTGCTTTTTTTAAAACTTCTTTAAGTTCCAAATCATTCATCTTTTCTAAATCTGCGTGGGAGTAAGCCATATTAGTATTGTCAATCAGTCCCAGCTCTCTTGCATAAGCTTTAGCTGTTTCTATATGATCTCCAGTTAGCATTATTACTCTTATACCTGCTTTTTTACAGGTTTCTATAGCATTAAAAACTTCCTTTCTTATTGGATCCCTAATAGCAATAAGCCCCAAGAATGTTAGATTATCTTCAGTATAATCATTGTTTACTTCTTTAAATGCTGCTGCAAGCACTCTAAAACCTTTGCTGCTAAGCTCTAAAACCTTTTTATCAAAATCACTTTTGAGTTCGGAAAAAGGGATTAGTTTTTCATTATATAAAACCATATTAGAGCTTTTTGTTACTTCTTCATACGCTCCTTTTGTGTAAAAATATTTTTTACCATTTATTTCATTTACTGTGCTCATCATTTTCCTTACTGAATCAAAAGGTAACTCGTAAATTCTACTATTAAACCTTATATTTGAGAATTTTTCATCCAAGTCATTACAAATTTCAAGAAGTGCTACCTCTGTAGGATCACCTATTTGTCGGTCTCCTTCAATTATGGCATCATTATCAAAATAAGATACTTCTTTAATTTTGTTTAGTGTTCCATCTTGGAATAAACCATTATCAATGTCATATTCTTTTCCATCACAGTATATAGCTGAAACCTTCATTTTATTTTCAGTAATTGTTCCAGTTTTATCGGTGCAAATTACAGTGGTAGAACCAAGAGTCTCAACTGATGAAAGTCTTTTAACTACTGCATTACGTTTGCTCATTCTTCCTATACCTAATGATAAGACAATAGTTGTAACAGCCGGTAGACTTTCAGGAATTGCAGCAACTGCAAGTGAAACTGCAAAAATAAATGTATCTTGAATGGCTTTTAATCCTGTTCCTGCATTTTTAAGATTTAGTGCAAATATGGCAATACAAATTATACCAAGGATAAGTGAAAGCCTTTTTGAAAATGAATCTAACTTTTTTTCAAGAGGAGTCTTTTCAAGTTCTATATTTTGAGTTAATGAAGCAATTTTACCTAATTCAGTATCTTTACCAATTTTAACTACTATACCTTTTCCTCTTCCAAAGGTTACTATAGTGCCCATAAAAGCCATATTAATCATATCTCCAATACTATTTATCTCGTTCTGTATAACTTCATCAGTTTTATCTATTGTTATAGATTCGCCAGTGAGTATCGATTCATCAATTTGAAGTCTAGCGCTTTCAATTATGCGTAAGTCTGCAGGAATCTTATCTCCTGAATCTAATATTACGATGTCTCCAACTGTAACTTCTTCTTGAGGAATTTCTTTTCTTTTTCCATCTCTTATAACTTTAGCAACTGGTGATACAAGCTCTTTTAAAGCTTTAACTGATTGATCAGCTCGATACTCCTGAACAAATCCAAGAATAGCATTTAATACGACAACAAAAAGTATTGCAATACTCTCAACTGTATCTCCAAGGAAAAAAGAAACTATAGAAGCAACTATTAAAATTATTATTAAAATACTTTGAAATTGAGATATAAATATACTAAAGGGAGATTTCCCCTTCTCTTCACTAATTTTATTTGGACCATACTTTTTAAGTCTCTTTTTTGCTTCTTCTTCAGATAAACCAAGCTCAATATTGGTTGAAAGTTTTTCTGCTGTCTCTATGCCTGATAGCTTATAGAATAGATCCATATGATTTTCTCCTTTATTATTTCTTAGAAAAGCTCTAATGCTTTCTTTATGGCTTTATCTTCTTTTGGATTACTGCTTTCAGCAAGATCAGAAAATGGTATATCAGGAGTTAAGCCATTCTTATTTAAGTCATACATATTAGGGGTTAAATATTTCTGTATGGTTAATTTTATAGCTCCTTTTGAAAAAGGTGAATAGAAAATTTTTTGTATAGTAGCTTTTCCGTAAGTTCTCTCGCCTAATATTTTACCAACATTATTGTCTCTAATAGCACCAGCTAAAACTTCTGAAGCTGACGCTGAATTTTTGTTAACTATTACTACTATGGGAATATTTATTGGATTTGTATTGTATATATAAAGAGGTCCTGGCTCATTATTACGATCCTGGACATAGAGAAAAATAGAACCATCCTTTAAAAACCTCTTTGCTATATTTTCAGTAACTTCTAATATACCGCCTCCATTATTCCTAAGATCTAAAATTAATCCTTTAGGCTGATTTTTAATTACTGAATCAAGAACTTTATTAAATTCTTCATCAGTATCCATATTAAAAGAATATATCTTTATGTATGCTACATCGGAATTAATCATCATTCCTGAGACAGTCTCAATTTCTACCTTTTCTCTTTTTAATTCAACATCTTTTGTTATATCATTTTTGGAAATTGTTAAAATAACTGAGGTGTTTTCGGGACCTCTTATTAATGCTGAAACACTTTCAAGGTCTTTTCCATGTACATCTGTTCCATTTACCTTAATTATCTCTGAATTTTCTTCCAATCCAGCTCTTTTGGCTGGTGAATTATCCAAAACTCTGATTATAACGATTTTTTCATCAATGCTTGATATTATTATTCCTATTCCAACGTAATTGCTTGAAATTTGTGTTTCAAAAGATTTAAGTTCATCCTGAGTTAAATAACTACTAAATGGGTCACCTAATGAATCTACTACTCCCTTGGCAATTGTTTCATCATTAACCTTCTCCAAATAATTATTTCTTACAGTAGAAATTGAAAATCTTGTGATTGGCAAATCATTAAACCCATAACGATATATTGCTGTTCCATAATCAAGCAC
>Ga0255342_1006973_pt1 | contig 10035 bp, 10 predicted proteins | sample wastewater_treat_3_FD_192416 | JGI IMG/M metagenome (GOLD analysis project Ga0255342, IMG submission 192416) | Wastewater microbial communities from Lulu Island WWTP, Vancouver, Canada - plant14 | ecosystem: Engineered > WWTP > Wastewater > Unclassified | place: Canada: Vancouver, British... | reverse complement strand
CAGTTGAATCGCCAGCGCCGGAAAACAAGTTCGCAAGAGAGTCAGCTGCAGATAAAAGCAACCCGGCTGCAGTTCTTAATTCATCTACGGTTTGAGACAGTTCATTCATTTTACTCATAAAATTTACCTCCTTTCAGATTTTTTATTTTTCAAGAGTAATGCCCCTCATTTTCTAAAGGACAGTGAGGGGCAAAACCCGTAGTGGAAATTATTATTTTTCCAAAAAATCTTTTAAGTCTTTATTGGAAAGGAGTTTTTTACGTAGTTGAAGCTCGCGGTATCTGACTCCGTCAACAGTGATGTTAAGCTTTTCAGCAATAACTTTTTTCTGTTCCTTGTTCATCAAGCAGTTGAAAAGTTCCAGGTCTTCAGCAGACAGTTTTTCTAAAGCTGTAGCAAGTACAGAAATTAGCTCTTTCTCTTCAAGCATTTCAGTTAAATTTTCGGTTTCATCTATTGGGTCAAAGATACTTTTCGTTTCATCACTATTTTCACTTGTCCAAGCTTTGTCCAATTCAACAGTACGGCAGGTCTTTTTTCTATTGCACTCATTGCAATTTTGGTCACAATTGGTTGTATTTTTCCAGACACATGAAAACTTTCTACTTCTATAGCGTTCTTCACGCTTAAGGCTTGTATCATTCAAACGATGGATATCTTCGTTTTGATTATTCCTTTCAAGCCTTACCGCATAACCGGCTTCTGGGTCATAAAACCAACGCTGTTTATATGGCTTGTCTTCAGTAGGTGGCTCTGCAGGCGCAAAGCAAGCTTTTCTGCTTACTGGGATATATTCCCCATTTTCGTTTTGGGCGTAGTAGTGTTTGTAATACAGTTTTTGATAGTTTTTCATTTGTACTCCTTTCCGCCTAGGCATTGGGCGGCGGAATACAAAAAGAGCCTGTGGTGAAGATGGCCACAGACTACGTTTGTCCTTTAAATGGGCGCACGAAATCACGGTGGGTGCATCTTCATTCCAAACACAGTCTTTATCACTGTGTTCTGAACTCTTATGCATCCCGCCGTCCATATGCGCACTAGGACATTGAGATTTTATTTAGTAAACATTTGTTGCTTATCTATAAACTAATGTAACACGGATTATTTTTTGAAAATGGACACAAGATGTCCTGCCAAAACCCCTTAAAAAATATTTTTGTGATAGTAATACTGTACAATAAGTTGTATAATATATTCAAACATTGAATAAATATATTAAAACACAATACTTATTCCAAAAGGAGATACGATTATGCCAATATTTGATCAAAATATTCTTAAACGGAATATTAAGGAGCTGCTTAAGAATAAAAATATTACTCAGCAACAACTCGCCCAAACCATAGGAATGTCACAATCTAATGTCAGCAAAGCTTTGAGTGAAGGAGACAAGAAGTGCTTTACAGTTGAACAGATTTACTCCATAGCCGATCATTTTGGAGTCTCTATAGACTGGATGCTTGGTTATGAGACTGCTGAACGTATTGCAAAAGGACCACGTGCTATTGGTGCATTCCTCGCTGAATTACTATCTTCTCAATACGCAAGATGCACTCCTATCGAAATACATGACACAGTGTATTCAATTGATTATGATTCACGTAAAGGCTATCCTGACTATAACGTAACCGAACAAGACAATACATATCTTGCAATTTATTTCCCCAACTACTGGGATCCTCGAGAGTTAGCAAAGACTGAGGAAGAATTTGCGGAACTGTATGCTGAAGCAAAACAGTGTGGTAATGATACTAGAAACATTTCTCTCAATGAATTCATCCAGAAATATGTCAGCATACTCAAGGTCTTTCAGGATAAGCAGATCTCCGAAGAAGCATATCGAATCGTTTTGAAGGACTATCTTAGTCAGCTTCGAGAGTTCTGATATCCAGAATCCAGAAAACAAAAAACCGGAGTTATCTATTTTTGCCTTTTATAGGCTTCATAGATAACTCCGGCGGTTTGCTCCTCGATTGGTTACGGGGCAGATTGCGGTAGTTTCTGTTTACTTGTTGGCTGCCTTTGCAGCTTCAACCTGGGATACCACTTCATCCCATGGAATTTTTACAATTTTCTTCTTATTTTTTATTTCCAAATCAACATTATTTCCATCGACTACAACATCGAACACTCTCTGCGGTGTCGGTCTCTCATTGCTGAAACTAAAGATAGGGCGTATAATCATTTATCTTCCTCCGTTCCAATTAAAATGGGATTTCCTTATAATCATCGTCATCATTTACATCATTTTCCATGAAAGCGTCAATAACATATTTAAGTTCTTGTTTTATTCTGGGGCGTTTCATGTGCTCACTTACAGTTGTGTATAGGCTGTTTACTAAGTCTGCCAAAGGTGATGCATCTACATTACTACATAGAAAATTTATTCCAGCACCGGGTGTATACATCCAAATTTCTTTAGCAAAAGCATCTGGGTCATTTACTCTATGAACGCTTTTGCTGATGTTCATGAGGTAAAGGATTGTTCCGTTTTTTAAACGTAGATTGTAGCAATCTCCATTAATAAAGGTCCTGCAATCAAATGTATTAGAAACAAAAACAACTCTAGAAACTTCTTCAGGATACTCAGTCTCACTTTCTTCATAAAAGGTTTCATAGCTTAGAAGAGGATGATACGGATTTCCATTTATACCTGTTTCGGCTCGATTGAGCCGGTCTGCGGATTCTCTATTCCAATCCAACTTATCATCCAAGGTGTCCTTATTTAACTTCTCTAGGAAAGACACAAGGTACCGCTCAGTAGGCGTCATTTCAGTAAGGTCTACATTCAACAATGTATCTATGCTAGTGTTTAAAGAATATGCGACCTTCATAATAAACTCTATTCCCGGTTTTGTATTGCCTTCCTTGCTTATTCTGGAAATGTATCCGGCACTTACACCGGCTTCGGTCTCTAGTTCACCTATTTTCTTTTCGGACTCTTTTAAAAGGAAAGAGATGTTATCAAGCATCAATTGCTTATTGAACTCTCTGTTCATATTATATACTCCTTTCTACTATTATGCCAATAGTTTATCATTACCTTACAATGTTGTCAACTATATTTTATATTTTTACCTTTACTTCAAACTATCTTTTATTTTGACCAAAAATAAAAATACAAATCCTTCATCGAAGAATCTGTATTCATATTATATAGACCGGACACGTCATGTCCGTTTTCTGATAAAATAATTTTCTAAATTTCTACGTTATATTGAGATAAATACTTTTGAATCGCCCATAAAGGCTCCGGATATTTTATGTGAAGCGCTTCATTTATCCATTGATGATTCGGATTCATTGGATTTAGCGGGCACTGCAAGACAGCCATAAGTTTTTCGCTTATAACAGGGGGAAGTCGTAGACCGAAGCATATAAGAGCTGCTGTTTCGACCTTGGGAGTCGTTTCACCCTTTATGGTTCGGCTGATAGTCTTCGGGTCACGATTGATTTCAAGACCAAGATCAGTATAGTTCATATTTCGCCACTTCAAAAGCAACTCCATGCATTGTTCAGGGTCATCGGTCATCTGTTTGCGGATTTCCAAAGCCTCTTCCTGTTGCTTTTTCCTCATAGCAACCTGACGCTCCTGCGGCGCATTCTGGTAGCCGTTATGATATTTGATTTCGAATGTGATGTCACTCGGCTCACGGTTTAAAAAACACTCAGTATGGTACTGGTTCGAAACTTTGCTCGTAATGGTCATGTCAAAGACAAGGCAGCATTCGTCCATATGGGAGCGAGCATAACCGGTTAGGTCAAGCTTTCCGTTTTCACCTGGCTGAACGTAAAGCGGAGCATTATAGACATAGTGATTATCAATAAACAGATAGTCACCACTGTCAGTTAAAGCACGAAGTTCTGGATTAAAGAAACGTTCGAGCGCCGCATCCTGTGCAGATATAGAGAATGTCTGATTGACCTTTATGGCGCCTTTTCGGAATCCGTGGGGTTTTACATAGTGTCCGTCCAGATATGTGTATGTTCCAATTGCTTCATCGAAGCCAAGTCCCACGAGTCGAATCTTTGTGGCTTGCCTAGATACTCCAAAAAAAGTCTCCAATGCCGTAATGACCTGCTCCATTACCTCAGTAGCATGTCGAGCATTGGTTTCACGCATAAATTTTGCTATGTATTCTTTTGCTTTTGCTTTGAACGGTCCTGCAGGCATCTGTATTCTCGGAGCAAGAGCATTTGCTTGCCATTCCAGAAAATCTGTCGCATCTTTGTTATTACCTTTTATGCCACCAATTACTTGACATTTGATTCTTGAAGCATCATTGTTATATAACCGCACTAATTCAAATGCTTTTCTATGTAAATCCCAATGAACGCATTCATGTATGATGGTATTGTTAACAGATCCAATATTACGAAGAAAGTAAGCTTTTGGATCTACAAAGATAGTGCGTGCATCAACGTGTTTTTGTACCATTTCATCGGTGTCTTCATTATAAAATTCTGCATCACATTCATGAAAGTATAACTGTCCAAAAACTGAGAAATCTTTTGTAATATTTCTTATTTCTAATGATAAACCCATTTTTTTTGCAAGTACTTGCGGTTCAACTGCCATTGGGGTTTTTAATGCTTCTGGGTAATGTCTATTTAGAAAGTCTGTTGCTACAGACTCTAATTGTTCCTTATTAATAACAGGGATAAGAGAGTCTGACATCGGTCTGGCTTGCTTATTTTTACTGTTATGTTCAGTTATGCTTAATATTTTAAAGTCATTTAAACTGCACTCTAAATCTCCGGAACATTTTAGCATAAACCACTGGCTACAATTTTCCGATTCATCATAATGATGGTCTGACTCTCTAACTTCTAACTCAGCTTCCACAACAACATCAAATTCTATTTTCATATCAGGTAAGTCATTAACAGATACATATTTTACATTAATATCTGCTAATTCTGCACCACTGATATTTCGAACCTTATATAATCTTAAATCTAAATTCCCTTGGTTTTCTGTGACATAATTCTTTATAGCAATAAATAATTCATTTTCAAATCTATCCGCCACATATTCTTTAAATGAACGATTGGTCGCTACAACACTCACCCCTTATTCTATATTGCTTTATTCATCATTGGTTTCATTTTCATTCAATAGTTTTTCTAATGTAGCTAATAAACTAACTTCTTTTTTAGTAACTTCTGGTGTATAGTTGGTGTTTTCTATAATTATTTCTTGCAGTGTCTCAACACGATTATTAATTTCTGGCAACGGGTCATACTTTTTTAAAATAATAAATCCTTCATTGTCAGTGAATATTTCTAACAAGTCGTCGCTGTTAATTCAATAGGTTCTTCTTATTTCTTTTGGAATTACGACTCTACCTAAATCGTCGATTCTTCTTACTAAACCAGTAGCCTTCATCTTGGCCTCCTTTCCATACTTTACATATTATAATGCGTTTAATAATCTTAATAAGTTTCTCCTGTTCTTTTATATGTAAGTTTTTTGATGCTTTAAAAAGCAATTCAAGGCATCTTGGAAATGTTTCATTCACAATAAAATAATGCTCCGGTACAGTTACTGCATTATTAAGTAAATAGTCAATATCTATATTAAAATATTTTGATATAAATAATAGCTTTTCCAAATCAGGTTCCCTTAGTCCATGTTCCCAATTTGATATTGTTGATTCATGTACTCCGAGCTCTTTTGATAGTTGTAATTGTGTAAGGTACTTGTTTTCCTTAGCGTACAAAGGTTCCTGCCAAACACTTCAGCTGCCCTTATAGTTTGGTTATCCATAAATACCTCCATCTTAAGATTTAGACAACTTTAAAAGTAGCTATACATTTTTTTACATTATACAGCAAAATCTATAATATGGAAACGTTATTTTATATGAAATTTTAAAACCGGAGTGGGGACAGCTCCGGCTTCTCTACGACATTAACTTAAATTGTTCTAACCTTTTTAATTTACGGCTTTTAATTTAATACTTTTATTTTACTATGGTTAAACAGATATTAGCGAGCTTTATTAATTAAATAGTTATAAAGTTCAATATTTTCGGTTTTAAATTTTGTACTAATTTTATAATAAGTCCATTGAGCTTTTTTATAACTTTCTATAATTCCAGCTCTTTTAAGAATATTTAAATGTCTGGAAACATTAGAAAAAGTAAGATTTAAATTAGCTTGAACTTCACTTACATTCATATCATTTTTAATGACTTCAGATAAAATTAGTAATCTTGTATTATCAGCTAGTGCTTTTAGAATTTCAATCATACAATTCCTCATTTGTATATTTATTTGTAACTATATCATTATTAATAAAAAATTACAACTTAATTTGTATAAATGATTGGCTAAATTATCATCTTTTGCCAGTTTAAATGCCTGTTATTTATAATCATCTTTATTAGAAAACACTAATAAAAGAGTTAAGCGGATCTATTAACATTAAATATAATGTACATTTTTTACCTTTTATGATATAATTTTCTTAAAATACAGGAGGAAATAAAATTATGGGACAATTTGAAATACTTTATAATGATTTTGAAACCACAAAAGACATCTCAGGTTTTACTCAGAGACATTCAGAAAATAACTGCGGAATAAGATTTTTATTATTACGTTCTCTCGATTCTAAGCATTTGGCAGAAATATTAACTAAAAAAGAAACTATTGCTGAAAATAACAAATTTAAAGGGTTACTTAAATTAGCTTATAATACTAATATAACTATCGAAGAAGTTATTAATTATATTGAATCTAAAAGAGATATTATTAACAATGAAAGAAACATTGCCGAAGAAGGACTTGAAGATATTATTAAGAACTTTGGTACTGTAAATTGTGGATTAAGAAATGATAAGGTAGATGATATTGTTAAAGCACTTGTTAGAGATAAATCTATAAAAACGATAGAAACCTTAAGGAGTCGTGTTAATGATGATATAACTCCAAGAATTAAGAATTACATATTATGGTCCTTTTACAATCAAACTACAAATGACTTAATCGAACATGCTTTTATAAAACATAAAAAAATTATACCAACACTACGAAAAATACATGACATCGACTTTTTTGTAAAGATTGAAAACGATATAATTCCTTTTGATTTGAAAATCACGCATATAGCAGATGATTTTTTTGACATGTATTCAAAAGGCTTATCAGCAAATAATAGTACAGAACATGATAGTTATAGCATAAATCAACAAAAACAATCTGAAATTGAAACTATAAAAGAATACTATAAAAGCAGAAAAAGAGACCTTTCGCTTCCTAATTATGGTGGTCTTTCAAAGTCTGAAATGCTTAACATTTTACATTCTACTAAAATTAAGGATGATGAAAATTTTGTTGATAAAATTTGTACTATGAGAAAAGGATTGGTCGAAAATATTGGAACTGAATTAAAAAAATTAGAATGGTGGAATTATAAATTTCAAGGTGAACGCTTGTTTTCAAATAATAATCGTTTATTCATTTTCCTGGCCTATACCAACGCTTTTGAAGATGGTCGCCCTTTAAAAGGTAAAATTGAAATCATAGAAAATGCAGTTAACAATTTATTAAATAATATAAACAAATCAAATATAAATACGATAAAATATCATTATGATAAGGAAGCTGCACTTACAGGAAATTATACAGCATTATCAACTTCATTACTTATAACAGCAAATAAGTAATAAAAAAACCGACTGCTTATAAATTAATATTTAAAGCAGTCGATTTGTAACTTTAATTCTTCTTAATCTTCCATTTACTATTCTCACATGTAAATCTTTTTTCTAATATGTTAGTAATTTTAGTTGGAGGATAAATAACCCCTTTATTTAAATTTAATATTAACAGTTTATTTATTATATCATAAGTTTCTAATTCTTGATTTATTAATATTTCTTCTATAGCCTTTGTTATTTCATTATCATCTTTATTATATACAATTTCTTTTGATTTAGCATCAATATTTTTTTTACACGTTAAAACAAAATCAGTTTTTAAAGCGTTTTGTCTATTATCTTGAACTACAGACATAGCTGAATATTCTAATGGGTGAATATCAACGATCTCAAAACCCGTTCCTAAGCACATATTAATCATAGAAATGCATGTTTCATCATCTAATGTATTAAATGCCATAGAAAAATAACCGTTTGGTTTTAAAACCCTTTTTATTTCAGTTAATGCGTCATCCATCATTTTTGTATAGACTGGAACATTTTTATTCCTTTTCTTAGCCTCTGAAACTATTATTTCTTCTTCCCAATTACATTTATTATCTAGTCCTAACCAAGAGTTCCACATTAGGCTTTGTTCCATATATAAAATTCTATTTCCATGGGGTGGATCGATAAACACATAGTTAATGTAGTTATCAGGCAAGTCCAATTTAGTTGCTGTACCATTTTTTAACAGTACACCAAAATCCTTATCTTCTTTAAACTCTAAAAAGTTATCATAAATTTTATTTCCAGATTTAAAAATTTCATTTATTTCTTCTTGTCCTTTTAATATTCTTTTAAATCTATTTTCAAAGCAATTCCAAGCATTTATTTCAAAATGTTCTTGAGGCACCCAATAACCTATAACCCAACTTCCTACTTCTGCCCTTCCAACTACTTCTGCATCCTTTTCTGATTTATTATCTTCTTCTGTTTCAAGGTCTAATGTTACTTGTTTATCATTCTTAGAAGTTTTTTTATTTCTACTTCTTATTACAAAAACAAGCTTACTAGCTTGAGAAATAGCGCCTGTAAACGTTAATTCTAAAGATTCTCTAATATTAGAATCTTCAATTTTTTTAACCCTATCATAAATATATGATAAAGCAACTAATGCTCTATTAGTAAACAAATCACTTACTTTTTGGTCAGCGCGCACATTAATTCTACTGTTTTCAAACATTAGGGTGTCAGGATACCACAATGGTTTAAGCATTGGATTTTCAGACATTTCTTTATCCATATCTGTAGCTTGCTTTATTATCTTCTTTTTCTTGCAATTATCGCATTGATACCATACTTCAGTTGGCTCGTCATCTTTCCATACAATATGAGTTTGAATAGCTTTTGCATCGCATATTGGACATGTCATAGTATATAATGAATTAATAATTGGCTGCAGTTCATTTTTAATATTATTAAATTCTTCTTTAAGTTTTTGTATATCTACATTCACTAATGAAGTCTTTGTCAACTTAATAGCCATAGGATTTAAATCTATACCAATTGCTTTTCTTTTCAATTTTGATGCTTCTATGATTGTTACACCAGACCCACAAAATGAATCTAAAACAATATCACCCTCTAAAGTATATTTTTTAATAAATTCCGATACTACATTAAAAGGCTTTCTGCCCCAATATTTATGCATAGAATATATACCTTTATATATCTCTTTATTACTTAAATTGCTCAATTTCTAGCCTCCGTTTAAAAAATTGTGATTCCTAAATTCATTATAAACTATACCATAATTGAAATTATTAGTAAAGTAATTTAAAGTTTTTTAGAATTGATGCTAAATAATTAATAATTTAAACATTTCCGCAAAACTCTTTAATTCCGCCAAACTGTTTACCCACCAAAACAAAAATTCCCTCTAACTATTGTCAGAGAGAAATTAAAAAACACACCTAAATGCTAATTTGAATTCCTTAAAGCACTTTGATTTCAACCTTTTTATTCTCTATCGACACGACTGTCTTAACGTGAACTGTTAGGAGGAAACATATATATGATATATATGATATATATTTTAATTTTGCCAAAACATTTTAATTATTCTTTCGAAACATAATATGCGTGTGCATTTCACTTTTTCACTACCACGATTATTACATAAAAAATTGATTAACAAATAGAGCAAAAAAGCCTTCGGAAATCAGAAAATTGCTTCGAAAGTCTTTATTTACTCACATTTTTATAGTTTATATTGTTTAAACATTGGTATATTATTGTATCAAACTCGGTATGAACATAGACCCACCTTTTGGTACTGGAGATGAATATGATGGTAATAAGGGACAAAGTGCATACAGTGCAAAAC
>Ga0255342_1006964_pt1 | contig 10047 bp, 25 predicted proteins | sample wastewater_treat_3_FD_192416 | JGI IMG/M metagenome (GOLD analysis project Ga0255342, IMG submission 192416) | Wastewater microbial communities from Lulu Island WWTP, Vancouver, Canada - plant14 | ecosystem: Engineered > WWTP > Wastewater > Unclassified | place: Canada: Vancouver, British... | reverse complement strand
CTTATTCGGCACGAAGTTTGAAAGTTACCTAAATCAGAAGAACGGCAAACCGAAATCCACATTTGAAATCTTGCAGGCAGAATATGAAAAGGAGGTAGAGAATGAACAGAACAGAAACCATCAGATTACTGGCAGTCATTAATGGGGCATATCCGAGATTTGAAATCAAGTCAGAATCAGCTAATCTGATGATAGACTTATGGCAGTCAACCTTTAAGGATATTCCTGCTGACGAGATGGAACAGGCTCTGAAAGAGATGATAAAAGAGCTGAAATACCCTCCGACAATCGCTGATTTTTGGAATAAGGTTGGAAGCCATAACCTGATAGGTGGAAAGATGGAACTGATTGACTTATGGAATGAAGCCTTAGATTCGTTAAGGAAAGCGAAAGGTTATATCGAATCCGTAAGCGAAGACTATCAGGAATCGGTGGAGTTTGACGAGGAAACGCAGTCTTGTAAAGTAAAACGGATCAAGATAGGCGATAACGCAGAAAAGGCTATCGAAGTTTATGATAAACTTTCATCAGAGAATAAGAGGTATTTTGGAAGTTGTGATAATTTCCTTAAAATTGCAGAAGAAACGGACTTAGACGAGTTCAGGAAATACGAGAAAGGCAACTATATCAAACTAGTTCAGCCGTTACTGGAAAGGGGGAAATAAATGCCAACACAAAATGAACTTACAATGTTACAACATCTGCCTTTAGAAGTTAAAGTAGCAAAGACACAGCAGAGAATAAGGGAATGGGTGAATTTTTATGGCAAAGATGGGGTTTATGTATCATTTAGCGGTGGCAAAGACAGTACCGTATTGTTACACCTTGTCAGAGGTCTTTACGGAAATGATATTCCTGCCGTATTTGTAGATACAGGACTTGAATATCCAGAGATAAGGCAGTTCGTTAAGACTTTTGAAAATGTCGAGATACTGAAACCTAAAATGGGATTTGTTGATGTGATCACGAAGTATGGTTATCCGATTATAGGCAAGGAAGTCGCTGAACGAATAGAGGGAGTTAAAAAGTGCATCAATTCAAATGGTGAAAAATATGTTGAATTCTATTATCAGATATATGGTGATAAACTTTCAAAAAGATATGACTTTTCAAAATGGAAGCCTTTGCTTGATGTTGATTTTAATATATCCCCGAAATGCTGTAGCGTTATGAAAAAAACTCCCGCTAATATTTACGCAAAAATTACAGGCAGAAATTCCATAACTGGCGTGATGGCGGAAGAAAGCAGACTAAGGAAAACAAACTGGCTTAAAACAGGCTGTAACGCATTTGACAGTAAAGTACCAATGAGTAATCCTATGGCTTTTTGGAAAAACCAAGATGTCCTACAATACATTAAAGAAAATAAAATACCAATATGTTCTGTCTATGGTGATATTGTTTCAGTTGATACCGACAAAAACCAATACGAAAATTCCTTAGTTGGGAGCAAATTAAGAACGACAGGCTGTCAGAGGACAGGATGTATCTTCTGTGCGTTTGGAGCGCATAGTAGAGGTGATAGAAGATTTCTTGATCTGAAAATCACTCACCCGAAGCAGTACGCATACTGCATGAATGGTGGCGAGTTTGTAGATGGAATATGGAAACCTAACAAGCAAGGTTTAGGAATGAGTCATGTGTTTGATGAAGTGAATAAAATCTATGGAAAGGACTTCATAAAGTATGTGTAAGAGAAGCAAAGCCACCAGCATACCAAAAAAAGTAAGAGAAGAAGTCTATGCACGGGATAAAGGCTGTATCATCTGCGGTTCGAATTATATGCTTAACTGTTGTCATTTAGTGTCAAGGTCACATGGTGGAAAAGGAATAAAAGAGAATTTATTTACAGCTTGTGCCTTGTGTCATCATGAAGCAGATAATGGCAAGAACAGCTTAGAAATAAAGGAAAAGGCAAGGCAGTATTTAGAAAAGCTCTACCCGAACTTTACAGATGAAATGAGAAAATATAACAAACGGAGGAGTAAATGAAACTAATAAACCTGATATTTGAGTACAATAAAGTAAATTTCCAAATTGAAGTACTATTAAGTAACATCGAAACGGAAGAGGACAGCACCAATGATTTATCTTAAATCGCCAAAATGAAAGCCGAATTAGAACCGTTGATGATACGGAAGAACGAGATTGAGAAAATGGAAGTGGAGGTAAGCGAATGAAAAAGTATAAAGTATTAAGACTTGTAAAGGGTGAACTAATTAGTCCGTATCAGAACTTTAACTACGGTAAACTAGAAAATGTGTTGGGCAAGAAGATGGTGTGCGAAGATTTTGATGATAATGAAAATGAAGATTGTTCAAAAAGATTCTATGCAACAGATGTCGAAGGCTTGATTTATAGTCTGAACAAACATAAAGATAATAGGGTTTTTGAGGTTGAGACGGGTGGCAGAAGTGTTATCAATAGCGAGTACAAGCAAGGGTTTGAAGAACAGACTATAATTAGAATGTTGTCTAAATCAGAAGTAAAAAAACTAATTAAGGAACAATCTAAGACTATGGATTGGGATTATTATCATGCTTGTTATCCTGTAAATCCGTTGAAGATAAATAAACCTTTCGATAAAGAAAAGGCATTGAAATTATTAAAGGAATGGGCTTCTGTGAGTGGTTCTGTGGGTGGTTCTGTGTGTGATTCTGTGTGTGATTCTGTGTGGGATTCTGTGTGGGCTTCTGTGTGGAATTCTGTGAGGGATTCTGTGTGGGGTTCTGTGAGGGATTCTGTGGGGTTTTCTGTGTGGGATTTAGTGTATGCTTATATTTCATCTTTATTCCCAAATGTCAAGAGGTGGAAATACATAGAACACGAAGAAGGAATTAATCCTTTTCAGTCAGGAATTGACCTTTGGCATATGGGATTAGTACCGAGTTTTGACGGAGAATTTTGGAGACTACATAAAGGCGAAAAAGCAGAGGTTGTTTTGGAAATAACAATAGAAGAATTAAGGGAGGTAAAGGAATGAATGAGGTAAAGCAATGAGCCAGTATTTTATTGCAACACCAGATGTAGGTAGAAATCTTAAAGACCAACCAGAGGACGAGAAAGCATTGGGATATTTTACCGTACATTATGGGGGTGAATTGAAGATAGTATGGGAAATAATAAAAATGGAGGAGGTAAAGGAATGAACTATAAAGAAGCATTAACGGAAATCAAATACCAACTTGAAGATGTAGGAGACTATGATGATGTGTATTGGGATTGCGTACCTACTGCGATTTTGAATGTCTGCGCAGAAGCTCTTGAAAAGCAGATACCTAAACAAGTCAAAGCAGTAACTGTACAAGGTAAGACAAGAAACTATATTAGGATATATTGTCCTGTTTGTGGCGGTTCTATATGGAAAAACACAGACGAAAGCAAATATTGTTTTAGATGCGGGCAGAAATTAGATTGGGAGGTAAGCGAATGAAAAAGTACAAAGTATTAAGGTTAGTTGATGGTAAACTAATAAGCCCACATCAAAACTATATCTACGGAAAATTAGAAGATGTTTTGGGAAAGAAGCTGGTGTGTGAAGATTTTGATGATGATGAAAATGAAGATTGTTCAAAAAGATTCTATGCAACAGATGTCGACGGCTTGATTTATAGCCTAAATAAACATAAAGATAATAGGGTTTTTGAGGTCGAAATGGGTGGCAGAAGTGTTGTCAACAGCGAGTATAAACAAGGTTTTGAAGAACAGACTATAATTAGAATGTTGCCTAAAACAGAAGTAAGAAAACTTATAAAAGAACAATCTAAAACTATGGACTGGGATTATTATCATGCGTGTTATCCAGTAAATCCATTAATGATTAACAAGCCATTTGACAAAGAAAAGGTATTGAAGTTATTAAAAGAATGGGATTCTGTGAGGGATTCTGTGTGTGCTTCTGTGAGGAATTCTGTGAGGGCTTCTGTGAGGAATTCTGTGAGGGCTTCTGTGGGGAATTCTGTGTGGGATTCTGTGTGGGATTCTGTGTGGGATTCTGTGTGGGATTCTGTGTGGGATTCTGTGTGGGCTTCTGTGTGGGATTCTGTGTGGGATTCTGTGTGGGATTCTGTGAGGGCTTCTGTGAGGGCTTCTGTGGGGAATTCTGTGTGGGATTCTGTGTGGGATTCTATGTGGGGTTCTGTGAGTTGTTCTGTGAGTGGGATTCTGTGGGATTTTGTGGGAGTATATATTTCTTCACTTTTCCCATCAATTAAAAAGTGGAAATACATAAATCACAAAGAAGGAGTTAATCCTTTCCAGTCAGGGATAGACCTATGGCATATGGGATTAGTACCGAGTTTTGACGGAGAATTTTGGAGACTACATAAAGGCGAAAAAGCAGAGGTTGTATTGGAGATAACAAGAGAGGAATTAAGGGAGGTAAAGGAATGATAAAGATAGATGATAAGTATTTTATAACGGCAGATAATTGCCAGTATGTGCTTAGGAAGAAAGGTAGAATTAATAAAAAAGGCGAGGAAACGGATTCAATAATAGGTTACTATTCCAATGTTCCCAATGCACTCGCAGGGTTTATCAGGAACGCAGAAAGAGAAAGTGTCGCAGACGACACTATAAAGACGATAACGGATCTGATTAAGTTCCATAATGAAGCTAAGGAAAAAGTCAAGAGATTACTGAAAGAGGTTTCAGAATGAGCGAGATAGCAAAACTTTTGATAGACGAGAAACTTCCTTCATTGAATGACTATATAGCAAAGATAAACCGAAACAAGCATATCGGAAATAAATTCAAACATGATGTTCAGGAACGCATTAACTGGTATATAAGGGCTTCTAAGATTAAGCCAATCAAGTGCAGGGTAGATCTTGACATCTATTGGCACGAGAAAACAAAACGCAGGGATGTAGACAACATCTATTCAGCTATAAAGTACATAGCCGATTCCTTGCAGATAATGGGAATAATAGAAAACGACAATCAGAACAATATAAGGCATATATTCAACTACCTTATACAAGACAAGAGAGATTATGTGGTCATAATATTCCACGAGGTGATAGAATGAGAAAAGAATGGGAATGCCCTGACAACTGTCCGAACCGCAAACCTGCCTGTCAGAACCCGAACACCTGTGAGATATACAGGAAAAGAATTGCAAGGGATATGAAAATGAGAGGCGAAAAGAAAATTTACCCGTCATCATATGCTGTAAGAAGCTATGTGAATATAAGAGGCACAAGAAGAAATTATGTGAGGAAAGGACAGAAAAAATGAAAGAAGGGAAATGTACTCAATTCTACTGTAAGATAAGGCAAGGATATTACTGCTGTTATTACTGCGAGGAAAAATGTTTAGACTGCTGTTATAATAATCCTGAGAGATGTAATTTATACGAGGTGCAAGATGATGAAGATTGATTTAGATATGGATTATATTTTAAAGATGTACTTTTCAAGGGAATACGATATTGATTTGTCAGCATTGTCGGTATTCGTTCAAAGTTACAATCCAGAAGATGTGCAGTTCAAAATCGAGAACATACTTAAATTCGGAGACGGAAGAAAAAAGATACTTGCGATAAAACTTCTGAAACTACTTGAAATGGCTTCAATGGAGTTTTTGAAAGAAGTAAACAAAGGGGGAACAAATGACTGATTATAACAAAGTAGTGAACTACGAGAACAAGGTCGAAGTCATTAAAGAAGAAATGCAGGAATTTATAGCATTCATATCCGAGCAGTTGAAAACCGAGAAGAAGAAAGACCTGAACATTCAGCACAGGATAGGAATGAAAGTAATGCAGGTCTTGAGAAAATGGAAGACCTTAGACGAGCAGATTGTGGAGAAAATGGAAGCTGACGCAGTTTATGACATCTACACCAACTACCTTGAATTTATAGTGTGGATAAACCAAGTCATAGCATATACGCCCACCAAGCTGGAGTTCTGCTCATTCGCCTGCATTACAGTCGGAGATTATAATTCCATGATGATTTCAAAGAACATAGACTTGCGCAGGGTTATGAAGTCCATTGATTCTGATCTGATTAACGCAGCTGAAATTTCTGCAGAGAACGGAGTTACAAAAGAGAAGATGGCTACATTCAGATTAAAATCCAAAGAGAGCGGTCATGAAGTCAAAGAGGTTTCAAGGATTGAAGAGGCAATGAAAGACTTGCAGGAAGTGGCAGGAGTGCTGTATTACGAAAGGAAATTGAAGTCAATTACAAATTCTTCTGAAAAAAACAGAAAATAAGTGTTGACAATCGTATCATATCGTATATAATAGTATCGTAAAGACCTTAAAGGAGGGCAAAATGAAATACGCATACATAAGAGTTTCAACAATCAAACAGGACTACGAAAGACAGGAATACGCAATAAGGAATTGCGGAGTTCCAAAAGAGAACATCTATTGCGAAACAATAAGCGGAACAAAGAAAGCAAGTTCAAGACCTGAATTTGAGAAACTGCTTTCAAGACTGCAAAAAGGCGATACGGTCTATTTTGAATCAATGTCAAGAATGTCAAGGAGCGTTTTGGATATGGTGGAAACTTCCGAAAGGATAGTAAAGACTATAGGTGCTACTGTTATATTCTTAAAAGAAAACCTGACATTAAGCATACATATGGATTCGACATCTTCTCTGATGTTCAATATATTCGCTTCATTCGCACAGTTCGAGAGGGATATAATTTCAGAGAGGACTAAAGAACTTATAGCGGCAAAGAGGGCTTTGTTGGGTGACGAGTTTAAGATAGGCAGAGAGAAATCATACTCAGACGAGGACATATACGAAGTGATGTGTTATAAGGAAGACGGTTACACGATAAGTAAAATAGCCGAAATGACTGGAATATCAAGGTCTGCTGTCGGCAGGATAACGAAAGGATTCAAAGGGATTGAAAAAAATCAGGCGGTTGCGTGAACTTCAAAACTATAAAGAAATACTCAATATGTACAAACTCTGCAATTCATGCAAGATAACTGCTTATAAACTGAAAATACCGTATTGGTATGTAAAGGATATGTTAGAGTATTTCAATTACAAAATACCCAAAGAAACCCCTTATAAGAACATGAAGTCCGATACTGAGGACATAGTAAGGCTCATAGAGAAAGGGTATTCAAATAAGCAGATAGGAGAGATGTGTTTCAGAAGAACCGATGCAGTCGGTTCGATAAGGAAAAGATTAGAAGAAAGCAATAGGGTCAGGAAGAACCTGAATATGTGGTTAAAGCAATTAAATACAACTGAAAAGGAGATTGAAGATTGGTACTTGAAAACAAGAAGAAAAAAGAGCAGGCGTTAATGGTGGTATTGAAATCCATTCAGAAGTCATTCGACTGGAGAAACGGAACTATGCCGAACTACACAAGAGAGTTCAACGAGGCGCAGTTGCAGGAATGGAAGGACAAACAGGACAACAGGTTTAACGCATTAAGCATAGCGATAAAATGCGTCAGGGCTTGTAAGGCTGTGAATGAGCTTCCTATGATATGGAAGAAAGCCATAGAGGAAGTAGAGAAACTTGACGGGTATGTCGAGAACGCATATGAGGTGGAATTATGAGCAGTATGACGGCTAAATGCCCCATGTACTACTACGGCAGGGATAAGGTCATAAAATGCGGTCAGAGGGCGCATGAGAGGCATGATTTCGCAACAAGGGAAGAAGCCAAAGCCCATATGAAGAAATACTGCGACACTATGGATTATGAGGACTGCCCGTTTTACAAGGAACTGGTAAGGAGCTAAAGGAATGAGTAATTTTACTGGTGGAATAATAGGTAATTACTGTCGTTACGCAAAAGTAATGTGCACCTATTGTAATAATTTAGGACATTGCGGATTAAGTGGATATTGCGTTTATAAAAAACTGCCGTGCGAAACAGTAAATGTATATCAAGTATCTACTAAAGAATTACCCGATGAAATTATTATAAATGGAGTTAAATACATCAAGGAGGTAAAGGAATGAAAGAATACAAACTTTTACCCTGCCCTTTCTGTAAGAGCGACAATGTAAGACTAGTAAACAAGCACAAAGATGTCTTTTGGGGTTACTGTTATGCAAAATGTTTTAACTGTGGAATGAGAACAAGGCAGGGAAGTTTGAAAGAGATAGCGGAATTATGGAACACGAGAAATGGCAATCCGACAGATCCTTTTGACTTGAATTATATTGAAACGCAGAAATGGTTGGAGGCTATGAAATGAAATACGAAGTTTATGATCGTGACAATCGGATAATGCTTTCATCAGATGTAAGATATGACACGAATACGGAAAAGGAAATGATAAAGTCAGGATATAAGATCAAGCTGGACGGAAAGTCAGTAAAATAAAAGGAGGAGTAAAATGAATAATCAAAAAGTATTAGTAAGAACGGAAAACGCAGGTGTATTTTATGGGGAAATTGAATCAAGAACAGGAAATGAAGTCGTTATGCGAAACACGAGAAGGATATGGTACTGGAGCGGTGCGTTTACATTATCTGCATTAGCCACAAGAGGAACATCTACGCCGAATAACTGTAAGTTCTCTTGCTATGTAGACAGCATAACACTCTTAGGGGTTATCGAGATAATTCCTTGTACAAAAGAGGCAGTTGACAGCATTGAAGGAGTAAGAGAATGGTTAGCGTAGAAGCCATAAGGGAATTTGTTTCCGTTGTTAGCGGCGGTGACGGTAGCGGTTACGGTGGCGGTTACGGTGGCAGTTACGGTGACGGTAGCGGTTACGGTGACGGTGACGGTTACGGTGACGGTAGAGGTGGCAGTTACGGTGACGGTGACGGTTACGGTTACGGTTACGGTAGCGGTTACGGTGACGGTGACGGTAGCGGTTACGGTGACGGTGACGGTTACGGTGACGGTAGTGATATTAAAACAATCAACGGAATATATACGACAATGATAGATACTATTCTTACTGCTATAACTAACATAAGAGGCAATATAGTAAAAGGTTTTATTGTAAATGACGACCTAACTTTAGAGCCTTGCTATGTGGTCAAACAAGATAATCTGTTCTCACATGGAAAGACCATAAAAAGCGCAATGGCAGGATTAAGGGATAAACTCTTTGAAGATATGAGCGAAGAAGAAAGGATTGACATGTTTTGGAAAGAACATAACCTTGAAGCCAAGTACCCAGCATCAGACTTTTACGAGTGGCATCACCGCCTTACTGGGTCGTGTGAAATAGGAAGGCAGTCTTTCTGCAAGGATCATAATATTGACCTGACCAAAGACAAGTTCACCGTAAAACAATTTGTAGAGTTATGCAAGTACGATTACGGTGGTGAAGTAATCAGTAAATTATTGAGGAGAAATAAATGAAAGCAACCAAAGAAGAGTTCGTAGAAAAGTTAAGCGAGTTATTGCAGATGGCGAATATCGAGGTAGAGAGTGCAAGGTTGGTCAATGGCGAAACGATAGTCGTGAAGTTCGAGTGCGGTGCAGAACAAGAAATAAATGTTCGTTTCGACAGCCACTATGCAATGATACAGGACTTAGTAAAGCAGTTGGATATTTGAACAAGATTAAGGAAAGGATAGGCGAAGATGAAATATAAACTCCCAAAAACGAAATCAGCTCTTATAACATACATAGAGGTACTGAAAGGGAAAGAAGCATACTACCTTGAACTTAAAAGAAATATGAAGTCTTACGGAATTACAGTAGACGGACAGCAGATTAAGGATTACGCATTGAATAGCATAATTGACAAAATGGGAAAGAACATCGCTATGTGCAGACAAGAGATGGAATGGGCACAGTGGAAATTAGAACTGATGAACGGGGTTGAGCTAATTACAAATAAACAAAATCAAGGAAAGACTGGAAACAGATGAACTACATTGAATTATGGGTGAAGATAGACATATACACCAGAATAATAGGCTTTTCCTTATTCAAAGAAGCAATGTGCGAAAAAGCTCAAGAAAACAAAATACTTAGGGGATAAATAATATCATACAACAGATTAAGACGGTTACATGCCGTCTTTTTTTGCAACAGATTCAAGTGGGTACAATCCTGCAACAGATTTGAGCCGTCAAATGCCTGCAACAGAAT
>Ga0255342_1006956_pt1 | contig 10053 bp, 6 predicted proteins | sample wastewater_treat_3_FD_192416 | JGI IMG/M metagenome (GOLD analysis project Ga0255342, IMG submission 192416) | Wastewater microbial communities from Lulu Island WWTP, Vancouver, Canada - plant14 | ecosystem: Engineered > WWTP > Wastewater > Unclassified | place: Canada: Vancouver, British... | reverse complement strand
CCGCCAGGCCCGCAAACGCGCCGAAGGCCGCAGCCCAGACTAGGGTTTCTGGTTTCGGGTTTCGGGTTTCGGGTTTCTGGTTTCGGGTTTCGGGTTTCGGGTTTCGGGTTTCGGGTTTCGGGTTTCGGGTTTCGGGTTTTGGGGCAGAGAGTGCCGAAGCATAACGCACGGCACACAACAGCATGCCGGTCAGGAAGGTGAGCAGCATCGACTCCTGAATGAAAAAACGGTTGTAGTAGACCATCGCCGGAGACACAACGGTAAGAAGCGCGGCGCTGTAAAGTCCAACCCGGTTGACGAACAGACCGTGCCCGTTCGCGCATGAACCCAGCCCCAGCATCAGTAGCAGCGTGAGCAGGCTGAACGTCACCGGCACCAGACGGAAGTTCCACTCGGTCGTCCCAGCGAAAGTGTCTGCCGAAGCACGGCAGAACGGCCAAGCCGCGAAGTAGAGCGTCGGACCGTGATGGTCGGCGGGATCGTAGTGGTAATAGCCCTGATCCAGCAACAGCCCGGTCCGTACCGCCTGATTGGCCTCGTCGCCGTGCATCGGCCGCTGGTCGAGGCGCGGCACGCGCAACACCAGCGCTCCGATGATGATCGCGGCAACCGCCGCCCAACCTAACACGCGTGACAAGGCATGAGCCATCTCACTATCTCCTCGGCCCCATGCCCGGCAGGGCAACCGGCCCCTGCTGCATCATCTGACGCAGGATCGGCTCTGCCACCTGACGCAATACAGGGTTCTCTTGGATCCGCTGCAACGCTTGGGACTTGCCCAACTCAATCGCCTTGCGCAGTGCGTGCTGCATCTGCTGTTGCTGTTGGCGCATCGCGCAGAGCGTCGCCATATCGAGCCATGCGTTCCAGTCATCCGGGCGGAGCAGCAGATACCGCGAGAGCGGCACGATCATCTTGTCTGGCTGCCCGGCTTCGCCGTATATCCGTACGATCTCCATAAGCTGCTCAGGCGGAGCGGTGGTCGGCAGGCGCGCCATCACGTTGTCCATCACCTTGGCCGCATCCTCATGTTTCTTGAGGCTGCTCAGCAGCGTACCGATTTCGAACAACCGTCCGAGCGGAAGATTGGGCAGGCCCGCCAGTTGGTTCAGGTAGGTGGCCGCCGGCTCATACTGTCCCAGCTCACGGTAGGCCATGGCCAACTCAAAAGCGTCATCCGGCGCGAGCGCTTTGTCGGCTTGCGCTTTGGCGGTCAGTTCACGCACTTTGGCCTCGGTCTCGCGCACGCGGCGGATGTACGCCACGAAGTCGAAGCCGCGTCCGTTGTTGGGATCGCGCCGATTGTACTCATCGAGAATATCGATCGATTCGGCGTAGCGCGCCTGACGCAGCAGCACCTCTTGAACCAGGCGGAAGTTCGCCTCCGGGCTGACCGGATAAAGCGTCCGCGCCTCTTGGAAGGCCCGCTCACTCTCGCCCAGCATACCGCGCGCTGCGTAGAGACCGGCGATCGCGCTACGCAACTTAGAGAAGGACTTCTGGGCCGGCAAATCACGCCGGAACATCGACGAGCGCAACAGGTGACGCGTATACCAATCCCAGAACATCATGTCGTCCTGCATGGTCGTGCGGTCGATCGGCGTCTTCTCGGCGTTGATCTTCATGATCAGTCCGTGCGGCGTGAGATACGGGAACATCCAGTTGATGACGTAGCTCTCTTCGATATAGAAAGCGTGACGCGCCTTGTTCTTCTGGAAGATCATGTCGCACAGGATGCCGTTGATCTCCATCACGCCCAGCGCGCCGCTGACCTGCACGCGGCCGTTCTCGATCGTCAGATCGGCGTTCTTGGGACGCTTGCCCGCCTGCACCTCATCGACATAAATCTGGAAGGCGCGCGCGCTGTCATCCGGCGTCGGTATCCAGATGGGGTTGCCGTACAGGTCGCGCATGGTGTTCATGTAGGTGTTGTCGGCCAGCGCGTTCTGCGTGATCAGAAAGACATCGGGCCGCACCTGCGCAGAGTAGATCATGTAGGTGGGCACGAAGCGTCCGGGATCGGTGCCGCCGAAAAAGATAGCGTTGGGCTCCATCTCAGGCGGGAAGAGCGGGTTGGGCAACGGCTCCTCGTCGGCATCCAGTTCCTCCGTAATCGCATCCGCACCGCGCAACTGGTAGTTACCGAACTGCCAGCCGAAATCGTGGCCGTTCTGTTCCGCGCCGCTCATTGAGAAAACCAGGTATTCGTTATTGTAGTTCTCGTAGATCGGGATAGTCGCGATCAGCAACCCCGCACACAGCATACCGATGCGCAATGGCTTCAGCATCGACTCGGGCAACGTGCCGCGCTTGACCAGAGCCTTCAACAGGCGGTTGCCGATCGCCAGACCAAAAACGAGACCGTAACCGATCCAGATCGCGAAAAGAGCGTGCGAACTGATGAACTTGACCTTCTGGATAAACATGTCCTGCAGGTCGCCCTTGATGTTGGCGAGCACTACGAGCAGCACGCTCATGACTAAGAAACCGGCCGCCGTGGAGATAAGCCACTGTTGCGTGACCGTATCCATATCCGAACGAAAATCGATCTCTTTCTCTGCCCACCTGCGGAAGAAGAACCAGCCGGCTCCGATCGCCGCCAAGATAACCAGCGACAGTGCCAACGCACCGATCTTGGCACCAAACCCCGGATCCGCACCCGGCCCGGACATCATGCTGAGGAGCCCCTTGGCCACGAAAAGAGCGACGACTGCCGCCACGCCTGCCAGCGTGATGCCGGCTGTCAGCCCCTCGGAAAGATTGTGCGTCTGCCAGGTACGGCGTGCGAACTCTTCGATCTGGCCGAACATGATCGTGACCATTCCGACCAACAGCAACAACAGGATACCTGCGATGAAGAGCTTGTCGAGACGCAGGATCGGCTCGCCGCCCATGACCTCGGAGAGCAGCACCAGCACACAGGTCAACAGATAAAGGGCACTCGCCGCGTACAACGCGCGGACGCGCCGGTCGCGGACCTTAAAGCTCCAGAGCGTGAAGGGGAGGAAGCCCAGCGTGGCCGCGATCAAGGTGAACTGCACGCGCAAGTCGGTGAAGTAGGTGCCGAGTTGGAAAAGGAACTTCTTGGTAAAGACGTCGGAAGGCGCCAGCTTCTCATACTGGCCGCGCGTGATGGCGTGCTTGAACCCTTCCCATGTACGCGGATAGCCCCAGTTCATCGGCGGATTGCGCAGGTCCGAGACAATCGGCATGTAGATGTAGAACGACACGCCCAGCTCGGCAAAGAACGTGGTCAGCGCCACACTGCGCCCGTTCGGCAGCGTCAGCCACGCCAGCCCGATGATAACGAAATTCCAGAGCACGCCCCACCAGAACCACCAGGAGGTCGGATGCGTCAGGCCGTTCATGCCGCCCTTGCGCAACAGTACGAAAACGGAGAGTTGCACCGCTGCCACGGGAATCGCGTAAAAGAGGCCGCGCGGCACGGTCGAACCCAACAGGAAGAGCACCGCCAAGCCCCCCATCAACGCCACCGACGGCAGCGTCCAGTCGAACGGTTGTCCCACATACCCATGCGGGATCACTGCGCCTTTGATGGCGGAGAGCCGGAAAAAGAGGATTAACAACACCGCGCACGCCGGGATCAGCCAAGCCAGCACCGCCTTATCGTTGAGCTTGTCGCGATAGGCATACGCGCCGCCGATGCAGAGCGCGATCACCAATACGATCAACCCCGCCACACTGGTGTAAACCGAGGAGGCGAAAAGCGGCAGGTCAGTCGCCGCCGCCACACCGGTCTTTGCCGCCCCCATTGAGAAGAATACCAGCAATGCGCCAAAGGCCGTGATGCCCGCGCCGATCGCGCCGCCTTGCGACGACACGCCGCTGAGGAATGCAAGGTGCCGCTTTGCCACGCCGCCGGTCTCACAGCTCTTCAGGATCAGCGCCACCGCAAGCCCTAGGAACACACACACCGCACCAGCCACAAGCAACGTCGTCGAGGGCACCGCCACCGTGCTCGCGGCGCTGGCCGCCACCTTCGCGTAGGCCGGCCCACCCATACCGGGCTGGGCCGGCATCATCGCGCCGATCTGCAGGACGTGCGCGCTCAGCAGGACCGGTATGCCGACCATGATGAAATCGCGGAACAGAGCGATGTCGCGCAGGAAGATCATGACCACCAGCGGCAGCGCCGCCAGCAGCAGCACCTGATAATTGGTGAGACCGAGCCCAAAGACAAAGGCGGTCAGCCACAGGATCTTATCGGAGGGGCGCCGCATCCAGCGGTAGGTCAGCAGGAAAATCCACATCAGGAAAAAAGCGTTCAGCGTGTACACCTCCACGATCGTGGCCTGCGACCACATGACCGGGCTGAAGGCGAACACCAGACTGCCGCCCACACCGCCGACCCAGCACAGCATGTTGCTTCGCGCCGGATCGAAATCCTCGTCCTCGTCATGCGCGTCACGCAGCATGTCGGAGGCCGAGCGCGTGATCAGCATCGCCGTGAAGCCGGCCGCAAACGCGGCGAAGACCGCCGACATCAGCGAAATGCTCCACGCCGGCGTGGGCTGGCCCTGATAGGTCACCCAACTGAAGAGGCGCGCAAACACGTAGGCGCACATCGTCCAGATCGGATAGCCGGGCGGATGCGGCACACCCAAGTGGTCGCCCGCCACCGCCAGCTCGCCGGAGTCCTCCAAGGTCACCGACGGACCCAACGTGAAGAAATAGACCAGGAACGAAACCAGCGTCGCGGTCCAGAAGGCGGCCCAATCCACCCGTCGGAAAAAAGCTCCCTCGCGGGAGTCACCCGAAAACAACTTTTTGATCATAAGATGTCTTTCTAAAAATCATTTATTCGGTAAGAGATTAATTTACCGTTGAACCGCTCTTGCCGCAAGGACAAGTTTGACAGGAAAGGGCACCTACAAAAAAAATGAAATTTGTGGTTGACTTTAGGACGAAAAAGAGCGACAAACGAGTCGGACGCTGGAATGGTGCTTAATGTTGGTTACCAAGCTGAGAGTGTCTGATGAAGATGGCTCCTTTTGCAAAAAAGGTGTTAGTCGCAATAGTTACGGTATTAGGTTTCGCTTTTTCGGCGTTGGGTATTGGTGTTTTTTGGGGAGTCATCTCTTTCGACATAGGGAGCCTGACCGCCGTTATTGACATGGATATCCGCAAAACTGTAGCTCGTCTATGTCTGCTGGGAATGGCTTGTTGGTCCGCGTACACATTTTTTGTCATGTGCGGAAGTCGCTTTCGGAAAGGCAAGGGAAACATTGGGGGTGGGAAGTGACCGGCTCGATTTTGATCGGCAATAACGCAGAACAAAAGAGCGCAAAGCCCAAGGTGCAAACGCAGGGCGACCGCGATTTTGAGGCCGTGCGAACGCACGGAGTGAGGAGCGGTATCCCGCGACGTAACGGCAACTGTTACGGCTCTATTACTAACTTACCTTCTGGCGACACCCTCGCCTACGACAGCGAGGGCAACCTCGCCTGTGTGAGCAACACCGTTTCCGGCGCGGTCTCCCTCTACTGGTACGACCAGCACGGTCGCCGCGTCGCCAAGTCCGAGAGCGGTCTATTGACCCTCTACATCTGGGACGGCATGGACATCATCGCCACGGCTCACGCGGACGGAACTATTCGCGAGTACTTCACGCGCGGCATCGGCATCGCGGGCGATGTCGGGTCGCTGGTGGCGGAAACCCGCTTCTCCGGCGGCACCGCGACAACAACCTACCTGCACAGCAACTGGCGCGGCGACGTGGTCATGGCCACGGACACAAGCGGAAACGTGGTGGACGAATACGCCTACACGACGTTTGGGGAACAACTCTCCGCCACCGGCACCTACACACCCCGCTTCACGTTCTCAAGCAAAGAACGTGATGCTTCGGGGCTGGTTTATCATGGGTTTAGATATTACAGTCCTGTCCTCTGTCGCTGGCTCAATGAAGATCCGATACGCGAATCAGGCGGCTTGAACCTCTACCAGTTCTGTTTTAATAATCCGATAAACCGCGTGGACGCAGACGGAGAAGCCGGACCACTCATTTACGCGGCCCTGTTTGTTTTGGGCGGTATCGGATATGCCAATGCTCCTGGCCCCAGCGACCCCGTTTATCCCGGCGGGGCAGGCGAGGCCGCATTTTTCGGCAGTGGGGCAATGATGATGGGAGCAGGGGCTGTGTCAAGCGGGGCTAGAGGATTGATGACGAGAAACGTTGTTTCACGTTGTAACGTACAAAATCTCAGACCAACCCGTACGGTTTTGAATCATGTTTCAACCAGACCATATGTCAAATCACCTTTGACTGCCCGAGAAATTATGGCGGCAAAGCCACCAGTCGCTGATCCGCAAGGCGTTCCGGGGGCTTTGAGGTGGGATGTGCCCGGTGCGTATAATGGCTCGTCCGGAACTTGGGAACTCGTTGTAGATCCTAATCAGGGGCAGATATTGCACTGGCTCTTTAAAACGCAATGACACGAAAGGAAAGAGGCATGTATTTCACACACACGGATAGCCCATGCCCCCTCACAGGGGAACTTGTATATGTTCAAGAAGACCATGCCTTTCAAACAATCCCGACTCCGCCCATGTGGAACTCTGTGGTAGCCAATACTTTTGAGGTTTTTTTGGACATACAGGGTGTCGTAACCGGTGGTGGTGGTTATTGTCCCCATCAAGGCTGGAAGAAGAAGGCTTTGACGATCCCGGATTACGTGCCGGGAAGAGTAAAGTGTCACGGATTTCCGAGTTTCGACAAGCAAATTCCCCGCAACGTGGACGATGCCACGTGGGGTGTCTATTATGATAGCGTGCAAAGGTGGATTTGTATTGGACACTCCTCCGAGGAAACAAAGGAAGAGTGCAGTCATATCGAAGTGCTGAAGGGCTTTGTTTTGGGATTTGACAAAAAAGGCATGATGAAAACTATTTGGATCGAAATGACTAATTGTTGCCCGTTTAATAGCGCCACGTCTTGAGCACGGTTCAAATGAGGCTGGAGCCCACGGGTCTGAACTAGAGGTGTTTTATGAAGGTAGTGTTTGCAGGAAATAATGCCTGTCTTGAGATAGAAATTATCGCTTATGAACGTCCCGATCCCTTATGTCGTGACGATGCCAATTGGTTGTCATGCCGTTTCGGTTGGCAACTCGGGAATTCAATGATGTTGAAAGCTGACCTTGCTTTGCAAACCAATGATTTTGACAATCTGGCCATAGATATTGAGCAGTTTGAATCAACCAGCCGAAAAATCATCTTTTGTTCTAGTGAAAAAACGCTTTGCTTTGAAATTGAAAAAAACAAAAATGAAATTATGATGGCAGGTCAACTTGCTGTGACCTCAGGATACGCAAAATGTGTCTCAAATTTTTCGTTTCCTTTAGAGAATTGGGACGCAATGACGACAGCGGTCAGAGAAATCGCTTTGTGCTTTCCGGTGCTTGAATGACGCCACCCCGATGGAGGTTCCGACTGAATGAGGAGCGGAGTGCATTATGCGATGACTGCAAAGGCTGAGAGAGCCACCATGAAGTTACTGTCTCAAATCCCATCGATATTGGCAGGCGTGGTTATTTTAGCCATCGGTTATTGGCGGGTGGTGGCGCGACCAATGTATGATGGTTTGATTGTCCACGAGGATTTCCCATTTTTCAATTCCATGGGTTCTATCGGTGTTCTACTTTGTTTTGTTTTTTGGGGGCACAAAACAAAACGCCACGTCGTCCGCAACTTAGCCATGATCGTTATTTTCGCAATTATTGCAGGAATATGAAACATCCCCCCGCCATTATTTTGTTCGTGTGGTTCGTTGTTGCAGGGTGCCTGCTGTGGCAACTGTTTTCATTGGTCCGTTATCCTTGCTATCTTGCTGGAGGAGGGTTTAGAGCCCCCCTTCTTTTCACTTCAATAACAACCGCCATCTGGTTCTTATTCCTGATTCAGCGACACCCTGTAAGTCGGTACTTAGCGGCCGCCACCGTTCCGGTGGTTCCACTATGCGGTTTCATCGCCTACAACTCGTTTGTGCGTTGGCAAAAGCTCACAATGTTGCAATATGCAGTGGAATACGTGCCGATGTTGGCCGTGACAATTTTTACGGCATGGTGCATTCTCAGAGACAACGAGGTGCGCACTTATTATTGTCGCAAGAGTAAATCAATGGTGACTGGTAAGGCGGATATGTTTCTCAAACCATTCAGTCATTTATTTGCGTGGCTGGTATTTTTGCTGGCTTATTGGTTTATCCTGCCAGAAATAACACTAAAACCTTTTGCGGCGATGATCTTGCTTCTGGTTGCCGCCATAATTGGGGTGGCCTATTTGACTCCACTTGCCGTTATTGCACGACACAAGACGATGAGGAAAATCGTTGCGGTTGTTCAAGCCGCCAGTATTGCCTTGGTACTTTGTTTTTTTCATTATGGATTCAACAGGCTCGCAAAAAACAATGTTGTCGTCTTGAAGAGTCACGATGCTGGAGGTGCGCGTGTGTGGTTTTCGATGTTAAGTGTTTTGATGTTGATTGGCGCAACATGTGGATTGATTCGCACAATACGGTGTAAAACAAATGTGGAGGGAAGTGGTTCGTGTCCTTCCGAGTAACCAATCTGTTGTCAATGACCATCAAATGAATGCTCAAGGCCTACTCGTCATACAAAATCTCTCGCATCCTTCCCGTTTGCAGACCCTCGGCGAGGAACCACATGTGTTGTGTTATCCGTCGTATGGGGAGATATGGCATAGATATCGAGGGGTTGGCGGGCGACATGCGTGGCCGGACATTGGCAGTCCGCCCCCGCCTTTGGTTAACGGTCTGGCTCCGGTAGACGCCATTGAATCTTGCCGAGTTTATTGGGAAGCTGCAAAAAAGAAATACCCCCGTGATAAAATCAATCTGGTGGCGATCGGTGACGTCGAAGCAAACAACGAAGTGCAATTTGCCTTTCTGGGTTACGACTGCGGCTACTATGAAAGCGAGTACAATCATTTTTCTGCCGTTTTAAATGACCTTCTGTTCTTGATAGTCAAAGAATTCGAGCCGTTTCAGCACTTACTCAATAAAAACTTGCTTTTTCAGTCACATGTTGAAGCAGAAGCGTTCCTTGAAAAACGTAAATCGTTGCTTATGCAAGGTTATCCATTGGAAACAGACGAAACAAGTTTTTCTACTATACCGATACACTCAATAGTGTAGGGGTGGCGTTAAACGAGGACAGGTTGGGCGATGAAATGAAAAAAATGACTTCACAGCATATCTGCTTGCGTCGGCGTATTGGGCTGTACGATGTGCGCAAACGGTGGTCAAAGACCGTTGTTGCGGGCGAGGACGCCCGCGCTCGACTCTCTGCTCTCCTTTTCTCCAGAAACGCATGATCTTCGCACATCCCTGTCACTAACCGATTACGCGCAATCGACAAGTTTGACTCGACGTGAATCCCCCTCTTTTTGCATACTATGGCCTTTGACATCATAGGGCTTCAGCCCTGAACCTGTGCAAGGGAAAGAGATCGGTAATGAACAAATCTGCTTCTATTTTTCTGGCTGGCATTATGACAGGCATGTTGGTTGCTTGTATTCTGGGTGCGCTCGTGATCCGGCCCAAAGCCGGATCTAAAACCGGAGGGCGCACCATCGTGCTCAAGCTCGCGCATGGACTCGACGAGGCGCACCCCGTCCACCAGGCCATGATCCTGATGAAGCAGCGTCTGGAGGAGCTGACCGACGGCAAGGCCACCATCGACCTCTACTCCGGCGGCGTGCTGGGCGGCGAGACCGATTGTCTAGAGCAGGTGCAGAAGGGCGAACTGGCCATGACCAAGGTCTCTACCGCAGCGCTCGAAGCCTTTATCCCCGAGATGAAGGTCTTCAGCATCCCCTTCACCTTCCGCGACGAGAATCACTTCTGGACAACCCTGAACGGGGACATCGGCAAAAAGTTGCTCGCGAAAGGTACCGCGCAAAACTTCCAAGGACTCTGCTACTATGATTCCGGTGACCGCAACTTCTACTCGACCAAAAAACCCATCCGCACGATCGACGACGTCAAGGGCATGAAGATCCGCGTGATGAACA
>Ga0255342_1006955_pt1 | contig 10053 bp, 9 predicted proteins | sample wastewater_treat_3_FD_192416 | JGI IMG/M metagenome (GOLD analysis project Ga0255342, IMG submission 192416) | Wastewater microbial communities from Lulu Island WWTP, Vancouver, Canada - plant14 | ecosystem: Engineered > WWTP > Wastewater > Unclassified | place: Canada: Vancouver, British... | reverse complement strand
GTTATGCCGGCCTGGAAGGCCTCCAGGTCCTCCCGGGTTATGGTGGTGAGGACATAGGCCCAGCCGGCGCGATCGTCGTTTACGAAGAGGAGGTCCTCCCCGCGCTCCCAGGCGCGACAGCCTCCCCCGTCCTCCAGGGTGAATAATTCGTAGACCTTGCGGAAGCCCTGGGCCGGGAGGACCTCCTCCTCAACGGCCCGGACCTGCTGAGCCAGCCAGTCCTGGCAGGCCTGGGTTAGCGCCGCGTCGATCGGATCATGGAGCCGCCTGGCGGACATGAGCATGCGGTTTATTCGGCGGTGGTCGCGCTCCGGGGCCCCGGTAAACTCCTGGATCGCCTCAAAGATCTGGCGGGTTAGGCCCTGGGACTCAAAAGCGGTTACCTGGTCCAGCCCCAGGGCCTCCCGCCAGGCATAGAGGGTATAGCGGGTTGGCGGGGGCTGGAGGATCGTATACTGCCGGGCCAGGTCCTCCGCTGTCAACTGCTCAGCTTGCATTTCGGGCCCCCTCTAGGGCGTTTACCATGCGCTCCAGGTCCTCCAGCTGCTGGTCCTTCAGGACGGCGTTGTAGGCCAGGCAGGCGTCCTTAACCAGCGTCAGGTAGCGTATACGGAGCTGCTCAGCCGCTGGGTTCTTGAACCTCCCCCGGGCGGCCTTGTGGCCAGCCTGGCCGATTATTTGACCCAGGACCAGGAGGAGGTCCTCCCGTCCCGCGTTGTCCTGGCAGAGGGCCAGGAAAGAGGGCTCCGTTTCGGAGTCAGGGGCCTCAGCCAGCCCCGTTCCCTCTTCGACCTGGCCGTTATCGGTCTCTTCCTGGTCTGTCATTTCTCGCTCCAGTTGGTGGCGATCGTCGCCTCTGCGATCACGGGAAGGTCCGTCAGGTAGTAGCCCCCGGCCTCCTCCATGGTGGCCTGGACTACCTGGCGGGCCTCCTCCGCCCGGTCCTCCGGGACCTCCGCTATAACCTCGTCATGGATCACGGCCACGATCCTCCCGCCCAGGGGGGCCAGCCCGGGGAGGAGGTCTGCCAGGGCCCGCTTGAGAATATCGGCAGCCGTCCCTTGGACCGGGGCGTTATACAGCTCCGTTGCTGGGACCCTTGGGTCCGTCCAGCGTCTCAGCCTCCCGGAGAGAGTCCGGGCCTCCCGCTGGCTCCGCTGGCGCTCGTGCCAGGCGGCCACTCCCGGGTAGGCCTGGAAAAAGGCGGCCTTGAAGGCCTGGGCCTCCTGGAGGGAGAAGGCCACTCCGTACTGCTGTCGGGCGTAATCCTTGAGCCCCCGGGGCCCCATGCCAAAGGTCAGCCCGAAGTTGATCGCCTTGGCGGCCTGGCGCTGCTCCGGGGTCACGTCCTCCAGCGGGGTCCTGGTGACCCTGGAGGCGGTCAGCTTATGCAGGTCCAGCCCCGTCCGGTAGGCCTCCAGCATGGTCGCGTCCTGGCTCAGCTGGGCCATAACTCGAAGCTCAATCTGGGAGTAGTCCGCGATCACCCAGCGGAAGCCTGGCGGGGCTATGAAGCAGGCCCGGAGCTCTGGATCGTGCGGGACCTGCTGGAGGTTTGGGCGGGCGCAACTCATTCTCCCGGTGGCGGCCCCGATCTGCTGGTAGCTGGCATGTATTCGTCCGTCCAGGGGGCTGACCCATTGGGGGTATTTCCTCCCGTATGTGGTCAGCAGCTTGGAGGCCTCCCGGTACTTCAGCAGGGCGGCGGCTGCCGGGTGCTTTCCGGCCAGGCCGGTCAGGGTCTCCCCCTTAGTGTCCTTGAGGTCCAGCCCAAGGCCCTGGAGGGCCGCCAGGAGCTGGGCCGGGGAGTTGAGGTTGAGCCCCTCGGGGAGGAAGGCCCGGGCCTCCTTCTCCGCCTCCAGGAGGTCCTCCTCCAGTCGGGCGGTGGCTCTCTCCCAGCGCCCCAGGTCCAGCAGGAGGCCCGAGGCCTCCATTTGGACGATCGCCGGGAGGCAGTTGAACTCCAGCCGGGCGGCCCGGAGGAGGCCGGCGGCCTGGAGCCGCTTTTCCAGAACGGGCTTCAATTCGACGAGTACCAAGGCGTCCTGAGTCGCGTAATCCAGTTGCTCAGGGCTCAGGGTCGGGGCGGTCCAGTCCGAGGTCTGGAGCTCCTTCGCCAGTGGGCGCTGGAGGAAGGTTTCGACCACTGAGCCCAGCTTCGCCTCCAGCGGCAGGCCGGCAGCCAGGACCTTGGCGGCCAGCATGGTATCAAAGAGCGGCCCCCCGACCGGGAGCCCGGCCCGGGCCAGGAAGGCCATGTCGAATTTAGCATTATGGAGGACCTTGGGGAGCGGGCCTGCCAGGATCTCCGCCAGCCCGGAGCGCTCCGCCTCGGGGATCTCGGGAAGGTCGATCACGCAGGCCGGGGTCCCGGGGGCCGCCAGCTGGACCAGGCGGAGGGAGTCCTGGAGGGGGTCCAGCCCGCTCGTCTCAACGTCGATCGCCAGGAAGGAGGCGGCGGCCAAGGCCTCCAGGGCCTCCCTGAGAGCCTCGGGGGAGGTCACATAGGTCCAGCCCGGGGAGGGGGCCCTGGCGGGGGTCGCCGGAGGCGATCGGGCCGGAGCGGGAGGGGCCGGGGTCCCGGGGGCCTTGAGGTCCTGGACGGCCTGGAGCCGGCGCTCCCGGTCCCGATCGGCCTTCCAGGCCAGGAGGTTGGCGAGGGGCTCAGGTAGAGGCTCCATTGTCCTCCTCAGCCTCTTCCTCCTCCCAGGCCCGTCCGGCCAAGTCGATCGGCCTGAATCGGTGGTAGGCCCGATCGTAGACGAAGAGGACCCGATCCTGGCGGCCCCCTCTATTCTTCAGAATGGACAGCATGGCATAGGAGGACCTCAGCCGGGGGTCCAGGTCATAGTTGATCTCAACCTTGGCCAGGGCCTGGAGCTTCTTGGACCCAGGCCGGGCGTACTCCCGGGCCAGCTGCAGCTGGGTCTTGGGTGGCGGGGCTACCTTGTCTCTCCCTGCCGGCTGCTCAATGTCCTCAGTCTTGAGGAGCAGGACCGTATCAGCCGCATGGCTGATCTTGAAGGACTCCCGGAGGGCTGCCATAGTCAGGCCCCCTGACTTGAGGGCCTCAACATAGGCCTGCTTCGTTATGTCCGAAATAGCGATCACGGCGGCCCCCGTGTCCCGGGCCAGCTGCTTGAGGCTGGTGGCCAGGCGGGAGGCCTTCTGGGTCTCGTTGCTCCCGCTGTCCAGGTCCTCCTCCCCGGTATTCATGCACTGGAGGTAATCGATCACGACCAGGACCGGGGCGGAGTCCTCCAGCCCGGCCCGGGCCCGGACCTGGCCGATCGCTCCCTTCAGGTAGGCCGGGGTAACCTCGGGGCCGGCCTCCAGGATCGTCAGCCTCGGGGCGATCGTCTCGTCATATCTCTGGGCGGCCTGGGCGATCTGGGAGGCCAGCGCTCCAGCGGCCTTGAAGCTCGGGTCCGTCCAGCGGCGGCCTTCAATCAGGCCAGAGTTGATCTCCCCCGCGCGGGCCAGGGCGTAAACATAGAGCTGCTCCCGGGTCATTTCGTAGGCTACGAAGAGGACCGGGGTCCCGCTGGCGGCGGCATAGTCGGCGGCCCAGGCGCAAAAGGTCGTCTTTCCTTCCCCGGGCGGGGCCCCCACAACGTAGAGCCGGCCCGGCAGCCAGCCCCCGGTCAGGCGGGAGTTGAGCCACTCCGATGGGGTCTCAATGTGGACGGGGGGACTGGTCAGCAGGCCCTGGAGGATCTCCCCGGTCTGGTCGATCATGGGGAGAATGGAGGCCCCCTCCCGCCTCTGTAGCGTCAGGGCGGACGTGATCAAGTTGTCCAGGACCGCTGGGAGGGCGTCCCGCTGCTTATTCGCCTCCTCCGCCTCCCGGAGGCGCTTGGCCAGGACCTCCCGGTTTCCGGTCTCCCGGAGGCGGTCCAGGTGGTCCATGAAGGTCGATCGGGAGCAGGTCGGGGCGGAGGTCAGGGCCCCCAGCCAGGCGGCCTGCTCACTCGTCACGGGGGCGGCCTGGACCGTCTCCCACTCCGCCAGGATCGTGCTGGGGCGGACCTCCTGGCCCGCTAAGGCCAAGACAGCCTCCCAGACGATCCGGTGCCGGGGCTCCTCCCCGTCCGGGCCTTCCAGCGTCAGGAAGGACTCCGGCGGGAGCTGCTGCTGGAGGGCCAGCGGGAGGGCCTCCTCATGGTTGGCGATCAGGAAGGCGATCGCCTCCCGCTCAGCCAGGCGATCGGCGGGAGAGGCCGGCCTCGGGGCGGGGGCGGTGGTCTCCCCGGTCCCGTAAGGCCAGGCCGGACAGTTGCGGCCTGAGCAGGCCTCCCGCTTCAGCTCCTGGGAGCCCCGGACATAGGAGCAGTTGAATGGGTAGCGGGCGGGCTCCCGCTGGACGCTCCTCAGGGCGGACTGGAAGTTGCGGAGCTTGTCCTGGGGCTCAGCCTTCCCGGTCGGGTGCTCGGGGCGGGTGGCCTGGGCTACTGCTCCAGCCAGGAGGAGGGCCTCTTCCTCCCGGAGGCCTCGGGAGACAGCATAGCGGGCCAGGGTCAGGTTCACTGAGTTATAGGGTTGGCCCAGCGGGGCCCCATGCTCCCGAAGCCAGGCTATGCAGGCGGGCTCCGCCTCCCCCAGCCGGGAGAGGTCGGGGAGCCGCTCCTCCGGGCCGATCGCTCCTGAGGTAGGCGGGGCGAGAGAGGAGAGGGCCCCCAGGACCTGGGCCGGCGCGGCCTGCTCGATCGCCTCCAGGACGGAGCCCTGATCCGGGAGGACCGGGAGCCCGTCCTCTCCCCAGACGACCCCCTCCCCTACAAACCCAGCCCAGTACCCTGAGACCTTATGCAGCCCGCATGGCAGTTTGAAGGGCTTGGCCCCGGAGCCTACCTTCCCGTCCTCCGAGATCCGATCGCCAGCGGGAAAGACCTCTGTCCCGGGACAGCCCGCGCGGTCGGCCAGGGCAGTCAGGAGCCCGCGCATGGTAGCGGCGGGTATAGGGGTCTGAGTGAATACCCAGACGTGCCAGCCCCGGCGGCCCGAGAACTCGATCGCGGTCGGGAGCCCGAGGCCTGCAGCTGCCGCCTGGACCTGTCGGGCGGTCCCGAGGGCGGCCTCCAGGTCCGCGCGGTCAGCGCTCGGGGCGTCCAGGTCCAGCGCTCCGGCCTTGACCAGCAGGGTCTTGGGCTGGATCAACTTGATCCCCAAGGTCCGCTTCCCGTCCAGGTGATCCTCCAGGTCCTTGTCCGTCAGGGTCTCGGAGGCAGGGAGGTACTGGTCTCCCCGCTGCTCCGCATAATACTGGCCTACCTCATGCAGGATCAGCCGCTTCAGGTGCTGGGCTACTTCGTTGGCGTTGGGCTCCATAATCAGGCTCCTCCGGCCAGGCCGGCGCGGGGGCTTTCATAGTTCGTTTTCGTCACATAGGGGCCGCCGACGTCAGGAAGGCGGGCCCCTAATGTTACCTTATGTAACCTTATGCGGTGTAATAATGGTTTTAGAGGGCTGGAGGAATAAAATTCAAACCTGGCTCGGAAAACCAATTGCCGGGCTGAGCAGGCCTGGAATTTTTCGGCGTTGGAAAAAGATCGTCGCGCGATCCGGGGAGATCGTCGCGCGATCCGGGGGTTACGTCGCGCGATCCGGGGGTAGTCGGTAACCCTCTTTCCGGACCTAGCTGCGCTCCATTTCGTGAATACGCTTAGAGGCGGGCTTATTTTCTGACTGTTGCGATTATTACAGGCCTGTAATAATCGGGAGGTGGGGAAATTCAAGTCCGCTCTCCTCCGCTTTCCTCGAAAACCGCCCGTAAACGGGCCAGATCCTCCGGGCCCGGGGTCCGCTTCCCGCGCTCGATCAAGGCTACCCAGGTCTGGCTCTTCCCGAGGATCTCCCCCAGTTGCTGCTGGCTCAGGCCAAGGGCTACCCGTCCCTGGCGGACCTCCTCCCCGGTCAACGGCTGGGATCTGGCCCGGGGCTTCTTGGCCCCTCCTTTCCCTGGGAGGCCCCGGTTGGCGGCCATGCGTTGGGCTATGTCTCCGGGGGGCTGGACCTCCAGGACAGCCTGGAGGAAGGCGGGCCAGTAGCCCCGGGGGAGGTGGCCCTGGGGGCCGCTGCCGTCCGGCCTGGCCCAGCCCGGGACGAGGTTGGCGGGATAAGAGGCCTCGGGGAAGGTGATCCGCCAGCCGGCCTGGCTGAGGACGTACAGGGCGTTGTCAAAGGACTGCTTGACGTTGTAGCGGGCGTCCCGGTCGTGCTGGGCGGCCTCCCGGACTGCTGCCGGGAAAGCATAGTCTACCAGGGTTGAGACCTTCCGGCGGGGGATCTGAGGGGCCCAGGTCAGGGTCAAGTAGACGGCCAGCTTGGAGGCGATCGGCTCCCGGTACGGGTCGATCCTGAAAACGGTGTCCGCCAGGTAGCCGAACCAGTTGAGGGAGGAGCCCCCGGCCAGCCCCGCCCGGTTGAGGAAGGAGCGGGCCCAGAGGCCTGGGCGGACGTGAAGAATTACCTCGTCCGGGGTCACGTTGGCCAGGGGGTCTGCCAGGGGGGTCTGGTCCTCGTCCGCGATCAGGTGCTTCTGGCCCGCGATCTCATACGAGACCTCCCACATACGGCTGGCCTGGATATTGACCCTCATGGTGTCGGAGAGGTCCCAGGCCAGCTGGACGGTCAGGGAGTTGAGGAGGCGGGCCTGCTCAATTATGCGAAAGACCTTCTCCTCCCGGGTCAGGTCCTTCCGGTCCCAGAGGCCCAGGTCCCGCATGAGGTCCGAGCCCTTGATCCGCATGTCCTCCGCCCAGGGCTTCTCCTGGCGGGCCGCATGGGCTGAAAAGGCCAGGTGAAGGTAGGCGGTTGAGGTTTCAAAAGCGTTTACGATAGCCCAGGCAGCCTCCCCAACCATAACCTCCAGCCGGCCACTCTCGGGGTTTTCGCTCGTTATGTAGTGAGTGATCACTCCCTTGGAGTCCGTATAGAGGAATTGAGGGGCCAGCCCCTTGGCGATCTCCGTGTTCTTCCAGTGGTCCCGCTGGACGAGGGCCCGGGCGCTGGAGAGGACTGGGGGCGCTGTTGCGATCGGGACCGGGCGGGCGTCAGTGAAGAGCGGGGGCTCCCAGCTGGCGACCTCCCCGCCCAGGAGCTCCGGGGGAGGCCGGAGGGTAATTCCCAGCCGTGTCAGTAACTCGGAGACGCTGGGCTCAGGCGCTGGAGGGGCCGGCGCGGGCTTGGGGCGGTCCTTGGGAGGACGGCCTGGCATGCAGATCAGGGCTCCGCCTGGGTGTTCGGCTGGAGGCGGCGGGCCAGGTAGTCCTCAACGGTGCGGATTATGAGCAGGCGGAGCGGGGCCGGGAGATCCTCGACGGACTGGAGAGCCTCCGGCGGATAGGGGAGGTCCAGGTAGAGGAGGAGGGCCTCCTCAATTATGCGGGAGTTGGGCCAGCCCCGGGCCTTGGCGGCGGCGGCCAGCCTCTCATGGAGGAGCCGATCGATCATGACATTAACCCGGAGCCGGACGGGCTTGGCGTCACTCATTGTGTAATTAGTGTGTAACAGGGTAGTATAAAGGTGTCGGCGGCGGGCGGGCCGCTCAGGCTTCGTCGATCGGCTGGGCCGGAGTCCAGCCCTCCTCAACGGGCTTAGGCCGGCCCCAGATCAGGGCCTTCAAGGACCCGACGATCCCCAGGCTGGGCCCCGGGATCGCCTTCTGGGCTTGGGCCCCCTGGAGGAGGACCTGAAAGCGGGCGGTCTCCTGGGCCTGGCGGTCCTGGGCCTTCTTGAGGTCCTCGATCCGGCCCGCCCGCTCCTCCAGGAGGGCGGCCTCCAGGTCCCGGATCTCCTTCTGGAGCTGGGTTACCTCCGGGTGGCGCTGGGTGGCGTCTCCCGAGGCCTCGGGGCCGGCGGCCCGGGTGTTGCCTTGGGTTACGTCCTCCCGTATGATCTCAGCCCGGGTCACGTTGGCGGAGGCGGCCCTGGCGTCTACTTTCTCCAGGATCTCGTCACTGAGGTTAATGGAGAACTTGGCCATGCCAGGAGCTGGGCTGGGTGTCCTCTTCTCCCTGCCGGTTTTGATCCGGGCTTGGCGCGGGTGGCCTCTGGGTTGAGTTTGGGGGACAAACGGGGGCTGGTCTGGGTGCTAGTCCGATCGGGGCTCAGAAGGGTTTGGTACTCGCCTCAGCGGCCTCCGCTGGCCCGGGTCAGAGGAGGCCGGCGGCCTTCCTCCTCCGGTACAGTTGCATGCTGGTCATTCCCAGGGCCTGGGCGACCTCTCCCCAGCTCCTCCCCTCGTCCCGGAGGCTGGCGACCTGCTCCCAGTCGATCTCAGCCCGGCGGCGGCCCAGGACCTTCCCCTCAGCCCGGGCCCGGTCCAGGCCGGCGCGGGTCCTCTCGATCAAGTTGGCCCGCTCCCTCTCGGCTACCCAGGACAGGATCATGAGGAGGAGCTGGCGGGTGGCCTTGTCCTCCGAGCGGGTAAAGGCCTCATGGGGGCTGAGGCTCCAGACGATCACGCCCAGCCCCTCCAGCTCCTGGACGGCGCTGATCGTCTCCCAGGTGGTCCGGCCCAGGCGGGACAGCTCAACCACTACCAGGCAGCGGACCTCCCCGGGGTGAGCCTCGATAAATTCGATCATACGCTTGAAGGCTGGCCGCTTCCTGGGCGGGACCGTCCCGGAGATCCCCCGGTCAATGAAGAGGCAGTCCTTACAGACGCCAGCGGCCTCCAGCTGGGAGACCTGGTTTTCTGGGTGCTGGTCCTGGGTGCTGACCCGAATATAGCCGATCCGATCACACTTGGTCATAACCTAAACGCCTATAACCTAATAGTCCGCCTGAGCATATAACCTAGACGGTCGTTTATGTTGTAGGAAAGAAGGCCCCCGGGAAAGGTCCCGGTGGGAGTCGGAGGGGCTTGTTAACTACTTCCTGTTAACCTTGGCCCGGGCCTTCTTCGGGCCCGCCTTTTTCTTGGTCCGGGCCTCCCGCTCCTTGTCCCTCTGCTTCTCAGCGGCCCGGACCTCCTCCAGCGTCAGGGGGCGCTCCTTGGAGCCCGGGACCGGCTGGCCGATCTGGGCCCGGCTCTCCGTAAACCAGGAGGAGTACTCCGGGCTGAGAGGACAGGGCCGGCCCAGGTCCGTCCAGAAGGAGCTGAGGCATAACTCAGCCCGGCGCTGGATCATGGCCCGGAGGTGAGCCTCCTTCCGCTCGATCACTTGCTGGGCCCGCTCCCGGTGGCGCTTGAGGGGGGAGGTCTCCAGATCCTCCTCCAGGGAGTCGTCCTCCCCCAGCTGGTAGCCAGCCTCCCAGAGGGCCTGCTCCATTTCCTCCAGGATCAGGACGAGGTACTCGTCCGACAAGATCAGCCCCTCCAAGTAGCGTATATCCTTCAGCTGGAGCCGGGCCATAAAGTCCTGGTCGCTCAGGTCAGCGGCCTCATTACGGTACTCGATCCAGTCCTGGGTTGAGAGGCGGTGGACAAAGTTGTCCCGAATATAGACCAGTTGGGCCTCCAGTTTGGGATCACTGGGCTCCTCCCCGTCCAGGGCCTTCTCCCAGAGGGGGCGGTACAGGTCAGCCATGATCCGGGCCAGCTCCTTGGGGGTGGCCTTCTTGAGGGCGGCGTCCAGCTTCTTGGAGAGCCCGGCTGGGGTCAGGGTCATAGGCCCCGCCTCCGCTTCTCCAGGACCAGCCGGGGGGCCAGGTCCTCCCAGGCCAGGCCTCGGATCTCCGTCAGGAAGGGCTGGACCTCGGGCGTTTTCAGGGCCGTGTAATACTCCTCCAGGTCCTCCCGGAGGCCTCGGAGGTAGTCCGGGAAGCTCGGGACCTCCTCCCCGTCCTCCAGCGTAAGCAGGTAGCCGGCCCCGTCCAGGTTGAGCTCCTCAACCAGCAGCTCATTCTCCGGGAGGTCTGGGCCGGCCAGGGCGTTGAGGACCTCGATCAGGTCACGGATCACGGCGTTATAGTCCTCCCGGGTTATGCCGGCCTGGAAGGCCTCCAGGTCCTCCCGGGTTATGGTGGTGAGGACATAGGCCCAGCCGGCGCGATCGTCGTTTACGAAGAGGAGGTCCTCCCCGCGCTCCCAGGCGCGACAGCCTCCCC
>Ga0255342_1006951_pt1 | contig 10058 bp, 10 predicted proteins | sample wastewater_treat_3_FD_192416 | JGI IMG/M metagenome (GOLD analysis project Ga0255342, IMG submission 192416) | Wastewater microbial communities from Lulu Island WWTP, Vancouver, Canada - plant14 | ecosystem: Engineered > WWTP > Wastewater > Unclassified | place: Canada: Vancouver, British... | reverse complement strand
CAATTATTATTTCCCTTTGCTCGTTAGGATAGAGGTCATTTTCAGTTCCGCTTACTATAAGCGAATTACCTTCCCCTGTATACGATTCAAGCCTGTAATTAAGCCGCTCATTTTCAAGCTTAAGCTTTTGTAACTCCTCAGCGAGTTTTTCATATTTTTGTGAATATTTTTCATTCTCTGCTTCAAGCTCTTCAAGGTATATCTTGTTAAAATCGTTATTATCACTTTTTTCCTTAAGTTTTTCAATTGTCTCCCGGCTTCGGATTCTAAGGAGTTTGCCGTTCACTCCATTCCAGGTTTCAAGTTTATCATAAACTCTTCTGTTAAGATAGTTGGCAACCGTATGAATTATCTCACGGTGTAATGGATAATTGCCGAAAGCTAACGGATCGGCGCCCTTATGTGGAAGCAAAACATAGATAGGTGCAGTAAAGCGCTCAGGCGCAACGGAATTAAGAATATCTGACGTATCCTCTATAACAACTGCAAGTCCAGAGAGCTTTAGAGCCAAAACATCAGCATCAACATCCGATCTTGATGAAAGATATACAAATGGCAATGCATATGTATCACTTGCGTTTAATGCAGATATCAACTTCTCTCTATCTTTTTCTTCAAGTGTTATTGCGCTTGTCTTCATTTCAAAACCAAGATTATCCTCAGCAAAACCATCGTTTATTATTTGCCTTATCAGACGAGGTGCCCTGAGATGAGTATTGGAAGTTTCAGAACTATCGTTTACCGTATAATCCATGTATACTGAAAGCGTTTTTTTACCGTAATCAAGAACAGCATCTACAGTCCAGTTGCCTTTTAATGTTTCAGAGATCTGTCTTGCAGCAATGATGCTGTCTGTTTCAACGTCTACGACCTCGATCATCTGATTGCCGTCTATTTCTGAAAAAGAAAAATCAGATTTGTGATTTTCAAGTCCGCTCAAAGGTTGCTTTTTCTCTGTGCACCATTTTATCAAGCTTTTTACGAACTGTTCTTTTGTGAAAATATCCTTAACCTTGAATCTTGTTGAATAAATTAGCATCTTTCAACTTCCTTTCGTATTAGATGTTATTAATATCTTATCACAACGAATGATCAATGTAAATAACATAAAAACAAAACAGGCTCCTTGCACAAACAAAAGTCATTCTTTTTGTTTACTATAACACTATATAAATATTTATAAAAGTGATAAAATTAGCATGGGGGGTGATTAATATGGCAAATGAAGAAAAGAACCGAAGCTTTTTCAAAATAACAACATACGAAAATTTCCGTAGATTCCTGAAAACTAACTTCTATTACTGCTCCCTTTCTCAGGGGCAGCAAGGAATGTTCATAAAAAACATTGGAACCACAAAATATAATGAATACAAGAATATTATCGAGCTAATTGCTGGCGGAAAAATAGAATTTCCTAAAATCAACAAGAGATTAGCCTTCAGATATAACATTTCTCAGCTCGAGTCTGATTATAATGAGCTTGCAAACAGTTTCCAGTTGAGAACACTTACTTCGCTTGATGCCTGCTTAACGCTATATATTCTCATTTTTCTTTCTGATAAGGAAATGGGAAGTTCTGATATCTATAATAGAATTGGTGATATCGATTTTGATATTGATGAAAAGACAATCAGAGGCAAGTTGAAAAACATGTGTGAGTACGGAATGATCTCTTACAAGAACAAGAAGTATTCTCTTAACGAATGCTCTCTTTACTCTGTTGACACTTCTATTATGCTAAGTCTTTTGAATATGGCGGATTTCATGAAAAATCTCGTATATCCGGAAGTATTAGGGTATGATCTTTTTGCTGCTCTGAAAAAAATATATGAAGAAAGAACAGGCAATGAATACATATCCCCATTCCAGTTCAAATACAGTCATCTCGCCAACATTCTTGATGATAATGTTCTTTGGACATTGATCGAAGCGATTGATAATCAACAGCATGTTGCTTTTGAGTATAGCGGCAAAATAAAAGAAAGACTGATACCTGTAAAGATCTTTACTGAGAACGAATATAATCGTTGCTATCTGTTTGCTGTGAAAAGATTCAGGAATAAGCTTAAATTTTTTGTTTTCAGATTATCTAAGATATATAATCTGAAAATCACAAACTCCGACGAAGATATAACGGAAGCTGATTTTAAGGAATATAGCGAGCTTTATGATTCCGAGAAGAAATACAGCTTCTTTGGAAAAATCGATTCCTCGGCCCAAAACGACACCGTTGAGCTGAAGTATAAGAGAGGCATCAGAAGTCAGTTAGAGTGTGATTTCATCTGCATTGAGTTCAGAAAGAATTATACTGCTATTGTTACAGTCAAGAGCAAAAAAATGATGATACCGTATCTCAGGGCAAATATGGGACTAATCAGAACGACAGATGATGAACTTTCAGGAATACTTAATGAGGATATAGAGGAGATGAAGAAAAACTATGGAATTATTTAATGAGTATAGAAACAAAAGCCTTAGAGCTTTTTTAAAACTCGCTGAACGCATCTCTTATGGCGAAGAACTATCCATAGATGAATTTGAAGCTGAATACTATCATCTTTCAGGTGACAACAAAAAAATAACCTCTGTTTTCTATAAGAATACATTATATAATGATAAATTGCCTATATTTGATACTCGTGGAGGCAAAGTTCGTTTATTCGGAGAACCGGATAAATGCAGTAACAAGCATATATCTGATACATTACTGAAATCTGAAAAAACATGGTTGCATAATGCTCTTAACGATAAGCTGAGTAAACTATTTCTGTCTGACGAGGAAAGAATATCTATTGATGCGAAATTATCGGATTATACTGAATATTACAAAAATATTGATGATATGTGGCGCAGCAATGAAGATATTTCGGAAGAAGTTGAGAAAAATTTCAAGATCATACTTAAAGCTATAAATGAAAAACAAGCTTTATCATACACTTTCAAAAATAAAAACTGTGAGGGTTTTCCTGTAAGGATAGAGTATGATGAAAGAACCTGTAGGATATATATGATCATTTATGACGGCAACAGATTTGTAAAATCCGATATTTCAAAGCTTTCTGATATCTATATAACAGAAAACAGCATTGATACTATTCCTGAAATAAAGGATGATATGCTCAATAAGAAAGCATACCTCCCTGTTGTTTTTACAGTAACTGATGATAAAAACAGAAAGGCTATCGACAGAGCACTGCTTGCTTTCTCGGTATATGATCATGTTGTTGAACCCATAGATGAGAAAACTGCAAGATTTACTATTCAGTATTATACAATGGATCTTGATCTTCTTATAAAGGATATTCTTGCTTTCGGTTCTGATATAAAAGTAGAGTCGCCTCGTTATGTCGTGAAAAGAATAACAGATATTCTCAGAAAAGTTTAAAAAACTGTTGACTTTTGTACATGATTGATGTATAATACAATTAAAGAGAAATATACTTTGTATAGTTTTTTCAAGTAAACCCCTACCAACTGGTCGGGGTTTGAAACAAAAGCGACTGACTCTTGATTGAACGCCTGTCAAGTAAACCCCTACCAACTGCTCATGTACGGTAAAGAAGCAAGCAAACCGAAAACAAGAGATAGACCGCCAGCACCACACTATTCCGAACCAAAGAAACCAAAGACCAAAAGACAAGCATTGTGGAAATGTGCATAACTGGCTATGGAATCATGGATAACTCTATTCACAGCACATGGAAAAGCTAAAGTGCAGCTTTCCCACGTCCTGCAAACAGAGTTACCCACAATTCCATAAGACAGCCAGTTATACACATTACGCACAATGCCGACTACTACGGAATCCCCCTCACTCATTCTTTCTATCTTTTCTTCAAGAAAATTTATTTACTATCGAGAAATTGCATATTACTTGACAAACCTATCCTTAAGCAGTAAAATAAAACCATATTTCAAACAATGTTTGAAAAAGCGTTCGATATCGCGAAAGGATGGGATATGTCCATGAAAAATGACACTAAGAATATGATTATTGATACGGCTATTACGCTAATTAAGGAGGTTGAGAAAAAACCAGATAGCATTACTATTAGGGATATAAGTAAAAGAGCTGGAATTGCTATTAGTCAAATTAATTACCACTTCCAAACAAAAGAAAACTTATTGTCGCAATGTGCTCAGAAAATGATTAGTAATGTTATCGAAAAGTTTGATGATTGCCTTACAGAAATGTCTTGTATGACACCTTTTGAAAGATTGGAAAATATGCTTAATCTCACTTTCACCTATCTATATGAAAATGAAAATTTAGCAAGAATTTCAATCTTATCAGACCACAGGACACCGTCACCCACAGATAACACTAATCAGACAATGAATGTTTACAAATCTTTAGTGGATAAAGTATGTTCTGAAAAAGGCATTACAAACTCACCATTGATAGAAACACTTTTAATGCAGTCTTTACAAGGCGTTTTTCTTAGAACTGATGTTATTAAAACTGATTTAATGGTAAATCTTAGAAATCCAGAAGAAAGGAAAAAATTTCTTCATGAAGTATTAGAGAGATTTTTCATGGGTATATGATTATGACAAAGAAAAAAATATGTGTTACTATTCTAATACTTTTGGGTATTTTATTTTTTCTAATCGGAGGTTTGGTTATGCACAAGAAAATGGTTAAAGAAGAAGTGTTTGCTTCCCAAGAGATTGACTACATTTTATTAGATGGAAATGTAGCAGATATTACGATTATACAAAGTAAAACGAATGATATAAAAATAACGCAATATTCAATGAAAAAAATAGAAAAGTCTATGGAATATCATTCGGAAATTAGCAATGGCATTCTAAATATAAAAGACAATTCTGGACAAGTAGATTGGTTTATGGGGATTAAAGGAAGTGCTGGTATATCATTTGAAATACAAGTACCCGTTAATAAAACTGTAGAATTAAAAGTTGATTTGAACAAGGGGAACTTGCAGATTGTGGATTTATCATTCAATAGCGTGGAAATTGCAATAAATAAGAGTGGTAATATTGATGTTAGCAATGTTGTTTTGAAGAGCACTTCGGAAATATATACACATGCAGGAGACATAGATATAAAATTCAGCTCTGATAGTGATAGTTTTGAAGTAAATGCTATCGTGGTATCTGGAAATAAAAATATTGACAAAAAATATTTTGAGGGTGAGCATCAACTAAAAGTACAAAGCGACAAAGGAAATATTTCAGTAAAATAGAATGCAAACAATAAACCATGCACCGTCCCATGTGGGAGAAAGGGGGAATAATCTATGCCTTGCACAGAAGCATACAAAGAACACATCATGTATACCTTCAATGGTTTTTGCAAGACCGTCATACGCTATGCAGCACTCAACGCATGGCGTGACAGGAGCAGACGGCGGCAAAAAGAAATATCCCTTGAATACCTCACAGAAGAAAAGTTTTACCCTTTAGGCACAACAGACGAATATTTTGAAGCACCCTATGAAGAACACCCTATAACGGTATGCGGTCAGACAGTTATCCTCACCAACGGGGAGCTTGCCGCCGCCCTGTTATCTTTGCCGGAAAGAAACCGGGAAATCATTTTCCTTTACTTTTTCGGGGATTATACACAACAGGAAATCGGGGAAATGTACGGACGTTGCCGGAGTACAACCGGGTATCAAATCCGCAGGACGTTAAAACTCCTGCAAAGGAAAATGGAGGTGCTTTCGCATGGGGAATCCGAATCTTTTGCCCTATGAAACGATTGTCCGGGCGACCAGCGGAGAGCCTGAAGCCGTGGACGAGGTTTTACGGCATTACAGCAAGCGTATCCGAATCGCCGCCATTGAAAACGGGCATATCGACAGGGATACCGAGGACAGCATAAAACAGCGGCTTGTCGCTGCCCTGTTCAAGTTCCGGTTTGATGAACAGCCATACCGAAAAACTGAATAACCGCCGCTACATAAAACGGCACACCAAGACAGGAAATCAAAAAAGGTTTCCTGTTTTTTTGCGCCCATTTTTGGCATTTTCAGAAATCGCCAGTATTATGCCGTGCAAAGGGCGATAGAAAGAAATTCCCTCTCCCGTTTGGCAAATCCGCAGGCTGTCCGTGGAGGGCGGGCGAGAAGAAATTTTCACAAATTCCCGCCTTTTCCGGCTTGTGCGGTTTTGTAAGGAATAGAGAGAAATTTCCGCAAATCACCGTCATTTTTGCTTTGCGTGGTGTTGTAGGTAGTAGGGGGAGAAATACCGCCGCAGAATTGCAGAATCCACGCCACGCAAGCCGGGGGGATAGCAACAAAAGCCCACACAGAGGAAACCGCCACTTTCTTAGAGCAAGATTCTACCATAGTACCAAAATTTGCTTATCGCTCATTTTGTCCTATGGGAATCTTGTTGGGGTTGCCACCCCAAGCCCGCCTTTTTGCGGCTTGCGCCGCTTGAAAAAATCCACCCATGAAAGGAGGTTCACAGCCATGAAAAGATACAACACGCCCCACCGCCACCGGGTAATCAAGACACGCTTGACCGAGGAAGAATACGCCGAGTTTTCCGAGCGTGTCACCCTCTGCAAAATGAGCCAAGCCGAGTTTATCAGGCAAGCCCTTACCAAGTCAAGAATACGCCCGGTCATTACCGTTTCCCCGGTCAATGATGAATTGCTTTCTGCCGTTGGGAAACTCACCGCCGAGTATGGGAAAATCGGCGGGAATCTGAATCAGATTGCCCGCTGTCTGAATGAGTACGGCGCACCTTATACCGCCCTCTCTGGGGAAGTGAGAGCCGCCACAGCGGAGCTTGCCGCCTTGAAGTTTGAAGTCTTGCAGAAAGTAGGTGAAGCCGTTGGCAACGTTCAAACATATCAGCTCTAAAAACGCCGACTATGGAGCTGCCGAGCAGTACCTAACCTTTGAGCATGACGAGTTTACTATGAAGCCCACACTGGACGAAAACGGGCGGCTTATCCCCCGTGACGATTACCGCATTTCCTCTCTGAATTGTGGCGGCGAGGATTTCGCCATAGCGTGTATGCGTTCCAATCTCCGCTATGGGAAAAACCAAAAGAGGGAGGACGTAAAGAGCCACCACTATATCATCAGCTTTGACCCCCGTGACGCACAGGACAACGGCTTGACCGTAGACCGGGCGCAGCAGTTAGGCGAGCAGTTTTGCAGAGAGCATTTCCCCGGACACCAAGCCCTTGTATGCACCCACCCGGACGGGCATAACCACAGCGGCAATATCCATGTGCATATCGTAATCAATTCTTTGCGGATTGAGGAAGTACCCTTGCTGCCCTACATGGAAAGACCAGCGGACACAAGGGAGGGCTGCAAGCACCGCTGCACGGACGCGGCTATGGAATATTTCAAAGCGGAAGTCATGGAGATGTGCCACCGGGAAAACCTCTATCAGATTGATTTATTGCATGGGAGCAAGAACCGTGTTACCGAGCGTGAGTATTGGGCGAAGCGGAAAGGACAAGCCGCACTGGATAAAGAGAACGCTTCCCATGCTGCCACAGGAGAGCCGCCTAAACTTACGAAATTTGAAACCGACAAAGAGAAGTTACGGCGCACGATCCGCACCGCCCTTTCCTCTGCCATTTCCTTTGAGGACTTCTCCGGGAAGCTGTTGCAGCAAGGCGTGACCGTCAAGGAGAGTCGGGGGAGGTTGAGCTATCTCACGCCGGACAGGACGAAGCCAGTCACCGCCCGGAAACTGGGTGATGATTTTGACCGTGCAGCCGTACTGGAAGCACTCACCCTAAACGCACAGAACGCCGCAAGAGCCGCCGAAAAGCCCCTACCCAAACAGGAATACCCCCACAGCATAAAAGACCGTTTACAGCGCAACAAAGCCGCCATAAACGCACCGAAACAGGACAGCGTACAGCGCATGGTAGACCGGGAAGCCAAGCGAGCCGAGGGCAAGGGCATAGGATATGACCGCTGGGCGGCTGTTCACAATCTAAAGCAAATGGCGGCGACCATGAGCATTTACGAGGAATCCGGCTTTTCTTCCCCGGAGGAACTGGAAGCCGCCCTTGCCGCCGCCAGTGCCGGACTGCATGAAACCACCGGGAAACTGAAAGCCGTGGAAAGCACCTTGCGGGAGAAAAAGGACTTGCAGAAGCAGCTATTAGCCTACATCAAGACCAAGCCAGCCCGTGACGGATTGCGGGCGCAGAAATCGGAGAAAGCAAAGCGAGCCTATCGGGAGCAGCACGAAAGCGAATTTATCATTTCCGAATCCGCCGCCCGGTATTTCAAGGCAAAGGGAATCTCCAAGCTGCCAGCGTCCAAAGCATTACAGACCGAGATTGAGCAGCTTACCAAAGAGAAAAACGCCCTTTACAACGAGTACCGGGAGAAGAAAGAGAACGTCCGGGAATTGCAGACCGTCAAGGGAAATATCGAGCAGATTTTGAGGGGCGCACCGAGCCAGCAGAAAAAGCACGAACAGGAACGATAACAAAACAGCCACAGGAGGTAATGCCATGAGATTTACGAACAGCGAGCTTGAAATGATTTACCAGTACGCCGCACCCACCAAAGCGGAAACCATAGGCGGCATGAAAGAAACCATACCCGTGATAAAAGACCTGTTGACAAGGGTAATCATGGAGAACGCCATAGAAAAGCTGCAAAAGATACCAGAGCCGGAGTGCAGCCAGTTTATCGCCGACAACAAAGCCCGTTTCCTTGCGGGGCATGAAAATTCTATCCGGCGGCGGCTTGCTGAAGCAAAGGCACAGCAGCCAATCATGCAAGGACACGACTTGACAGGCATGGAGCGTTTCCACCCGGAAACCCGGCACATGATTGTCCTTGACGTAAAGACCAGCGACAGCCCCGTGGGATTTCCGGGGGAACGCCACCGCTATTTCCTCTCTGATGAGGGCTACCGGAACGCAAGAGCCAGCGAGGGGCGGGGCGAAATCAAGATAAAGAGCCATGCCGCCGTAGCCGCCGGGAAGCTGTACCCGGACAGGAAGCCGGAAAGGGAGCGTTGAGAGCATGGGCGCAGAAATCCCAAGAATGGACTACCGCCAATACCGGGCGGCGTGCCGGCTTGTGCATGAGTGCTGCAACTATGACAACGGCAACTGTATCTTGCTGGATAACGGCGAGCCTTGCGTATGTGTACAGAGTATCAGCTATTCCCTTATGTGCCGCTGGTTCACTGCCGCCGTGCTGCCGCTGGACGGGAAACTGGAAGCCGCCCTTTTGCACCGGGCAGACAGAAAACGCTGTACCGAGTGCGGCGGGTATTTTCTCCCCAAGTCAAACCGTGGGAAATACTGCCCGGAATGTGCCGGACGCATGAAAAGAATCCATGCCGCACAGCGCAAGCGGAAACAAAGGCTACTATGTCACGCTTTAGGAACTGGAAAGCCCCCATAAATCAAGGCTTTTCAGACCGCCCTCAACAGGTAGGCGATATTTATATCCTTTACCCCTCAAAACGGCGTTCTAAAGCGTAACAGAAGCCCAAAACAGACCATAAGGAGGAACGAATGGCAGACAACCGCAAATATTACTACCTAAAGCTGAAAGAGAGCTATTTTGACGAGGACGCTATCGTGCTGCTGGAAAGTATGCAGGACGGTATGCTCTACTCAAACATTCTCTTGAAGCTGTACCTAAAATCACTGAAAAATGGGGGAAAGCTCCAGCTTGACGAGAATATCCCCTACACCGCACCAATGATAGCCACCATCACCCGCCAGCAAGTCGGCACAGTCGAGAGGGCTTTGCAGATTTTTATGAAGCTGGGGCTTGTGGAGCCGTTGCAGAACGGGGCTTTATACATGAGCAACATTGAGCTTTTAATCGGTCAGTCCTCTACCGAGGGGGAGCGGAAACGCCGTGCAAGGCGGGCTTTACAGGAACAGAAAGCCCTGCCGGAAGCCATGGCGGACAAACGTCCACCATACGGGGCGGACATTTGTCCACCAGAGAGAGAGTTAGAGATAGAGAAAGAGATAGATATAGAGATAGAGATAAAGAGAGAGGGAGAGATAAGGACAGGACAGACCGCCCCCGCCCCTTTCGGGAGATACGGAAATGTATTCCTGTCAGAAA
>Ga0255342_1006949_pt1 | contig 10061 bp, 8 predicted proteins | sample wastewater_treat_3_FD_192416 | JGI IMG/M metagenome (GOLD analysis project Ga0255342, IMG submission 192416) | Wastewater microbial communities from Lulu Island WWTP, Vancouver, Canada - plant14 | ecosystem: Engineered > WWTP > Wastewater > Unclassified | place: Canada: Vancouver, British... | reverse complement strand
GCTACGCTGCGGAGCATGGCTTTCCCAGGATAAAATTCTATGTTGACGATGGCTGGAGCGGCGCGAATTTCAGCAGGCCGGGATTTGAAGCCATGATGTCGGATGTGGATGCCGGGCTGATCGGGACAATAATATGCAAAGATATGTCCAGATTTGGCAGAGATTACCTGCATGTTGGTTTATACACGGAGATCAAATTCCCGGAAGCCGGGATACGGTTTATTGCTATTAACGACGGCGTGGACAGCGCCAGCGGCGTTTCCGATGACTTTACTCCCTTCCGCAACATCATCAATGAATGGTACTGCCGCGATATTTCCAAGAAAATCAAGGCGAGTATGCAGTCCCGCGCAAAGTCCGGAGAGCATCTGACGGGCAATCCCCCGTATGGCTACAAAAAATCTGAGTCAAATCCAAAGCTATGGGTGATAGACGAGGAGCCGGCAAAAATTATCCGGGAGATTTTCCAGCTTTACCTCAACGGCAATAACGCCACTCAGATCGCCGCAGAAATGGCCGGTCGCGGTTATGATGCCCCCGGCGATTACCTCACGAAACAGCACCAATACACCAAAGGAAAGGCTGTAACATTTGAAACCCCGAAGGCGATGTGGCATCCTGGGACGATTCTGAATCTGATTGACAGATACGAATACTGCGGTCATACCGTCAGCTATAGAAGAAAGTCGGTTTCCTACAAGTCCCATAAGACCGTACTCAATCCGGAAGAGGACTGGATTATCACAAAAAATACGCAGGATGCTATTATTGATGAAGAAACCTGGCAGACCGTCCATAAGATGAGGGAAAGCGGCAGGCGCAGGAAGGAAAACATCTGGGACAAAGGGCCGCTAAATGGATTTCTCTACTGCCCTGACTGCGGCAGCAAACTATATTTCAGTCATCCGACGCGGCTCAAGACAAAAGGTACTTATATGTGCGGATGTTATATGCACTATAAGAAATGCTCCACACATTACATCCGCCGGGACGAACTGGAACCGGCTGTGCTGGCACAGCTGCGCACTGACTGTGCCTTTGCCAAAGAGCATGAAGACGAATTCGTAAAGATGGTGGAGAAAAAGACCAGACGCCACGGAGATAACGCCGTGAAGAAGGGTGAAAAAGAATACGCGGAGGCCAGAAGCAGGATTGAAGAAATCGATCAGATCATCAACCAGCTTTATGAGGATAAGGTCAGCGGTGGTCTAAGCGCAGAGCGGTTTTCCAGAATGCTGGCAAAATATGAAACGGAGCAGGAAACACTCCGCACAAAATGTGAAAAATTGCAGGAGCAGATTTCCGCCGCCAGAACAACATCGGATAACGCAAAGCAGTTCATTCGAGTTGTCAGGAAATTTACAGAGATGCAAGCGTTGACGCCGGAGATCGTTTCAACGCTGATTGAACGAGTTGAGGTCGGACAGGCGCAGGTGGTCGATGGGGTCAAGAAGCAGGAAATCAAAATCATTTACAACTTCATAGGAAATATCCAGGAATAAGCTCTGCGGGAAGAAAGAACCGTGGAGCTTACATTTTTATCCCCGCTTATATTGCTCATATCACTCATTCCCCGCTGTCGGTGTTGGCTTAAGGCTGGCATCGATAGCGGGGCTTTTTGCGTTTTGGGGGTGTGCAAAAGTATTCACCTTGCAAGACAACTCCCATGAGCCTATAATCTCGCGTGAAATTTTTATGCAGGTTCAGGAACAGCTTGTTAAAAGAAGATGTGTGCATATAAGTAAGAACGGAAAGAAAAGAAACTATAGTAATAATCATCCTTTATCACAGATGGTCTTCTGCGGCAACTGTCATGAAATATTCCGCAGGGTTCATTGGAATAACCGAGGAAAGAAATCAATCGTATGGAGATGCATCAGCAGATTGGAAAACACAGGTTTGTTTTGTACCGCTTCCACTATACTTGAAGATACGCTTAAAGAGAAAATTGTAGAAGCCATCAATGTAGCGGTAAGTGGAAAAAACTCTTTTCTGGCCATACTGAAGAAGAATATTGAAACCGTACTAAGCGCGGATTTGGATGAGAGTACGGCAGATATTGATAAAAGGCTGGAAGAACTCCAAACCGAGTTGATCCAAAAGGCAAATTCAAATGAAACATACGATAATATTGTCAATGAGATTTATCGGTTACGGGATTTGAGTCAAGAAACCCTTTCAAAAAACGCTCTTCGCCAAGATAAGCGGGATCGGATTACTGAGATGACGGACTTTCTTAATATGCAAACCGGTGATATTACGGAGTTTGATGATAAACTGGTCAGAAAACTGATTGAAAAAGTGATTGTATATGATGATAGGTTAGTGGTTGAGTTTAAGTCTGGGTTAGAAATTAATGTGCAGCCATAGTTATAAACTATGACTAAGAATAAAATATCAGATATTACTTATGGCTACGATTTTAGTGATAGTATTTTTTAAGTAGACTAAGATGAAAGGAAGAAAGTTTCAAAAGTGAAGAAGAGACAGAAAAATTGTATCTTCATCTGCGTGATGAAGGATATATTAAAGTACAGGGGGATGTAAGTAACAGAATTCAGGTCGATAGTATGATGAATATAATATATAATCGTTTCGGCGATATTGCTGTTCTAGTAAATAATGCCGGAGTTGCACAGCAAAACTATTTACTGATATATCTGAGAATGATTGGGATTGAATGTTTAATGTTAATATTAAAGGGATATTTAATTGCTGCCAAGCTGTATTACCAAAGATGATAAATAATAAGCGGGGAGAAATAATTAATATTTCGTAGCCCTAATGGTGGATTTGTGGTTTAGATATTAGAATCATAGATTCAATAAAATAGATTGACACAATATATTGTATGTGATAATATAATCACAACTAAATATTGACATTGCAGGTGACTGTTATTGACAGTTTAAAAGGGAAGCAGGTGAAATTCCTGCACGGTCCCGCCGCTGTGATGGGGAGATGTTCCATGATAATCCACTGGATGAATTCTGGGAAGGAATGGAGTGTCGATGAACCAGAGTCAGAAGACCTGCCTGTAATGCCACACCGTGAACTCTACGAGCGATAGAGGGGTGTAGGAATATCTGCAGTACTCTAATTGTCACTGAAAACGAGTATTGTGACGCCTCTTGACGCTTGTCGGGAGGCGTTAGTTATTATATTTACTTAAAATCACATAGAAAAGGGGACGAAAGATGATTACAAAAATCTTGAAAAGAGACGGAAGGGAAGTACCCTTCAACAATGAGAAGATAACTAATGCCATCTACAAGGCAACTATAGCAGCAGGAGAGGAAGACTATGAGAAAGCCATGGCTTTGGCAGAGAAAGTTGTGGAGAAGCTGCATAAAGACCCAAATATTCAGGTTCCGTCTGTTGAGGATATACAGGACATCGTCGAAAGAGTTTTGATTGAAGAAGGGCTTACCCAAACGGCAAAAAAATACATACTGTACCGGGCTGAACGGACACGCATCAGGGAAATGAAGACACGGTTAATGAAAACATATGAGGATATAACTTTCAAAGAGTCCAAAGATAACGATTTGAAACGGGAAAATGCGAACATTGATGGTGATACTGCTATGGGAACCATGCTTAAATATGGTTCTGAGGGTGCAAAGCAGTTTTGTGAAATGTTTTTATTGAAGCCAGAGCACGCTGAAGCTCATAAAAATGGAGATATTCACATACATGATTTAGACTTTTATATCCTTACTACCACCTGCTGCCAGATTGATATAGTTAAACTTTTCAAAAATGGTTTCAGTACAGGGCATGGGTATCTGAGAGAACCAAACGATATCCAAAGCTATTCCGCCCTGGCATGTATAGCAATTCAGTCTAATCAGAACGATCAGCATGGTGGGCAAAGCATACCTAACTTTGATTATGGTATGGCTTTAGGTGTTGCAAAGACCTATTCCAGACTATACAGGCAGAATTTGGCCAAAGGATTGGAGTTATTATTGGACATGAAAGATGCGACAACGCTGGTTAAAATGGTTTCAAAAAAACTTGAAGATGAGGATGGACTTTATCCGACGCTGATTCCCAATGAAAGATATTTGGATAAGGAACGAAAGCATCTTTTAGAATTTATACCGGATGTGAAACTTATCAACAAGGTGCAGTCTTTTGCTATTGAAAAGGCACAGGCGGAAACAGACAGGAACACATACCAGGCTATGGAGGCTTTTATTCATAATCTAAATACCATGCATAGCAGAGCCGGGGCACAAGTGCCTTTCAGTTCAATAAATTATGGTACTGATATTTCCCCCGAGGGCAGGCTGGTTATCAAAAACCTTCTTCTGGCCACTGAAGCAGGTCTTGGCAATGGAGAAACCCCCATATTCCCTGTACAAATATTTAAGGTTAAAGAAGGCATTAATTATAATGCCGGAGATCCAAACTATGATATGTTCAAGCTTGCCTGCAGAGTAAGCGCCAAAAGAATGTTCCCGAACTTTGCATTTCTGGATGCTCCGTTCAATCTCAAATATTACAGACCGGGTCGACCTGAAACAGAGGTAGCATATATGGGCTGCAGGACAAGAGTAATAGGCAATGTCTATGACCCTTCCAGGGAAATAGTCTACGGAAGAGGAAATTTGAGCTTTACAACAATAAATCTTCCAAGGATTGCATTAAGAAGTAATAATGACATAAGTAAATTCTTTACTGAGCTGGATGAAAAAATTGATCTTGTTATAGACCAGTTGCTGGAAAGATTTGAAATTCAGGCCCGCAAAAAAGTCAAGAACTTCCCATTCTTGATGGGGCAAGGGGTATGGATTGATTCGGACAAACTTGGCTGGGAAGATGAAGTCAGAGAAGTATTGAAGCATGGTACGCTCTCAGTTGGATTTATTGGGCTTGCAGAATGCCTTAAGGCATTGACAGGAAAGCATCATGGAGAATCTGAAGAGTCCCAGAAACTTGGTCTAAAAATAATTGGTCATATGCGTAAACGTATGGACGAGGCTAGCCAAAAATGTAAAATGAACTTCACCCTTTTGGCAACTCCTGCTGAAGGACTGGCAGGAAGATTTGTGAAAATGGACAGAAAAATATATGGTTCCATAGAAGGTGTTACTGACAGGGAATATTACACGAACAGCTTCCATGTTCCGGTATACTACGAAATTAATGCTTTTGATAAGATAAGAATTGAAGCACCATACCATGAGCTGACCAATGCAGGACATATTACTTATATTGAGGTGGATGGTGATCCAAAGCAAAACCTGAAGGCTTTTGAGAAAATTATCAGAGCGATGAAGGAAGCCGGCATAGGCTATGGTGCTGTTAACCATCCGATAGACAGAGATCCTGTATGCGGATATACCGGAATTATTGGCAATACATGTCCTTACTGCGGTCGTGAAGAAGGAGAAATCAAATTTGAAAGGATAAGGCGGATTACCGGATACCTGGTAGGTAATCTTGACAGATTCAATGATGCCAAAAGGGAAGAGGAACGTGACAGGGTAAAACATATGTCTTTCAAAAGTCAAAACATGAGGTGAATTAATATGGATACCTACATAAAAATAGCAGGAATTATTAAAGAATCCATAGTGGACGGACCGGGAATACGAATGGTGGTCTTTGCCCAGGGGTGTAAACACAACTGCCCTGGCTGCCACAACCCGGAAACTCATTCTTTTGATGGAGGTACATTAGTAACAGTTGATTCAATAATCGAGCAAGCTAAAAGGAATCCTCTGCTGGACGGTATTACATTTAGCGGAGGTGAACCTTTTGAACAGGCCCAGGCATTTGCCGTTCTTGCCCGAGAATCAAAAAAGCTTCACCTTAATGTAATGACTTACACCGGCTATACATATGAATATATCATTAGCAATTCATCCAGACATAAGGGCTGGGAGGAATTGCTGAATGAAACCGATATACTTGTGGATGGCAGGTTTGAATTAAATAAACGAAATCTTCTCCTCAAATTCCGTGGTTCTGAAAATCAAAGGATTATAGATGTTAAAAGGTCAAAATCTGAAAATAGAATTGTTATTATGGATTAAACTATAGGATATGGGTTAACATTTAAACATTAAAAACCGACTCCCTATTAGGGGCATTAGATACTGTTCGAGATATTGCCGAAGTGTTTTGATTCTTTCATCAAGTAAGCAAGGAAGATTTTATAACGTGAGGGAATTTCATAACTACACTTTTTACGATGATACAATGGAGTATATCCTAAAATGCTGAAAGAAGTACTGATTCCGTAGTTATCAACAGAGAATATGGCTACTTTCAGTACATATCATCTTAAAAAGGGCAGACTAATCCCCTGGAAAAACAATAAAGTTTTAAAAATGAAACTTAAGCTGCTTTAGTACGTTTTTTAGATCTATTTACTGCAATGGTTCCAGCAATCAATGCAATACAGCTTAAGAGAACATGAACTTTGGTTTTCCTGATACCTCTTATAGTAACATTGTTGAGGCCTAAGTTTTCCTTTAATCTGGCAAAGGTTCTTTCAACAGAGGTACGCTCATTATATAGTTGTTGCCATTTGGCTGATCCTCTGTGTAGATAAGAAAAATATCTTGGGTTATCAGATATCTTTTTCTTAACCACTGCGCCATAGCTGCTGGATGAGCACCAGTAAGTACCCATTGGACAGTCCACCTTACCTGCCATATGAGGACAGCGAAACTTGATAGAACCATTATCATAGCCCCAGTAGGTCATTCGATATCCCATAGAACATAAGGGTGTACAATCCCAATCAAGGCATTCCGGTGGCGCATAGGCACCTCTGCTATTTAGAGGGATTATGGCCTGGGCATTATATTGGTCATAGATCGTTCTATAGATGTTGTCAAAGTCGTAACCCATGTCCATCATATAATACTTGGGGTCGATTATACCAGAATACCGTTGATTGATATCTTCGACCAACGGAATAGCCATTATGCCATCATTTACGCTGGCAGGAGTAACTCTGACTGCGACAGGCAACTCACTTTTAGTATCAACTGCAGCATGGATTTTCCAGCCAAACCATCTTATCTGGTTGCCATGAGTGTCTCTTTTTGAGCCCCAGTCAGGATGCTCTCCGTCATGGATAATCCCGGATTTAGGTACGGAAGCATCGTATGAATCCAGCTTACTGGCATCGATGGCAATATGTTCACCATCAATAATTCCGAGCTCTTTCGCCTTAACTACCAGTTCCTCGAGAATATCCTCCAGGGAATGAGAGTTATCTGAGAGACTTTTCATAAACCTTGAAAAGGTAGCTTCACTGGGTGTTTTGCTTGCTACAGGAAAACCGCAGGTATATCGGAAAACCGGATCAGACTTGAGACGTTCCACCAATGTTTTCGTATACTTAATATTCTCAAGTCTTTTGGCCAGTAATGCGCGCAGCATGTTTTCCGGGTCATGGCCTTTGGGACCGGATTTGGACTGCTTTTGTAGACCACCAACTACTTTTGATAAATCCAATGCCTCGAAGACCATTGATAATCTTGTTTCAGCTTGAAATTTTATTAATTCTTCAAAGGAAAACAGACATTGTTGTCGAATATAAATAGTATCACCCCTCCGTGTTTTTGTTTTTGGTGGTACTTAAAACTTCGACACGTGCAGGGGGTTTTCCTTTTGGAATTAAATGTTAAACAAGATATATAGTTCCATATTCCAGGGGTGAAACGGTTTCTTTGTAAATTTGAAACCGGCTTATTTACTAGCCTGTAGAATATGAAATTCGCTCACGTAACAGATAATTAGCCCTAACAGTGGAATTGTTATTTAGATATTTTATATAATTCACATTTTAATTATTGATATGTTCCCGCGAACGGTGCTTTCTCAAAAATGACCGAAAAAACGATTGATATGTTTCCTCGAACAGATACTACAAAAAATCACCCATAGACATCAATTCCATCAACTCGTCCCATGTGGAGTGTGCCGTCTTTATGTAAAGGGTTTGTCTCCCTTCATAGAAAACGGCGAAGATAAGCCACTGTATAAAAGTTGGTAATTACATGAAACATTTGTTATATTAGGAATTAAGGGGTGCAAAAAATGAATATAAGAATGGCAAAATCGACTGATGTTAAAGCTGTTTACGATTTAATCTGTGATATGGAAAATTCAAAATTGGATTATGAAAAATTTCAACAGGTTTTAAATAAATATCTTGAAGATGACAGGATTTTTTGTTTTGTAGCGGAAGATTGCGGAACCGTCATTGGTTGTTTAAATATGAGGATAGAGCATCAACTTCATCACACATCGAAAATTGCAGAAATTTTAGAATTGGCGGTAATGGATAAATACCGTTCCAAAGGAGTAGGGAAGGAACTTTTTGAGAAAGCATCCCAAATTGCGAAAGACAATGATTGCCTTCAGATTGAGTTAAGTTGCAATCAATTAAGAACAAGGGCACATAACTTTTATGAGAAACAAGGCATGTCTAATTTTCACTATAAATTTACTAAGAATTTACATAATGAAGTAATTAAGGAGAACAGATTAGGAGTATAAAACTAATTTCAATTATTAAGTACATATACACCTAAAAACTTCACGTCGAAACAGTTGTTTATAAAATATTATTTGAGGTAAAAATGTCATGAAGAATAAAAAAGGAATGTGCCAGGGGCTATCCATCGGAACGGCTATTGGAGCTGCAACAAACAATATCGGTCTTTGGGTGTCAATAGGTCTTTCCATAGGGATAGGTCTGGGAGCAGCCTTAGGAAGTAAGAACTAAAGGATGCTCTAAGGTAAAATTATATATCGAAACACCCACAAGGAGGATAAACTAATGGAAAGAAAGATTAAACAAGAGGTTAGAGGTTATAGAACGAAAGACGGAGCAGGAGTGAATTTGGTAAGGGTATTGGGACACCGAACTGTTCAGGAATATGATCCGATATTGTTGCTTGATTCCTTTGACAGCACAAACCCTGCGGATTACACGGCCGGATTCCCCATGCATCCCCACAGGGGTATCGAGACAATCAGTTATGTTTATCGCGGCTTTATGACTCATAGAGACAGCTTAGGCAATGAGGATACCATTGGTGACGGAGAGGTCCAATGGATGACAGCAGGTTCAGGTATTATGCATGAAGAGAAATTGCCGACTGCCGAGCGACTGCTTGGTGTGCAGCTCTGGCTGAATCTTCCCGCAAAGGACAAATTGGCTCCTCCGGCTTATCGCAGCATCAAGAATTCAGAAATTGAGGAAATAGAGTTTGATTGGGGCAAACTGAGACTGTTGGCGGGCGAGTTTGAAGGAAGAAAAGGATATATGAGCAAATATCTACCCCTTGACTATTACGATTTACACCTAAAACCAAATGCATCAGTTGTTTTGAATACAGAAAGTGAGCGGGCCGTCATGGTGTTTACCCTTTTAGGGGACGCATATATCGGAGGCGACCTAGTAAAGGAAAAGACGGCGGTAAGACTCACCCCAGGTGACTATGTAGATATAAAGGCTACCGATAAAAAAGCCCAGGTTTTATTCATTAGTTCAATGCAATTGGATGAACCAATAGCATGGGGTGGCCCTATTGTCATGAACACTAAGGAAGAATTGAATAAGGCTTTTGATGATTTGAAAAAAGGTACTTTTATAAAGAAGACAATATCTTATTGATAGGAGTGTGTATATGGGCCAAAGCAAATTGAACAGTGAAGTGACAGCATTTTTGGATAGTTTGAAACATCTCAAAAGCATCTTCAAGTCATATTTCACCGCGGAGCGAAGGTTAAGGAGCAGCCGGTAGAAAGATATTTGAATAAAAATATAGCAATTATCTTCTGACCAGATCATTTATGTCACCTGCAACCCGTTAACAATGGCATATGACCTCAAATTCATGGGTTAGCATGGGTATAAACCCGTGGAAATTCAGCCAGTTGATCTGTTCCTGTAAATAACCCATGTGAAGACTATAATTTTAATGACATATTGTGGTTTTAAGGAATATAATAGAGCAACTACAAACATGAAATAAAACTTACAAATTTTATTAAAAATACTATTGACGAAATCAAGAATAGGT
>Ga0255342_1006947_pt1 | contig 10062 bp, 5 predicted proteins | sample wastewater_treat_3_FD_192416 | JGI IMG/M metagenome (GOLD analysis project Ga0255342, IMG submission 192416) | Wastewater microbial communities from Lulu Island WWTP, Vancouver, Canada - plant14 | ecosystem: Engineered > WWTP > Wastewater > Unclassified | place: Canada: Vancouver, British... | reverse complement strand
TTACGGACGGTGCGGAAAAGGGCAAATATATTGTTTACGGCCTCCCCACATACATGTTTGAGCAGTATGTGCTGTTGGCGGAAAAGCTTAAGCTTGAACTGATTGCATTTGAACTTGCCTTTAACACCTTGGATAAAATTTATGACAAGAAGCTTTTTATAAATAACAATCCTTTAAAATCAGGTGTCGTTTCTGCATTTTTGGATATAGGCTATGACAGTCTGACATTCAGTGTTGTAAATAACGGAAAAAATGATTTTTCAAGAACCTCCCAAAACGGCATAAAAGACATTGTCAAAAATTTAGGTGCCGTGCATTATTTAAGCGATGAGGAGGCATTAAAAGAAATTGAAAAAATATCATTATTGTCTGATGATATTTCCGAAATTTCAAAACTTAATATTGTAGAAGAAAATATAAATATTTGGATTGATGAACTTTCAAGGTATATCAGATATTACAATTCCGTAAATAAAGAAAAACAGATAGAAAATATTTATTTGTACGGCATATATTCAAATATAAAGGGATTGCCGGAATACATCGAATCGCATATAAATATTGAAACAGTACTTATTACATTATTGTCAAACACTGTTTTCAGGGATAAGGATAAAGATAGTATCACAACATATTTCACTGCTGCCTTATCCTTGCACATGGATAAAAAGGACATAAACTTTTTAACCGATGTAAAAAAACAAAGAAAGAGCACCTTCAGCAGAAGAGTAGCCCTTCTCGGAGTTTCAACGGCGGCGGTTTTAGCTCTTGCTCTTGCGGCATATACATATTATATGGAGAAAACATCCCTGGAAAAAGACATAGCTGTTTATGAAGCTTTTTTAAACAATGAAGACAATATCCGGCTTAACAGCGAATCAAATGCTTTAAAAAATAAAACTGCACTGATGGAAAAATATTTGGGTGAAGTAACAAAACTTCAAACGGCAATAAAGAATGAGGATGCGGTAACAACGTTAATTTTCCGCCAGGTGGCTGCGGCTGTACCCTTTGGAACTCAAATCAATGCAATGAACGTTAATATAGACAACATACAGCTTCAATGCACTTCCGTTTCCAGAGAAGAAGCAGCGCAATTTGAAAAGAATTTAAATGAAATCGATTATATTGATAATGTGTACATACCAACCATAGTTGAAGTAAATGAAGGCGGCGGTCAGACCTATTCCTATTCGGTGGTTTGTAATTTAAAGGATGTGATAACTAATGAAGCTGAGTAGAAGAGAAAAATTTTTAATAATTGTATTGATTATTGCGGTTATCGGTTATATTGGATTTAAATATGTACCCTTTGGAGAAATTTTCAGCTTAGAAGAACTTAAAGCAGAGCATGCTCAAAAAAAGCAGGCATATGATGCCATGTCGCAGAATATAACTCAGAAAAATGTATTTGAAGAAAAAGCGCGCTCATTAACCGAGGAAATAAGCAATCTAAATGTTATTTCCATCTTGCAGCAGGAAAAAGTAATTGTATTTTTAAACAATTATTTTGCAAAAAGCAATATCGATGTAAGCGGCATAAGCTTTACGGATGCTTCTGTAGTCGAAATGAGTCATATTCCTGAACAGGAAGAGTTAAAAGAAATAAGTTCTCTTGAAAAAATAATGAACGATATAAAGGAGACTCCTCAGTCGGAGGTAAGTACGGAAGGCAATGAAAGCACGCAAGGCAGCGGCGATACAAAGCAGCCGTCAATGTCGGCGCGCAGGATTTCGGCAAACATAACCTTTGAAAGCTCCTATAATGATATGCTGAACTTTATAGATGCCATACAGAATAATCCGGTAGATATATCAATAACAAATATAAGTACATTGACTCCGGGAGGAAATCTGCTTCAGGGTAATATGGCGCTGAATTTCTATGAAATTCCAAAATTAGACGATTTCACAGAAACAAATACCGACTGGATTTGGAATGACCTTGTACCTTTCGGCAAAAATAATCCCTTCTCCATGGAGGGAGGAAGTTTATTGGGCTCTTCGGGAGGTAACTATGACTTCTATATGAGTGTTGTCCCGGAAAGCTCTGATTTGCCCACGGTTATGCTCGGCAAGGCCGGAGATGCCCAGAGGACGACTTATGTTTATGCCGACAGCAATACTACCGAAAACATATCCTTTGTTTTTAACAAGGAGGGGGACAAATATTATTACAGGTACGGCACAAGAAACAGCTCCTACCCTTCGGGAGGAGGTTGGGAAGAATTTACTCCCGTCAGCAGCGGGAATGTGTACATAAAAATATATTCAAGCTCGAGAAATTCAACAACGGATTCTTCGGGAGTCAATATTTCCGTAACAAATACCTCGGGATTGAATATAAGGTTTGACATAGAGGGTGATGACTCCTCGAATCCGAGAATTTATTTTAAGGAGCCGAGAGAGTTGATAATTACGAGAAGATAGCAGGATTTAATAAACACATGCTTTATTCTAAAAGGTGGGAAGTACAATGAAAATTTTATTTAACAAAAAAGGATTGACCTTAATTGAAATAATCGTAACCTTAGCCGTGTTGGGGATTGTTATTGCCCCTCTTATGAGCATGTTTGTTACTTCTCAGAAAATTAACGTTGAAAGCAGAAAGGAATACGAGGCATTGCAGTTTGCTCAGAAATACATGGAGGAGATAAAGGCGATGGACCCTACTTTAGACATAAGCTTTTTCTCTTCGTACGATTATGAAGATACATCCGATGGAGGCAAATTAACCGGATATACCCACAGGGATGGATATGATTTGACTGCCGTAATTGAAGGTGCTTTTGATGAGGAAGCCGGGAGCGGTCCTTCTGCTCCTGATTTCGATTTTACCGAATCGATTGATTCGCATTACACATTGAATGTACTTACTCCTTTAGGGTATGAAAATATCAGAATAGTTCTTGAGGAAGACAATCTTAATATCAATGTAATAAACAAGGTTGAGGGACATACGGTAAACTTGTACATTTACAGTATCGAAGGAGAAAATTACACTGCAAAAGTCAATGCTTCGGAAGGCTCGGTACGTGTTTATAAAAACGAAGCAACAGAGCGGCAGCCCGATAACCAATTGTACAATATAGAGATTACCGTATCAAGAAACTCCGAAAAAATAAACACAATTTACGGGACGACTATTTTTAAATATAAACCTGTTAAACCGTAATATAATTTCTTGAAAAGGGTGAGGTTATGAAAAAGAAATTATTCAACAACAAAGGTTCAACAATGGTGATGCTGGTAATAGCGGTAGCGGTTATTTCTTTGCTGGGTACTTCCATATTAGCCGTCACCTTGATGAATTATAGAATCAAACTGGCAAATACGGAAATGAAAACCGCTTTTTACCTGTCCGAATCAGGTCTTGACAGGGCTTATGAAAATGCATATAAATTGATTGTTACGGCGGTGACGGATGCTAACGATGCTGCAAATGAATTTGTTGACAGCTTCGATGATGATAAAATGTTAGATCTTATTGAAGCAAGGGACTTTAATTATTTGGAACCGAAAACATTCTCGGAAGATACCGTATACAAATATGATGAAAGTGCAATTCAGGAAGCTGCCAAGGACATATTTGAAAAAGAATATGTCGATGTTATTTTAGCAAAAGGAAGTTATATCGGGGACGACGATATTGCCGATGTGTTGAGAAATGCTTCCGATGACGATTTAATCGTTGAAGTTACAAATGAACCCCTATCGTTTTCCGGCAAGGAGATGACTGTAGGAATTGAATCGGAATACACATCAGATAAGGGAACCAAAAGAATAACTGCCGTGAACCTTATTGTCGAAATACCCAAATATAATGAATCTTACGCTATAGAAACAAAGATAGTGGATGTTAATCCTTTCTGGCTGAAAGCATTGGCTGCACGAAGATTAGATATTGAAAACAGCAGTACTTTCAGAGGAGATGTGTTTGTTGAAGAAAACCTGAATGTAAATTCATCGGGCATAAATCCGAAATTCAACAATGTTTTGGCTGTGAGGGGATATACAGGTGCGAGTGATGTACCTGATGAAGATAAGGGGATAAGGTTAAATGATTCTTCGACTGCAAATGTCAGCAATGTGTTTGCAAAGAATATATTATTGACAGCTCCGGGAGCTAGATTCAGAGCAGATTCTTCAGGTTCAAAAATATATGTTCGTGACGATTTGGAAATTAACGGAAGTAATCAAACAGTATATATCAACGGCTCTTATTTCGGTTTTTCTGACGGCAGCGAAGGTACTACTCCCGATACTTCAAGCGGCATTAATATTAATGAGACTTCCGGACTCAGCCTTACAATTACAGGCGGTTTATACCTTCACGGCACATCTTATGTTGATGTTTATAATGCTTCAGGTAAAAAATATCAGACCGGAGAATCATTATCGATTAAGGGAAATTACAGGGCATATTTGCAGCCTCTCTTAAACTATTCATTATCCGGAGGAAAGGACTTAAGGGATGTAGGTTTTACGGATTATGGGCACTTAAGACTCGCAGACCACTTTAATGATGGAAACCCCTTAGTATATGCACACAAAGCTGACTATATAAACTTTTACCAAAGTGAATACGGTGGCTTGACAATTCCGGCAGGAATAAACATATCCGGAACAATACGAACCTTGGGAAGTGCAATTGACTCAGGTGTGCTGACACCGGCATCCTATAACCCTTTTAATGCAGCACATAGAGAAGTTTTTGAAGAAGCTGAGAAAGAATATAAAAAACAGACTGAGGGACTTGGGTATGATACGGATATTAACGGAAACAGTATCGGTGTTCTTAAATTCTCAGAGGAAATCAAATATACAACGCTTATTGATGTCGATGACCCCTTAAATTATATCCACTTAATAGATGACGGGAGTCCGATAACACTGGATGCCAGAGAATACAAAGGTCTTATTATAACCAACGGAAACATAACTATTGGACCAAATGTTGAAAGATTCGAAGGGACAATAATTTGCGGAGGAACTGTGACAATTCAGGGAAGTAAGTCAAAAGAATTCTATTATAACAAAAATGTTGTTTCAAAAATAATAGCTGACAAGAACCTTCACAAATCAGTGTTTGATGGCAGTACAATCGTTGACAGGCTGAATGTTACCACCTTTAAAACAGATGAAGGTGAAGGCGGAAACATAGATTTCACAAATTTGTTAAGTTTCAGAAACTGGAAAATAAAATAAGAGAGGAGGTTAAATATGAAAAACAACCTATTTATAAAAGTTATATGTTTGTTAATAGCTGCATTAATGATTATGCCCTCATTACCGGACAATCAAGCATATGCAGCTTCTATCGCTTCTAATAATTTTGCAACAATAAATTCGCAAAACAATACAGCATTATTACTAGGTAGTTACTATATGAAGGTTCAAGTTTTTGTGGATGGAAGTCCAGTGTATGAATCAGAGTCGCTTCGATTTGGAAGCAGAGGTCCGGGAACGGTTACAGTTAATGCAAACCCCGGATACGAGCTGATAAATTTATACAGATCAGACCCGGGTGTTACGACGGGAGGAAGCGTCTTTACCAACGGAAGTAATTTTGTGATCAGCTCAGGTTCTAACAACTCCAGAACACTGAGAATATACCTTGAGTCTGTTCCACCGGAAACAATTATAGACAATGAATATGTGTCAGTAGAGTCTCAAACTGATACAGTAACCGGCGGAAACACATACATGCGTGTACAGATATTTGTGGACGGCGGAAGCACTGCGGTATATGATTCAGGTTCATCAACGTCATCTATGTTCAGGTTTGGAAGCAGCGGACCCGGTACAATTACCGTTACTGAAAAATCCGGATACGGACTTTCAGGTTTATATAGGTCAAACCAAAATTCAACAACGGGTGGTAGTTCATTTACTAATGGAACCACCTTCGCAATAAGCACCGGTACTAACGGGTACAGAACACTGAGAATATACCTTAATTCTGCGCCTCAAACAATCGTAGACAATGATTATGTAAATATAATAACACAAAACGCTGCCACTATCAGCGGAAATAATGATGACAGCGCATATATGCGTGTCCAGGTATTTGTAGAGGGTGTAGGCAGTGCGGTGTATGATTCGGGTTCGTCATCATCATCTATGTTCAGGTTTGGAGAAAGCGGTCCCGGTACGGTAAGCATTAATGAAAAGTCAGGATACGAAATTACGAATATATATCGCTCAAACCCAAATTCAACATCAGGAAACAATGTATTTAATAACGGAACGAATTTCCAAATAGGCGCCGGCACGGGAAGCTACCGGACATTAAGAATATACCTCAGGTCTATTCCTCAGACTATACTGGATAATGAATATGTGTCTGTAGTGAGCCAAAACAATACAAACTCGAGCGGGAATTATTACATGCGTGTGCAGATATTTGTTGATAACACCAATGTATATGATACAGGCAGCTCGGGCAGGTTCAGGTTCAGCAATGGTCCCGGTACAATCACGGTTACCGAGAAATCCGGATACGAACTCTTGAATTTGTATCGTTCAAGCAGCGGTTCGACAAGCGGGGGCAGTCTGTTTACCAATGGAGCAAATTTTGACATCGGCAGCGGTTCGAGCAGTTACAGAACGTTGAGAATATACCTTACGTCCCTTCCGCAGACAATTGTAGACAATGAATATGTTACGGTAGTGAGCCGAAACAGAACAACTGACTCAGGCTCGGATGATAGCAGTAAATTCATGCGTGTACAGGTTTATTTGGACGATGAGAATATTCCAGTATATGATTCGGGTTCATCATCATCGTCAATGTTCAGGTATGGAGGCAGCGGTCCGGGTGCTGTAACCGTTACGGAAAACTCCGGATATCGAATCCTGTATTTAAGAAGGTCAAACGAGAACACTACTAACGGAAACAATGCATTTAACAACGGCAGCGATTTCAGTATAAGCACCAGACCAAACAGGTACAGGACATTGAAAATTTATCTTGAATCTCTTGCTCCAAAAGCGTTAAAAATAAATTATTTCTATGACAATGTGTTGCAGCCTGAAGAGAGCACCACAAGTATCATACCGATAGGAGAGCAAGTAAATCTTGAATTAAAAAATATTGAAGGAAAGGTATTCCAAAAAGCAAGAATAAGCGATGACAATATAGAAAGAAGCATTGACGTTGAAACTAAGGAAATATCTTTCACTATGCCGAACAAAGAAGTAACATTGGATTACTATTATGGTACTGAAGGTCAAGTATTGCTGAAGAAAACCGCTGAGCCGATACCGGGTAAAACGAATGAATTTTATATAGATTTGTCCGTTGAAGGAACTCCCATCGTAACGAGAAAAGCGGCAGATATAGTACTTGTATTTGACAAATCAGGAAGTATGGCATGGGGTGTCGGAGGACAATACAGCTCAGGACCGTCCAGGATGAGCATATTGAAGGAGGCTGCCAATATATTTATAAACCGTGTGATTCCTGCAAATGAAATAAGCTTGAATCAGGTATCAATAGTAACTTATTCAGGTAATAAGAATGACGGAGCTTGGAATGATGCTGAAATTTTGCAGCCATTTACATCCATAAACACCATTGCAAAAAACAGTTATGCAGATTTGGATGCTGTTGGCGGTACAAATAGCCAGGCGGGCTTTGTAACCGCCCAAGAAGCTTTTGACGAATCAAACGGAGCAAGGCAAGGAGTAGAACGTTATGTAATATATATGACGGACGGTGCTGCCGGATACTATTATAACAGTAGTAACGGAAATACAGAGGGAACAGATAGTCCTTCGGAATCAAATCCAAACTCTACGGCAGTATCAAGAGCTATATCATCTGCAATTGATTTAAAAAATGCGACAAATGCGAAAATTTATACCGTGGCATTTATTAGCAATGATTCAGGAGCTGTACAGGTTTTAAATCCTAAAGACAGCAGAGGCAACAACAGATATCAGGAAGGTTATTACAAAGCTACCAGTGCAACAGAGCTTACAGGTATTTATAATCTTTTGGCAGAAAAGATAAGTGAAGAAATTGCAAATAATGCCGTTATAACAGACACATTGCCGTCGGATTTCACTTTCGATACCACAAGCCTTCCTGCTGATGTCACTATTGATACGAATGGAAAGCTTACGTGGAATTTGGGAACTGTTAATACGGATGAAGAGAAGATTAGGGTTGCTGTGAAATATTCCGGAGACAAATACGGCATATCATTCACAAATGAAAGTTGTGGAATCGAGTATGTCCATAAAAATACCCCTGATGAAGTAACAACCAAGACTTTTGAAGTACCATTGGGAGTATTGTCGCCTGTTATAGAGCTTCCCACACAGAGTGTACCTTTTGGATATTCATTGGTAATTGACCCCATACCAAGCGCCTATGACAGCAATAAGTTAAATGCAGGTGAAGATAAGGGATACAGGGTGTCTGACCTGAGCGTATCTATTTACAAACATCCTGACCACGGTACTGTTGTATTAAACGATGATGGTACATTTTTATACACGCCGGATGAAGGCTACGAAGGCGATGATTCCTTCCAGTATAAGGTTATAATGGAGATTACCAATGACTATGGTATTGACCCTGACGGACTGGTCGGTGATTATGTTACTATTACAACAGTGTATATCAATGTGGAGAAAAGACCTACATATACTTTGACCATACACTATGTTCAAGAAGGTATAGGAGAAATGCTCGATCTCAGATATTCTGCCGAGCTTGCTCCGGGACAGTCATACAGTGTAACATCTCCGGAAGTAACAGGTTGGACTGCACAGTCAAAAACTGTTACAGGCACTATGCCCATGGGTGATGTACATGTTTGGGTTACGTATACAAGAAACGAGAGCAAACTGCTTCAACATCGTATGTACCCCAACAAAGGACTGAATTACGAATTAATGGGAGCAGCAAAAGAAGATTATAAGATTGTTTCAGGAATTGACTATACCTTTGGGTTTGAATTTGTGGCAGGAGAGGATAATCCTAATTTCAGCTTAAGCAGAAGCAATACAGTAAATAACACTTTAGACACCTTTAAACTGTATGATGAGAGCGGTAATCTTCTTGACAGCAGAAACACTCTCGAAGGATTGAACGGTACCCTCATTGAACAAGGCAAAACATATACGATTACTTACAGGTTGAGATTCGAAAACAATGTAAGTGGCAGCACATCATTGGAAGTAGACTTTGAATATATGGATGACATTCCGTCAGGAGTTTACAAGGAGTTGAATATAACTTCCACTCCTATGTACCAGCTTCAATAATGAGTGTCCTAATGCATATAGATATAGGAAAATTTTGAGCTGTAAGCTCAAAATTTTCCTTTGAACTGCGAGGTAATGCTAATGAATAATAAAAAAGGATTTACATTGATTGAATTGATTGTCATTTTAGCTCTGGCATCTATAGTTATGCTTGCTGTCATGTCATTTTTTATTGCCAATTACAGGAGTTACAACATGCTCAACACAGAATCCGAGCTGCAATATCAGTCCCAGAACATAATTAATTTTATGACGGACAAGATTTTGGAAACAAAAGAATTCGAAGGAAAAGACGCTGATGATGAATATAGTTTTATAAATGATGACGGTACAAAATTAACCTTCAAGAAAGAAAACGGAAAATTGGTTTTTAAGGAAGAAGATGAACCGGAAGTAACAGTCGGCGATTATATAGAGGAATTTGATATTACATCTTTAAATGATAAGGAAGTTTCAATAACACTAAAACTAGAGAAGGATAACATAGCGGTAGATGCGGAGCAAACAGTATTTATGAGAAATGCACAGTAGATAACAAAACCCCGGACAATAATCCCGGGGTCTTTATTTGCTGAGATATACCTTGCAATCATTTTTTATTAAAATTTATTTACACATTATAAAAATATAAAACACATTGCTAAAATATAATTAACAATATAAATTTTGACATTATCTTCCAGAGAGACATTATATTATAACTAAAAATATTATAAGGTGAGTTTATGTTTTTGTCCCTGGAATTCGGCAATAATATCAAAATTGTTGAAGGATATAAGAAAA
>Ga0255342_1006946_pt1 | contig 10062 bp, 6 predicted proteins | sample wastewater_treat_3_FD_192416 | JGI IMG/M metagenome (GOLD analysis project Ga0255342, IMG submission 192416) | Wastewater microbial communities from Lulu Island WWTP, Vancouver, Canada - plant14 | ecosystem: Engineered > WWTP > Wastewater > Unclassified | place: Canada: Vancouver, British... | reverse complement strand
TAGCCCTTATGGCTGCCCCAAAACTGACTGCCGGTATTTCTCCTCTCGAAGTAATACTACTGACCGCAATTACCATCTTTGGCTTTGCCATACGCCTTTATGTTGAGCCCAGGATTCCTGGATGGATCAACGGCCATGGACATCACTATTTAGGCAGTATCCTTGCAGGCCCCTTAAATGGCGCAGACCTGCATGGCAATGGCCCATGGGCATTTTTCACCCCCTTGTTAGCCATTTTCCCAAAGACAAAAACCACTGTACTAGCCACCCAGCTAGTAATCTCATCTTTAACAATCCCGGCCATATGGGCCCTTGCCCGCGCATTTATTCCAAGGTGTTCTATTGCGTTGTGGTCTGCCGTCTTGGCGGCCTTACTACCAGCGTTCATTTATTTTGGCTCTGGTGAAGAGCGCCTAGTAATTGGCTTACTGCCTTTTATCCTAGCCCCCGTCTTTGCAAGCCGCCCCAACAGCTATTTGACGATGGCCGCAGCTGGGGCGTTGGCCGCAGCAGCCGCTCAGTTCCAGCCATTCTTACTTTTAACCCCCATCGCGATTGGCGTCGTTGTGCTGGTAAAAAAACCAGGCTGGAAAGTTCTTCCCAAACTAGCATTGTCCGCAGCCATATTCGTGTTGCTGACCATTGAACCTGCGTATCAAGCCATCTCCAACGTGGCCTCAGGCAGTGGCCCCTCAAGAACCTGGATTCCGGAATTTGGACTTTTAATAAAGGGCCTATTTTTACCTGTACTGGGTGACGGACCTGGCCCCTCGAACACATATCTGGACACCAAATATACGCCCTTTGTTTTTTTCATATTCATGGTCATTGGGTTTATAGCCCTGAATTTTAAACGCCTAGTCGACAAAGTATCTGAGTGTTCCAACACTTTTGAGCATCGCCTTGGCTTGATTCCATGGGGCCTGTTGTTTTTAGGCACCCTTTTTACGGCTCTTGGATTCATACCAGACAGGATGCACATGCTGAAGCTGCAATTGCCGGCACAGCCATGGTTTTTGGTGTTATCAGGCGCTGGCATGGCCTTTAGTCAGCTGGTTTTGAAATGGCTTGTCTCAAAGGCCTTTAAACTGAAACCATCGCTTCTAAACGTGCTATCAACGACCACTTTATTGGTCATTTTGGGGACTTGCGTTGTAATTAATCCAGGTCCAACGTTCGCGGTTTATGGACCACAACAAGAAACTCAAATAATTGAAGAGGGCCTGAAAGACGCTCCAGATGGTTGTTTGGTTTTATGGCCCGCCATGGAACGCAGACCAGCCTCTAGCCCGCCTCTTTGGCTTGGTCGCGGACCAGACGGTCCAAAACTCAGGTGGGCATCCATCAAGGATTTCAGGTCGCCAAAACCCCCATTTCCCAACTGCACCTTGTACATTCGACCTTTAGCCTGTTGGGACCATCAGAAATTGTCACCTGGGGACCCTGGAACTGGAATCAGAGCCGAATGTGCCCACGCCGAAAGTCGCCTTGCACCTATGGAGCCCTTTTTCACCAAAAGCATCATAGCGACACCAGACATGATGCAAAAGTACCCACCAACCCCAGTTGAAATAGGCATTTGGACTGTATCAATGGTGCGAAAGGGGGGACTTGAACCCCCACAGCCTTGCGACCACTAGAACCTGAATCTAGCGCGTCTGCCAATTCCGCCACTTTCGCAGGGTCAAAAAGCGATGGGGATTTTATACCACAATCAAATCAAAGTCAATCAACCCGGCAACCCCTATAATCCCCGCCAAATCATAGCTAGAGGACCAAAATCAAGTTTTTGAGGTCAGTTTTGTGTTTTGGTCAGCTTTTCTTGATGAGGCACAATGTTTATGCAAAAAACCTCCACCTACTTGGTGATCATCATTCTTAGATATTCGTTACGAATTCAAGGTCAAAACTTATTTGATGGTGATTTGGGGTGAATTTTGGACACGCCCACCTTGTTGACTTCCCAGAGCATCTGGTTTAGACCGAATTTGTCATTTTGGATGACGATGATTGTTTCGGCCATGTACATTGGGAGTGATCATGCGTTTGAATTACCTGGCAAGGACTCTGGTAGTTGCGGCAGCTGTAGTAGTCGGCCTTACCTTTGCAGCCTGTGGTGCTGGTGACGACGGCGTCTGCCTGCACGACTTCGGTCCCGGATATGAGTGCTTCTCTGATTGGGACAAAGAGCTGTGCGACGAAAAGAACTGGGATTGGGTGGAAGGTAAAACCTGCAGCGAACTTGGATACAATGTCCTGTGCGGTGGGCAGTCTTACACCAAGCCGGGCACCTGTCCGTTCTAGGTGTCGTTATAAACGCAACGTTTAGAAAATATGCCGCAACGGCCGATGACGTGGAATCGTCACGGTTAGAAGGGGCGCTTTAAGCGCCAAGTCTATTCCGGATTACGCAATATTCAATCCCTCTTGAGCACCATTGGATTTGGTACTGACACGAGTCCGTTGTAATTCTATAATTCCATCTGGTGTCCGTATTGATAATCCACTGCAAATGGAGATCCTGATGAATAAACTGACAAGCATCTTGGCGACATCGCTCATGTCGCTGTGCGTCATAATTCCCAAAACGGCCCTGCCGTGCGGACCAGGAGTACACATCCGTGAATCGGATCAAATATGGTCAAGGCTGACAAACGAATACCCGGCGTTCAAGTACCTAGAAGAAACGCCGATGTTTTTGACGTACCTGCACCTAGGCTCGATTATGCCTGACTTTCAATGGTTCCTGCCGATTCGTCAGGGTCACTCGTCCGAATTCTCCCGATATCTGCTTCAGATGTCCATGGACCAGGACCAAAGGTTCCAGCTGATAGCCCTTGGGCATCTGATGCATAACTCGGTTTCCGACCCACTCTGCGAACAGTTTTGGACTCCTACGCTGATGGCTTCTGCTCCACTTGGGATGATAAGCCTGTTGCAAGGCTATGAAAGCGAACATGGAATGGCAGAAGGTCTAACGGAGGTTTTCGGAGACCCGATCGTCGGCGACTGGGACGCACTCATTGATGTCATCTTCGACGTTTATCTTGATGGCCCCGACGCCGCCGAGCTCGGTCATGAGGCAATCATATGGTATGTGGAGTCAATGAATGCGTATTACGGCACCGACACCGACGGACAGGCCGTATGGCAGGAACTGGTTGATAAGATCGCAGATTACGAGTCATTTATCGCGGGCCTTGGCCGACAAGGCACCAAGGATTTCTTTAAAGAGCTTCTAGGAGAAACTCCAAAGGATATGTTGAAGCTACTGACCGGAGACATGATCGCGAGAATCGCCGGCGACGCCGCCAAGCGCAATCAGGATTACGAGCTTAACATCGGATTCGTCACGCAGTCCGCTATCGTCGATCCCGACTTTTGGAATATATACCAAGACACGCTGCTGGCAGATCTCAGTAGTTTTTGGTACATAGACCGCCTCAACACCTTCGCCGAAACTATCTTGCCACAAGACGCATCAACGATGCTCCTAGGCTGGCCTTCGTGGAGCCAGTGGCCGATGGTCTCGGGCAACATCATGTCGACAATGCGGTTTCTGCCCGAGCTTTACAAGGTCACACCTGGCCTTATCGTCGATGAAGTCCAATGGACGGACTTGATGGGAAATCCTGTTTCGCAGGTCACAGACGCCATGCTTACTTCAACCTTGAAACTGAGGATCCGCTTTTACACCGCATACGACTTTAACGGCGACATCAGGTTGGAGGTCAAGGGCGACCTTCCTGGCCTTAACCAGGCACTCGACTTGACATGCGGCCAACACACCGAATCGTTCGACCTTGATCCGCGAACATACGTGACAGGAGCACGCAGTTTCATAGAAACAGAATTCGTGCCAGGAACTACGCCGGTCGATGGCTTCTACTTCGAGCTTTTCGCCAACCAGGAATCAAAGCCTTGGTTCACAAGCAACTGGGACGAGATCATGGCTAGCGGCAAAGTACCCGTATATCAAGACATTTATAGAAACAACTTCGCTACTTACGGCAAGTGGCCACCTTCGTTGCCCATGGCCCCTGGGTCGGGATCGATAGACTGCGAATTCATGGTGATGGCCAGAACGTTTCCGAATGGAGGACCAATTCCGGACATCAGTGTGGTGATCGACCGATCAGACGATGGGGAAGGTACTGAAACAGTCGCCAAGCGCACTCTGGAAAACGGCGTTGCGGCCTTTGACCTGGTTGAACCCGCGCAATACAGCATAACCGGGCACTTGGACGAAATGGACGCCACTAGGTTTATTGCTGTCGACGAAGACCCAACCGCATTACAGTGTCCAGCAACAGGCGGCTTGTTTTGGACGATGCTTCAGTACCACGTCATTCCTGTGATCTGGGTCCCTGGCTTTATAAGTGGTCGAAACGACTGCGTCGTCTTCAACACGAACCTAAACGAATACTGGGGACGTGTGGACATGTTCAAACTGACGATTGTGGACTACAACAACGAAACGGTGATCGTGCCGGAAACGATGAAAAAGGCCCGTACTAGGATCGAGGTGTGCTTTTCGGAACCGCTGGATAATGGGACGGTTATTCAAATCAAGGCGATTCCGGTCTATGTAGGCGACGCCGGGGTCGGAGTTGAAGGGTTTAGCGGCCCCATTCTTGTGGATTCAACAGCGCCGATCATAGATGACGTACAGTTTACTGCCACAGCGGCAACGTGTGATGACGGCGCTCACGTACTACCGTTCAGGGTCGATCTTGACGTCACGGCGAATCCTGGTCCGATCGACCTCGTTGAGCTTTGGAACAACGAGTGGCAGGCCCTTTCGTTCGAATCCGTCCCAAAAGAGACACCAGGCACAAGCCGGCTGACCGTTAGTTTCGACGCAGACGGATATAGGGAGGGAGATATCATGCTGTTCAGACTTACAAACCGTGTTGGTGTGTCGACCGAATACCAGATCGAAATCCCGGCCTCAATTGCGTGTCCCATAATCCCGGATGCGGCGGATGACGTGGTGCAGGACCTGAACCCAACAACCGATTCTGACGCCTTTGACTCTGGTGCCATTGACCTTGATTTGGCCGACGCCGACTTGAACGCGACCGACACGGATACGAAATGGGACGAAGGGAACGCCACCACAAAGGGTGGCGGGTGCGCCGCCGGTGGTGTTGATGTTGGTGGCTCCCAGGGGATCGCCCTGCTGTGTCTGATGCTGGCCACACTTTCGCTTTCGACGCGTTTGCTTGCAAGGCGGCAACGACATTCAAGGTAAAATACGCGAGTATTAAAAAGTACCCTCGTGGTTTTGGCCGTGCTTTTCGCCGGTTACAGCACCACCGTCAACGATTTGAGCGACGAATCAGACACGGCATCCGAGGCCGATCCGATGACAAAGATCGCCAGACGCCGATGTGACACCATATGTCCCGGAACATGGAAAACCACAGGCAACAGGTTTCTTCACGGTTTGGGATGACCCAAACCTTATCGGATGGTTCCTCGACAACGAGCTTAGATGGGGCTGGGATTGGCTTTCGCCAAAGACGCTTTTACAGGATTACCTGGCCATGAATCCCGGCCTAGTCTTAACGAGACGGATAGACTTTAAGCTTTGTACCTGGAAACAAGGTGGTTCGCTTTAATCCATTCCACTGCTTTAGCTGCTCTACGGTGACATTATACCTGCGGGAAATCGTCCAAAGTGACTCACCTACACTCACCACGTGGATTTGGTAGTTGCCCCTGGGCTTTGTGGCCGATGCCTTCGAAGGCTTGCTGGCATCTGCCTTTGGGCGTTTCTTTTGGGTGGGCTGTAGGATCTCCAGCTGCTTGGCTCGCGGGTGCTTCTCCATCCACTTTAGGCTAACCACCAACGCCTCTGCCAATAGTTCCCCTTTTAGATAATAGCCCTTGGGGGTCAGGTGGACTCCGTCAGTGCGTGCGTACCCTTCTTCCTGCCAGCGTGGCAGCGACTTGGGGCCACCAGCTACCCAAAACCAGTCCCAAAACGCGACCTTTTCTTCAAAGGCAATCCGTCGCACCAGCGCCGCAAAATCGCGTCCAGATGTAACGTGCACCTTCTTGAAGTACAGATCCTGAGCGGAGGTCAGTATGATCAGAGCCTGGGGAACTGCGGCTCGAATCTTGGCCACAGAATCGCGAATCACCTGCTCTAGGCCTGGCTCGATGGTATCGTAATAAAGGTAGTCGTTAGTACCAAAGTCGATAACAACAATGTCGGCCTGCAGAGCGGCCAATTCGGCCTCCATGTGAGCCATATGTAGCAACGCCCAGTAACGAGAGGCACCAACACCAGCTGTGTGAACCTGCACGCCTCCAGGTCCGACGCGCTCTATCGAGACACCCCGAATCTCAAAGGGAGCTTCTGGGCCTAGGCCCTCAAGAGGCCTGATGGTCAATTGGCGGGCAGCACGTGGCAAGATGGCCTCAATAAACACAGGGTCATCTTCAGCCGCAGCTGGAATCACCGCCTTGATCAACTTGCCGTCCGCCTCAATACCCAAGGTCATCGGTTCAGCATTCCGGGCGCAAAAGATTCGCAGCCGCCGCGAATCGGCTTTTGGGGCACGCTTCATCTGAATGGTAAAGGACGCTGCTGGGTCCGTAGTTCGACAGGTCATGCCAACAACGCCAAGGGGCAGTTGTGGGGGCACACGGCGGCTTTTTGCGCATTCCCACTCGCCCTCGTGTTCAGTGCTGTAACCCGCCGGTGTGTAGGTGCGGGCGGCGCTGTAAGGAAAGACCAAGCCAAATCCTGCGTTTCCGTACGTGTGCTGCAGGCGGTCACGCAGTCCCTCGGTGTAGGAGCCAAACTGCACGTGCGAGTCCCCCAGATGAACGATTCTCAGCCCCAAAGACCTGACACGTCGCAGGCGCTCATTTAGTCGATTAGCCCCTTCACGGTCTGGAAACTGGATCCGGTTCATTCTGGGTCGAATGCCGATGTCAGATGGAATTTCAACAGGCGCCGCGACACTAGGATTCCAAGCAAAGACCTGCATCAGCGCAAAGATCCAAGACCTGGCAATCAGCCAGCGCAAAGCCGGAAAGCGGTGATGAAAGCTTAGTGCTTTCTGCACAATGGTCTCCTTTTAGCCGTCCGGCGCCGGGGCGTCTGGGGGAGGACTGGGACGCGAAGCGGGAGGCCCGCGAAGTACGCTCATGATCTTATTGGGATGGTACCTAGAATTAGCCGTGAACACTCCGTTAAGAATGATCACGTCTGTGATTCCATACTCCCTAACCAAGGACGTAACCTTGCCGTCAAAGTAGCGATAATCGACTATTAGCACCTGTTCGAACGAGGACACCAAGAAAACCCCGAAAGGATTGCCATACGAGTTCTTCAGCAGTAGCACACGGCGCCCGTTTTTGTTCGATGTCTTGACGACCATCAACGGGTGATCACCACCCAGGAAAACACCATAGCCTGGGGCTCGCTCGAATAACAGCCGGGTTCTGGTTCCTTTAGGCGGCGCGTCTGGCCCTGCCTCAAACCGTCGTGTCTCGTACGACACGCTCGGCAGCCAGTACTCAACCTGATCCTTTTGGCGCTTTAGGCCAGAATCCCGCGTGTAGCCGTACAGTGACCCCAACCAATCGGGGCGTACACGCTTTTCCATCTTGTCCAGAGGCACAGGCTCCAGGCCAGCCGCTTTGCACAAGGCCCTGTATGTATAGTAGGCCCCAAGGGCGGTCCAGTGATGGTCGGTAAAGAAATATAGGTATTCGTCTAAATGGGCCTGGATCTCACCATACGCATCAACGCGACTGATGCCAGGCGCAAGCATCTCATAAGTGGCGTCAATGTTTGGCTTCTCGGGGCGAGATCGGCGTCGAGGCGGGTCGGGACTGTAGAATTCAGCCGCGCTGGGGACGACCACCGCGTACAGACGCACCGACTCAGGGAGCGCCGAACGATAGGCGTTTAGGGTTTTGGCCCAGAGTCTAGCTCCCTTGGGGCCAGCGCCAAACGTCTGCATAGCTCGGCCTTTATAGACTAGGATGCCTCGATTTGAAGTTACCTGCTCATCAGGATCTTCCGTGTCGTTAGTGGATGCCTGCGCTGAAGCCGCGCCCACACTCCCTGCAACCCGGACGTCGGGCGGGACTGCAACAGTGTCCCCAAAATCACCCTCGTCATCAGCAGCCTCACCGTCGACGGGATCGTTCACCGAGGCTGTTTGGCCAGGGTCTGCCTGATCGGCCTGGCCTTCTTGGGCGGCCAACTCATCCGGCATTTCCTCGGTCACAAAATCGTCCGGCACTTCCTCGACCGCAACCGGCGTTTTTGCGAACTCTCCCTCGTTGACCTCCACATCGTAAAAGGTACCGTCGTCTGAGCGCACACCCAAAAGGTTGCGTATCGTCGCGTGCACCGTCACCCATTTGTCGCGCATCGGAAAGTGGTCAGCGATGTATTCTTCAACGGCGTTCGAGTAGGCCCCACCAAACATGGCGTCGAAAGTCAGAGGTGGCAGGCTTGCCATGCGTCGGTTCTCTCCAGCCAGAACCTCATCTGGCTGACTCCAAAACATAAACCCGACCAACATCCAAACAAGGGTCAGGCTGAACAGAGCCACGTTCAAGATGTCCAAGATTCTTCGATGCACGCAAAGGCTCCCTAGAATCTAAAGTAAAGAAACGGATTAAACGTTTTACCAACCAGCATTGACACGCTGATTAGCAGCATTACCAAGTTCAAGCACGCGGTCAGACCGATGCCTCCCTCGATCCCAGGCCAACGACGCCCTATCAAGTCACGTCCCTTGCTGACCAAAACCTGGATCAGCGGGGTACATAGTATCAGCGCAAGCACCAACCAGAAAGCGTGCTGCCTAATCGAGTCCACCAGATCCGGGGTGATCCACGGCCCTGAATTGGCGCCAAAAAGTACGCCAAAGAACTGCACCATGCGCCCCCAGTCAACGAAGTAAAAAATCCCCCAGCTTAGGAGTACGGCAAAAAGCAGGTAGACGTGACCGAAGAAGGCTGGCAGGCGGTCAAACAGGCGTTTAAGCGCGATTCGTTCGAGCGCAATCAGCACCCCAAAGTACAGCCCCCACACGATGAAGTTCCAACTTGCACCATGCCACAACCCGGTTAAAAACCACACGATGAACAGATTGCGAAAGGGATGACGTCGCTTGCCGCCCAGCGGAATGTAGAGGTAGTCCCTGAAAAAGGTCCCCAAGCTGATGTGCCAGCGTCGCCAAAACTCGGTGGCGCTGCGGGCGATGTAGGGGTGCTCAAAGTTTTCGTTGAACTTGAAGCCAAACATTCGACCAAGACCAATAGCCATATCGGAATAGCCAGAAAAATCGAAGTAGATCTGCAGTGCAAACATCGACAGGCCGAACCACGCCTCACCTGTAGACAAAGTAGCGAGATCACGTTCCAGATAGCGCACCACCAATTCGCCAGCAATGTTGGCGATGGCAACCTTTTTAAAAAGGCCAACGCAGAAGCGGGTGATCCCTTGTGAAATATCTGAAAGCGAGGCGACACGAGACTCAATCGCCTCCATAACATGGCCGTATCGAACGATTGGACCGGCCACGAGTTGGGGAAACATGCCGACGTACATCAAGAACTTCCAGAATGATCGCTGGGCAGGGACCTCGCCGCGGTAAACGTCGATTACGTAGCTAATAGTTTGAAAGGTGTAAAACGAAATGCCAAGCGGCAAGGCAAACGAGGGCACTGGAAGCTGCGTACCAAGAAGCAAATTGATGTTTTGCATCAAGAAGCCGCTGTACTTGAAGACACCTAAAATGCCCAGGTTGATCACTAGACAAGACACTACGGCCAGCCGAACTAAGGGATGACTACGGTATCGTGTGATGATCAGGGCGTGAACATAATCGACGCCAGCTGAAATCAATAAAAGGACGACCCAGACAGGTTCTCCCCAGGCGTAAAACCACAACGACGCAACGACCATCCACGCGTTGCGCCAGGCAAGCCGAGGTAGTAGGAAGTAGACTAGTAGCGTCAAAGGAAGGAAGAAGCCTAAAAAAGTGAGACTAGCAAAGACCATTCCTTTCCTGCGCGTCTGAA
>Ga0255342_1006943_pt1 | contig 10064 bp, 3 predicted proteins | sample wastewater_treat_3_FD_192416 | JGI IMG/M metagenome (GOLD analysis project Ga0255342, IMG submission 192416) | Wastewater microbial communities from Lulu Island WWTP, Vancouver, Canada - plant14 | ecosystem: Engineered > WWTP > Wastewater > Unclassified | place: Canada: Vancouver, British... | reverse complement strand
TATACCATATTTGAAATAAAAATACAACACCATACAACGCTAAAATTCAGAAAATTTGACACAAAAAAAGCCGAAATTATGCGGTTTGAATTGGTTATATTGATTTGAAAGTGTTAAAGTGCCGTTTGCGGCATATGCAGTCAAATAAAGTTAAAAAATAAAAATATATTTTACCTATTGACAATCGCTTCGGACAGTGATATAATAATAAAGCTGAATAATTCAGTACATACATTGGGGTGTCGCCAAGTGGTAAGGCAGCGGACTCTGACTCCGTTATTTCGAGGGTTCAAATCCTTCCACCCCAACCAGAAATACCCGACAGGAAACTGTCGGGTTTGATTTTTGTTGAGACAGAATTAGCTTTCGGACTCGGTCTTAGTGCTTTCGCGAATTGTTATAGCACATAGATCGGGGCTTTTTTGTTTCCGCATAGAGCCGCAGCAGCAGGAATACAACGATGTGGATCTCGGAGGCTTATGGAAAGAGTTGGTATAGTCGGAGCGTTTGATGGAAAGCACTGGCGCAGAGTATGAAAGCTCCCGCTCGGATGAGAGGGAGCTTATTATAAATCATTGCTTTTCGCCTTGGTCGAGTTTGCTTTTTATCGTTAGGATAGCCGAGAGTGTTAAAACCGTATATTCATGCTCAAAGCCGAGTGTTTTTGTAAAGATAGCAAAAGCTTTCTCATAGTATTCAAGAGCTTTGTTGTAGTCACCCAAAGCTTTATATACGCTTGCTATATTACCGTATGTTGTGGCTGTTGAAGGATGTTCTGTTCCAAGTACTGTTTCATGAATAGCCAAAGCTTTTTCACAGTATTCCAGAGCCTTGTTATATTTGCCTATACCTTTATATACGCCTGCTATATTGTTATATGTGGTGGCTGTTGAACGATGCTCTGTTCCAAGTGTTGTCAATTTGATTTTCAAAGCCTTCTCATAATATTTCAGAGCCTTGTCATAGTCACCCTTAGCATCATATACGTGGGCTATATTGTTATATGCAATGGCTGTATAAAGATACTCTGTTCCGTGTACTTTTTCAAAAATATTCAAAGCTTTTTCATAGTATTCGAGAGCTTTGACATGATTGCGTTTTATCATATATACGAGTGCTAAATTGTTGTATATGGTGGCTGTATCATGATGCTCTGTTCCAGATACTGTTTCGCAAATTGCCAAAGCTTTTTCATAGTGTTTTTTAGCCGTGTCATAGTCGCCAATGTCATTATATACACCAGCTATATTGTTGTATATGGCGGCTGTATCGGAATGTTCTGTTTCGTGTGCATTTTCGCAAATGGTCAAAGCTTTCTCGAAGTATTCCATAGCAATTTTGTATTCGCCATTACCCTGATATATGCTTGCGGCATCATTTAACGCTTTGCCCAGCAAAGGGCTTTCGCATGAATACAGTTCATAGTCAATATCGTGTATTAGATCGATACATTCTGCTCGGGTGTTTTTATATTTGGCGTGTTCAAAAACGTATCTGACAGCATCAACATATTCCGCAAGAATATCAGCAGAAAGGTCTGTGTCCAAGTCTTTGATCTTCTGAAGCCATTTCATCTGTGCTTCTGTGGAATGAGCTTCGCGCACGGCGGAGTTGTAGACCTTAGCACTATTAATACGCTGTTCCGCGTCATTGCCTTTCTCGGAAAGCATATTGCAAAGCGCTGCTGACTTTTCTTCCCAGTCAGCCAGACACCGTGCAAGAAATACACGGCTGTACTCCTGCACAAGAAGCGCCGAAAGCCATTTCTTTCGGCTGGAAGTAAGATTGAGCCATGTGTGAAGGAACAAAAATTCACCGATCAGATCGGGCTTCAGCGCAGAGACCGTATCGGCTTTTTCTTCCTCGCTGAGCTTACCGAAAAATCTGTTGATACCATAGCGGTCATCGGGGAAATGCTCCATAATACTGTTGAGATCATTCTGTATCGCAGGATGTTCATCCTCCCATTTTATACCGTCGCAGGCTGTTGCATAAGCAAGTACCCTGAAGCCGATATCTATGATCTCTTTTTTGTATTCTTTTTTGACGATCTCCTTGGAATGTTCGATATAGTTATAAAGCAGCTCATCTGCACTCATTGTCGGGAACGGGTCGCCTTTCAGGTAAGAATCGGTTACCAGCAGCAAAAACAGACACCGCACAGAACAGCTTTCACCTGAGAGCTCGGCTGCCTTTTTTATGATCTGATCCTTTGTGTTTTCGGGTATAACAGCGCTGTTATACTTTTGCTTTGAAAGATCATCCATGATCTCCGAGCATTCATTTCTTGTAAAATCGGATCCGGACAGTTCGATCGATTCTTCGGAAGATAGCTCCGCAATTATATTGCTGCGCTTTCTGAAGTCTGTGAACCAAGCAGCAGAACGCTCCAACAGCAGGAATTTTGCATTCTGACCTGTTCGGCTCATCGAGTCAATAAGAGTTTTCAGATCATCTTCATACTGCGAGGCATAATCGCAGATAAATAGCACCTGTTTGTCATAGCTGAGATCAGTGCAGCTTACTATTGCTTTCAGAAGGCTGTGATCGAGCCAGACACTTTTGCATTCAGCCGCGTCAAGAGAATTGGCAAAGAAAAATGCAAGACGGCTTTTTCCGCTGCCGCCCGGACCTGTTACAGCCGTGACAGACACACCAGGTCTTTTCATAAAATTACCGAGCTCCCTGCGTTCATTCTCTCTGCCGCGGAATTGTATACCGGAGTTTCGGAAACTGAGGATATTCTCGCTTTTGGTAAACTCCGAAGGCAGTCCCGCATTGCTGATGTAAGTGGTATACTTCGGAACCAATTTATCTAAAGCTTCTTTTAGTTCAGCCACATTATCCTTCAAAGCATCGATATCCTTGCCGTCCTGTTTTAATCTGTCAAGGATATCGTTAACGATATCCGATAATTCCGTGAATAGGCTGACGCTTTCGTTATTCTGTAAAATAATATGGACCATATTGTCAAGAACAGCATGAAGCGGTTCATCGGATATCTCATCTGCACCGATCTTTTTTCTGCATTCCTTAAACAGTGCGGCTGAAAGCTCGTCCCATTTGTCTTTGTGAAGATAATAAAAAGAGAGCCTTTTATTTGCTGTTCTCATTTTCTTCAGATGATCTTTAACGACTGAAAAAATGTTTTTAACAGCTTTTTCGCTGATACTGCATGGGATCAGGTCACGGCTCTCTTTTTCAAAGTGCTGATAGAATCTCTTGTATTCATGTTTGCTCTTAAAAATGTCGAATGCTGCGACCAGAACGCCTAATAAAGTACCGGCTTTTCCGCCAAAATCCTTGATATACTTACAGAAATCGGGGATTTCCGCACAAGCGGTGACCAGAATATCCCATAGATCGTTCTTTTCGTTTTCGCTTAATTGCCTGTAGCTCACCTGCACTCACCGTCCTGTTATCGCTGCCAAGCGAATAATTATCTGCTTCTCATTATATCAGACCTTATTTTTTATGTCAACATTTGAAAAAAGCGACAAAATAAATCAAAAAACATCAGCTTTATCTCCGCGATTCTTGCTATCACACCGCTTTTATGATATAATGAATGCAAAGCATTCATTATAATTTATCTAAAAGCCCTTGCAGATACGCTGATCTGAGATCAGCTCCCTGCATATCGGGCAATTATATCATAACGCTTCGCTTTTATGATATAACGAATGCAAAGCATTCATTATAATTTATCTAAAAGCCCTTGCAGATACGCTGATCGGGCAAATATATCATAACGCTTCGCTTTTATGATATAACGAATGCAAAGCATCTGTTATACTTTATAATAATTAAAATGCCGAAATATACCTTGAACCGGAGGAGTGCTCAATGGATGACATAAAAGACAAATTAACTGACTTTATAAGCACATCATTCGACGAACTTGCTGATAACGACGTTCCTGTTTTCAAGCAGATAAAGTCGGTTTTTAACGTAGCTTCCGCAGGCAAGGGAGTAATTGATGCGTCACATGATACACGATTTGAAAAATTTTTAGCGGTCATAAAGAATGATCTGAAAAGACTTGCAAGATATCCTCGTACAGACACTAATCATCTGGAATTGCTGGTGATCAAGCTGAAAGAGCTGATGATCTCATGCGATTACGATCAGCTGGAATTATTCATAGACGAAAATGCACTGGAGAAAAAGCTGCGTGAAACGGAGGGTATCCCGTCCGAATCTGTTCTGCCAAAGGAAGTTGCACATATTATCAGGAATAATATCGCGAGGATAGTTTCTCCCGAAGACTGGCACAAAAAAACGTTTGAAAAGCTGGATGACCTCAGCAGCGTGACAAAAGAGAATATCGAGAGGTTTGACAAGAAATTAGAATGGCTTGATAAAAGATTGTACCAGCTTCAGCAGGAAATGTTGGATGAGGGTACCTTTCAGGAATATCTGGAAAACAAATTGCTCCCTCAGCACTTTATCCACCGTCAGAACAGGTTCCATTATCTTAATAAAAACATACGCTTTCACGGCAGGATAATGGAGATAACACAAATTGAGCGTTTCCTTTTTTGCGAGCAGGAAATCGCTGTATGGGCAATAAGCGGTCAGGGCGGCGTCGGAAAGAGTAAATTTGTGCGGAATATCTGTGAGCGAAATCAGTACTTTTTTAATGTGGTCTGGCTGGAAAAAGATGATTTTACTAAAATAAACGGCATTACCAAGGGCTATAAGTGTGATAAGCCCGTGCTTTTTGTGTGCGATTATGCAGACGAAAAGGAGAAAGATGTTATCGAGCTTATCAAGAAAATGCGTGATGCCCAAGTAAAGTCGCGTTTTTTGCTTCTTGTACGTCAGAAGGAAATGTATGAGAAATGTGAGCGCTATGCGGTAATAAAAGAGCACCACTATTATTACTTGGATGGCGATAAGATCACTCCGCTTGACCTCTCAAGAAAAGAATACGATATCAAGCTCGATACATATAAGGAGATAATCGAGGACTTCAGAGCGGCTTATTATAATGATAAAACGCTTAAAGAGGAGGATTATCAGAATATACTTGATCTTGCAAATAAGATATCACCTAACAATTCACAGAATCAGTCGGCAAGCAGATGCTTATTTATCCTGCTTATCACCGATGCCATCCTTAGCGGTGCGGATAAAACAAAAATGGATTATAATGAGCTGCTTCAAAGTTATTTTAAGCGTAACCAGTCCCATGTTGAAGGTGAGTGCATTGATAACGGAATGCATCTTCTGGCACTTGCTACCGCTTTGAACGGGCTCGATATCTCCGACAGCGGTCTGCCCGAATTTATAAAGGAAGATATTAAAGCTATAAATTCTGTATATACTAATAAGGAGAAAAGGGCGGATTTTCTGAATAAGCTTTCCGATGGGTATTTTGATAAAGAAACGAATATACTTTATCCCATAGAGCCTGACATCATTGGTGAATTTGTTTTTTTGTGGCAGTTTTTTGATTGCATATTCGATGAAAAACGAGAGAAATGGCTGGATCATCTGAGCGAAAGATTTGATGATGAAAATGATGATTATTTTACCAATTTCCTGATAAGATGTCAGGCTAACTGGAAAGATAAGGGCGAGAAGTTAAGCTCCATGATAAATCAAAGGTGGGAGGAACAACAGGATGAAACGTAATGAGAAATTAACATATATTACCTGCAATGCCATATTTCAGGTAAATGATTATGATCAGGCAAGGTCACTCCTGCTCACCATTCCACAGTCTATATTCAAAGAAGTTTCCATACCTGCTCTGTCTTACTATGTAGATGCGATCAAGCATATGTATTCGATTGCAAATGCCGATCAGAAATATTTCTGTAATGTCCAGCTTGAGCGCGTTATGCTCTCTTTATATCGTGATGCGCTCAAACGCAGTATAGATGAAGAAGAATCAAAGTATGGACCGGAGGAAACAGAACAGATACTCGGCATTCTTTCGATAATGGCAAAGATATACTCTGAACAGGGCGAAAAAATCGCAGAGAATGAAGTCAAAGAAGCCATAATCCTTATAGAAGAACAAAAAGCAAAGCAAGCCGAATCAGAACAGCAAGACTTGGATATGGCAAACAGCTTTGTGAAGATGGCAAACACATACCAAGAAAAAAGAGAATATCCTTCTGCTTTGGATTACTCTTTGAGGGCTTTATCTATCTATGAAAGAATACGCGGAACAGAGCATCCCGATACAGCCACCATCTATAATAATATAGCAACCGTATATCAAGATATGTGCAATTATGCCGAATCACTGAAATACTATGAGAAAGCTTTGGCTATTAAAGAAAAAGTACTTGGAACAGACAATCCTTCTACAGCCACCACATATAACAATATGGCGAGCGTATATAAAGCTAAGGGTGAATATGACAAAGCTATAAATTATTATGAAAAAGCTTTGACAATTCGTGAAAAAGTATTCGGAACAGAGCATCCTGATACGGCTATTACATACAATGATATTGCAACTCTATATCAAGCTACGGGCGACTATTCCAAGGCTAAGGTATACTATGAGAAAGCTTTGGCTATTAAAGAAAAAGTACTTGGAACAGACAATCCTTCTACAGCCACCACATACAACAATATGGCGAGTTTATATAAAGCTAAGGGTGAATATGACAAAGCTATAGATTATTATGAAAAAGCTTTGGTTGTACGTGAAAAAGCACTCGGAACAGAGCATCCTGCAACAGCAACCACATATAACAATATGGCGAGCGTATATAAAGAGGTGTGCGAATATGACAAGGCTATGGAATATTATGAGAAAGCTCTGGCTATTCGTGAAAAAGCACTCGGAACAGAGCATCCCGATACAGCCACAACATACAATAATATGGCAATCGTATATAAAGCTATGGGCGAATACAAAAAGGCCATGGAGTATTATGAGAAAGCTCTGACTATTCGTGAAAAAGCATTTGGAACAGCGCATCCTTTAACAGCAACCACATATAACAACATAGCGGGCATATATAAAGAAGTATGCGAATATGACAAGGCTATGGAATATTATGAGAAAGCTTTGGATATTGTGGAGAAAACGCTTGGAGCAGAGCATTATTATATTGCTGCAACATACAACAATATGGCAGGTGTATATGAAGATATAAGCGACTATGACACTGCTATGGAATACTATAAGAAGTCATTGGATATCAAATTAAAAGTGCTTGGAGAGGAGCATCCTTCAACAGCCATAACATATGCTAATATAGCATTCGTATATGAAGCTATGTGCAACTATGACAAGGCTTTAGAATATGCACATAAAGCAAGGGAGATAAATGAGAAAGCGTTTGGCGAAGACAATTCTAAAACTAAGGGAGTATACACACTGCTTTCTGATCTTTATGCGGCAAAAGAAGATCATGAAAGGTCACATGAATACGCTGTAAAAGCAGGTCCGGATGATGAATGATCTGCTATGAAACTGAAAAAAGCTCCGATCTTTACAGGTCGGAGCTTTTGTATGTATTATTTGCTTGTATCTTCAAGGAGTGCCCTTCTCATGGCGATAAGGTCGAATACGTCGATAACGCCGTCCTGAACCATATCTGCACTTTCGGGGCTTGCAAGCTCTGCACTGCTGTCTGCAAGGAGCCATTTCTGAAGCAGTACAAGGTCGCTTACGTTAAACTGTCCGTCGTTGTTCACATCACCGATGACTTCTTCCGCAGCTTCGCCTTCGTAGACTGCCTTTACAGTGGCATCTGCGCTGAGTTTAAGGCTTATTTCGGCGGAATTCCTGTCGCCCTCGGTTATCTCCGCACCATTAATTATCCAGTGAGAGAAGGTCTGCCCCTCCTCGGGAACGGCTGTGAGAGTCACATCGTAATCGGAGTGGTACTTGCCGCTCCATTCCGAGGTCTTGCCAAGGTCGAGGGTGTTGAGCTTTATACCGCCGCAGGCAGCATTGTTGCTGACTGTGAGGGTGTGGGGCTCTGAGGAGAGCTTCATAGCCGACCTTGTAGTGCGCTCAGCATAGGAGAAGCGGTTCGCATAGAAGTTGGTAACTGTGGATATCTCGCTTTCAAAGCGTCTCTCGCCGTTGGAGCCGGAAAGGCTGTTGGACTGGAAACGCGCAAAGGTATCGGCTACCTGCTGCTTGTAGGTGTCCTTATACCAGCTGATAACTTCCTTGGTCCTGTCGGGTGTGAAGTTATAGTTGCCGAGGTCCATCATCGTCCTTGAGAAGCCAAGGCGGAACTCATCGTTTTTCATGAGGCTTATGAACAGCTTTGCCAGCTCGTTGTTGGTGCTGCTGAGTCTGTTGTAGCAGTTGGCGCTGACGGACTTGTCAGCTGAGCCGTAAAGCCCCTGTCCCGACTCGGTATCAAAGAGTATCATGCGCCATTTTCCGTCGGCATAGGGATTTGTCTCATCGATGGTATCGGCACGCCATGCAGCGTAGTTGCGCTGGGGCCAGTCTGCATTAGCCCAGTATATCTGAGCTGCGAAGTAGTCCATAAAGCCCTGTATATCCACCTTATTGCAGAACTCCTCATAGGAGATGCTTCCGTCGGCAGCATCCTTGCAGAGCCGGCTCCAGTCCTGCTGGTCGGCTTCGGAGCCGTCCTCCAGCTCGCCGTTCTTTATCATGGCGATATCGCTTTCCTTTACGCCGTAGTGCTCACTGAGGTAAGAGGTGCTTATCCTCTCCATGAGCTGATATATGCCCCAGAACTCGCCGTCGATAAAGACGATGCACTCGGTGGTCGCCTGATGTGCGAAGGCTCTGTCGGCAATAAGTGACTGATTTATGCTGTCGCGGAAGAATGCGAAGGTATTGTCATTTCCGCCGTTTCTGAGAACGAGACCGTCGTACTTCTTGACAGCCTTGCCGTTCTTTGCTTTTACTGCTGTGCCATTGAAGAAATCATAGCTGAATTCGGATGCACCGTATTCCTTACGGGTGTATACATTGAAGCTCTTCTGCGGCAGGCATCTTGAGTAGTTGCCCTTGATGCGTATTCCAACATTCTCCTCAAGGACCTTTTCTCCGTTGTCAAAGAGGGTGAAGTGAGCGGGACGCTCCCAATCCTTGCCTCTCTGTGTGTAGTTTGCTGCTATTTCCCAGACATTGGGAGCTCTCTTGGGCTCCACCCTGCCCTCGGGACCGCCGTGTTCATCGGGATCTGCGTGTTCTTCAGGCTTTTCGCCTTCCTTCGGCTTGTCCCCTTCCTTCGGGGGATCCTCCTGCTTTTCGCCGCCGTAGACCTTACCGAGGCAGTATATGCCCTTGTCATAGTCAAAGAGATTATCGGGGTCGGTGACGAGGGACACCACCTTCATTTTTGGATAATAACCCGAATTTGTCTTGCCTATGAAGTAGGTCTTGGTGACGGGCTGGCTGATATTGCCCTCGCTGTCCACGGATACGGCACGGATGACCGCTGCCTTGTCCACGCTGCTGCGCGGAGCCTCGGCGTTATTGGGGACAATATCCCTTCTTGCGCTGAGACGGTTCTCGGTATCGGACATATCGTTTATGGTTATGGGCTCGGTGTATTTTTCCGACTCCGCCGTAGGGTCACTGCCGTCTGTGGTGTAGTAGACTGTGCAGCCCTCGTCTGCGGAGAGAGAAAGGGTGAAGCTGCTGTCGTAGAATCCGCTTTCCATGGAAAATACGGGCTGATGCACCGCATTGCTGCCCTCGGGAGCAGTATTTGCCTGAGCGGGGGAGCAGCTGAGCTCATAGAACTCGCCGCTGCCGTCGGGGTACTGTCCGTATGAGGTATCTGCGGCAAGAGCGCCGAAGGTGAGTGTGTCCACGGTGTTGCCCTGAGGGTCCGTAAGCACCAGAGTTTCGCCTGATGTTGAGAGCCCGAAGGGAGCTATCCTGCTGTCTGTGAGAGCGCCGTCGCTGTCGCAGAGAATGAGAAGTCTCTCACCTGCGGCGACCTTAGTGCCCTCGGGGATAACGTAGAGATAGGGCTTGTCGGCTTTGTCGGAGAGCCCCCAGCCGGAAAGGTCTGCGGCGCTGCTGCCGCCGTTGTAGAGCTCTATCCAGTCGAAGAACTGTCCGCTGCCTGTGTCGTATGAAGTGTTCT
>Ga0255342_1006930_pt1 | contig 10080 bp, 13 predicted proteins | sample wastewater_treat_3_FD_192416 | JGI IMG/M metagenome (GOLD analysis project Ga0255342, IMG submission 192416) | Wastewater microbial communities from Lulu Island WWTP, Vancouver, Canada - plant14 | ecosystem: Engineered > WWTP > Wastewater > Unclassified | place: Canada: Vancouver, British... | reverse complement strand
CTATCTTTACACTCAATACTTTCATCTCTCCCTCTAACTTGTTCAAATAGTCTTTTCTTATTCCGCTATTGGAAAGAAATTGATATGTTTTTTTCTTATCCTCATCATTGGCATAAGGAGAAGTTAAAACCAGACCGCACCATCTAAACATCTCATACCGCTTGTATAGTGTAATTAATTGTTCTTTATTTCGCATTTCAGCCATTATATCCTCATTCTCGGATAGTTTAGCGTACTCCAATAAAATATTACCGTAAATCGCCTCTAAATACGTTTTAGGAATATACAAAGGCAATTTCTTTAATGCGTTTAAATTATTATCCACTACTAATTTGATATACCTATCCATAGTAAATTTATAGTCGTTTATCGTGTGATATGTTAGCTTTTTTGATATAAAAAAAAGAGCATTATTTATTTTAGTAATTATGCTCTCTATTATTTTTCTACTATCCATTTTTCTATTTTTTCTTTAACTATTGGTCGTATCTCATTAAACGCTTTATCAAAATTTTCTTCTGTAAGACCGAAAATATATTTACCATATTCTTGTATTAACATTTCTGATTTCCAATCTAAACTATAAAAATCCAACAATCCATTTTCAACGTCAATACCGAAAAAAGATTGAAAATCTCCTGTGTCAAAAAGAGTTATGTTTCTATTGTATGGCTTTCCCGATAATTCCCTCATTTCCAAAGTATGAATACTATAAGGAGGAGTTGGCGTATTATCAGACAAAAGACCACTCATCAGTTGTTCTCTATTTAAGTCAGTAAGTAACTTTTTGTTATCCTGTAAAGTTTCTTGTATAATACTATTCAAAACATACTCAAAACTATTTAGTTTTTTTTGTATTAGGTTTATTAGCTGATTTGCCATATTTTTTGTATGCTTTCACAAGTTCTTTCGTTATTTCAGCATCAGTAAGAGTAGGGAAAAGACACTTCTTAAACGCATCGGGTAAGTTGCTTAAAAATTCCTTTTCGCTTTTTTCAAAAAGCACAAGGGACAACTCCCCTGTGCCAATTTTAATAGTATTCATTGCGTTGTAACAGTAGCAGTAACAATATTACTCTCGTAACCACCCGAAGTTAAAGAGCCTACATGCAACGCTTCTAATGCACTTGGACTTGCCAAAGTGATGTTATATGTACCAGCACTTAAACTTATAGCCCAACCTTCATTTACCGTATCTTTCGCTACACCTGTTGGAGTAACAATAGCGTTAGTAGAAGCATCTCTTACAACCCAAGCACCAGCAACAGCCAAAGCATCTGCATAAAGGTTATACAATGGAGTTCTCGAAATCCACGTTTTAGCTTTTACAGTAACAATACCAGAGCCACCTGTCGCAGTTAATTCAACATCTAAAATACCACCCATTTCGACACTTAAATCAAAATTCTCTGGGAATAGTACAGTAGAAAGTTTGTCAGAAAGAGCCATAGTATCTTCTAACTGCAATTCAGCTTTATACATAGTATAATCGCCACCTTTGATACCTACTTTTACTTGTTTAGGCATAAACGTACATTCAAAGCCTTTAAGACCTGTTGATGTTTGTTGACCACCAATAAAGGTAGTATCAATCCAATACATTCTCATATCTTTTCTATCTTTGAATTTGCGTAAGTTTTGGTAAAACTTAATACCTAAATCTTCAAGTTCAATGTTAAATTGATGTGGTTTCTCGTCAATCTTAACAGTAAACCCATAACCAGATTGTTTCACTTCTGGGTCAGGAGTAGTATCTTCATTACCAAATATTTTAGGTATATAAAATACTCTGTCTTTTCCACTTGCTAAGGTAGCTTTTTGTAGATATTCAAGCATATCCGCAAAAGAGCCTAATTTAGCGTTAGGTATCTCAAATCCATCAAACGTTAATATTAAGCCAACTAAATGGTCTAATTTAACGGCACACGCTGGTCTCCCAACATTCCCCTTCTTAGAGGAACAATTTACTTCTCCGATAATCATAATTTTATTTTTTATAAGTTAAACAGTTTCTACTCATTTTAAATTGAAAGTTTTTTAGTTGTATAGCATCAACCGATTGTGTGAATTTATGTGCTTCGTAGCCTTTTAGTCCTGTTTCGCCATAGAAATAATGGAAAATTGTATCTCCTGTGCGATAAACAGATAAATCTCTATCGAAACATAAAATCCTAAGAAATTCTTGAAGCACTGGTATTAAGATTGGCTTAAAATTAACCGCATCTCTTTTTTCCCTAGTCCAATTTTTATCCGACATAGTTGCTATTACTATATCTTTAATGACCCATATTCCATCGCCCTCTGATGAAAGCATTGAATTAACAAAAAAGAAGGGTAGCTTTTGATTAACACTCTCTTTGCCTACAACATTAACAAACTCAATAGGAGTAGAATGATAGAAACGAAGTTTGAAAGGTTGCCCTTCAATATAATCCTCGTTTTTTTTCATTTCTTTGTCAATATTATTGGAAATAATCCCAACAATACGCTCCATTGATGTTTGTATTTGTTTATAGTCCATAGTTTTGTGTTATTAACAATTCAGCCCACTTAGTAAAATCAAATTTTACTTCTTCCGTTTCGTATTCGTCTTTATTTGTATAAAGCCAATAGAAAAAGGTAGAGTTCATACTAACCATCTTATCCCACGATTGTTTTATTTTCGTATAGTTAGATATTACAGATTGATTTTCTACTTTATCTACTACTGCTGTTGCTCTATTCATTAACATCTTCTCCTGCTCGTGCAAGTAAGAGCAATAAACATAGTTAGCAATAGGGGATATTTTATTCGTGCTATCTGCAAGTTTATCTTTAAGTGTTTGCCATTTTTCCTCTACTGGGTCTTTGGCTAACTCGCTATAAAACAATTCAGTCATAGCAACGCCCAATATTTTGTTCAAATACTCTCTCTCAAAGAAAACTATGTATTGGTTTATCCTTGCACCCTCCGAAGTGTTTAATTCAGATGAGTAACCATTGGAAACCTCTGTCATAGGTATCTCGCAAAAGCCAAAAGCAAAATATGTTTTATCTATAATGCTCATTTCTTGATTATTTTATCTTGTAAAATCCAATTTCTACTATTGATAATTTGCGTAAGCATATCATCAAATTTAACACCGTAAGAAATACACGCAACACCTGTTTCAAGTGGGATTAACCAACCTTTTTTATGTTTTGGCACAATCATAGGGATACGTCTTTGGTCGCAAGATAAAGAAAACCATATATCGCTACTATTAGTGTAAACCATCTCTATTACGTCAAACGGATTCTCTAAAAAAACGTCTGCGTGAAAACCACAAACCCCTGTCCCTATAATATTAACAGCATAATCGCTATCTACATCATAACAACATTGATAAAAGTCTTTATGACCATTTTTATATCTCTCCGAATGCTCAAATAAAGTTCTTCCGTGCCAAGAGATAACTGCTTTCTTTTGATATTTATCTATCGCCTTTATCGTTTCTTCAACGTAATTCTCTGGATAAATAAAATCATCATCAACAGTTAAAACATAACCTTTCCACTCGTGAGCAAAAGCAAATTTCCCTGCACAACCTACATCTCCTATTTTATCAAGAGTGTTGTAGGTACTTACGTTTGGAAGGTCAGGAATTTCCATTCCACCATTGGTAAGTACCACCAACTCATCTACTTGTTTATATAAAGAAAGGATAGCTTTTGCGAGAACATCTTCTCTTGAAGGGAAAGTAGCCATATATGCAGTAACCTTGTTTTTATTTACAGGTCGCTTAACGACTTTCTTACACATATCATTTGATATCCTTATAGGTTTAATACCAATAATCGGAGTATCTTTTTTGATTTTCGCATACCCTTTACGGATAAGTTCGTCAGCAAAAGGCTTCTCTAACATTTGGCTTTGACCCACCATTCGTGAATCAAAAGGTGCGTAAGACTGTGTATATACTACTTCTACCATTTTTTTATTACGATGCTTTGTTAATAGCTGCTTGAATAGTTGCGTAAGTTCCTTTTACAAAAGAAGTTTTCTCGTTAGAAGAAACGTATTTTATCAAACGTGTTTCTCCTATGATTGTTCTTTTGTTTTCGGTTAAGTCATTACCATCTAATCCGATAATCAACTTTTCTTTGTAAATACGCACTCTATATTTAGAGAAATCTCCTAAGATGAAATCCCCTTTGGTAGCTTGTAACGATTGGATTACTTTCAATCCGTTTACTTCCATCACACCAGCAACAGTAGAAACACGAGGAATATTGCTTGATTTTGCTAATTGGAATTTAGCAATATCTACTGGGTGCATCACAATATGTTTAGGTTGGAAACCTGACATAGTCGATTGAGCAGTAGCCACTACAATAACATCAATGATATCTGCACTTGGTACAGTACCATTAAAGTCTGTCAAGTTAAACGCAGTTGCATTTGCTATAATATCAGCTAAAACATCAGCAGATTTTTTCACATACAATTTCTCGTTCAATACTCGGTTGATTTCGCCTGACATATACGAAATATCGTCTAAGCTTTCTTCCGTTACTTTTACAAAACCTGTGATTTTGGTAGCGTTAGCCACTTTTTCTTTGAAGTCAACATCAATTTGGTTTTTCTTTTGTCCTTCGGTTGTTGCACCAACAGAACCTTCGCCTTCAACTTCATCAACCCAAGTAATACTTGCTTTGTCGGTTGAGCCTAAGTCCACATAAGAAAGTACGCTATCAATAAGCGTTCTATTGATATCATAAACATCTCCTTGTGCATCAAGTAAAGAAAGTCTTGGAGTAGCATCAGCAACAGTAACGTTTGCAGTCGTCATATCGCCTACTGCTTTAACCTCAAAAGATACTTCTTTCTTAGCTTTCACATCAGCCATTGATTTACTTACTAACTCATTAATCGATTTAACCTCTTTAACAGAAGTTTTACCTTTGTTAATAGCAGTTGTTAATTCACTTGACAAATTAGCCAAATCTTCTTTCGTAGCCATACCTTCAAACTTAGAGGTCATTTCGTCAGACTTAGCTTGAATAGCTTTTTTTACTTCATCAGCCGACATTGTGGCTGGTAACGACGCTTTAAAAGCATCTAATGCACTATCAAGTGCTTTTTTAAATTCTTCGTTCATTTTTGTAATAATTTTAGTTTTAAATAATCTTCGATTTCTTTCGCATTGATAGTGATTTCTCGGCTATCTTCTTTATTTTGTTGAGTGTTTTTCAACGGCTCATCATTTTCATTAGTTAATGTTGGAGTAATTGGATTAGAGCCTAAAACAACAGCAGAGCCTTCAATCAATTTTGCTTGTGTAACCGCCCAAAAATAACCTTGTTCTTCTGCTTCTTCTTTGTTTATTACCTCTGAAATATATTTATCCCAATTCTCTTTCTCTTCTTTCGCCCATTTTTCGTCTGTATTGACACATAAATGGATATCTACATACCTCATACCAACAGAGTGCTGTTTAACATATCCTTTTTGGTATTGCTTATACATAAATGGGTTTCTATCTTCGTCTAATTCTACATCAAAAATAAGGGCTTCCGTATTACCCTCTTTATTCAAGCCTACGTCTTTCCAAGAATATTCTTTTACAGATGCTTGTACTTTGTCTGTTATAATGCTCTCAAAAAGCAATTTATGCTCCTGTAAGAGATATAAATCTTTCTTCTCTTTGAGTGTCTTTTTCCATAACCCTTTGATATGTACATCATTGTGGCTATCTAATATCCCAGTAGTATTGATAACGAGCCTTAGTTTTAATCCGCTTATTTCTTCTTGGCTTTCTGCTTTCGTTGCTTTTTCTCTATGTGTAGAAAATAAAGTAGGAGATGCAAAAAAACTATCAGTTTGTTTTGTTACTGCTTTTTTTAGCGACATCAACTCTTTTTTATTCTCTATCAGATGTTTAAAAAGTTGCTCTTTGGTTTCAAAAGTAGGTATATCCATCACTTATCTATTTTTTCGTTTGTTTCGACTTGTTTCGTTTTTAAGTCCTTGATACGTTTGATTTGTTTAGCATTTAGTTCCATAATTACTCAATATAAGGTTCAATAATTGCTCTACATTCCTCTTTACTCAAAATCCCATCTCTATACGCAGGCAATACTCCATTGATAGCTTGTTGCAACGCTACAGCCCCTTCTTTTAGGCTTTCTTGAAAGAAATCCATGTGCGACCAATCAGGTTTATACTCCCAATCTCTTTGTGGAATACCTTTAATCCTGACTAAATCTCTAAATCTTGGTGTAGCTTCTGGAATAATTGTTCCCGTATAAAACTCTTTCCTTGCTTCTGGTAAAGATTTGTATCTTGTTTCGTGGACTGAAAAAATATTTGGCAATCCAAAAACCTCAAAAATAGCCACCTTAGCATCCATTACCAATGCTGGTAACTGCATATCTACTATTTTAGAAGTCAAAGGCACATAACTTGCCGCACCTTTGGTAACAATATACTTAAATTGATTACGCAAACCTCCATACTGCTTTAATGCTTTTTGTATATCGTCTTTCTCTTTGTTTAAGAAAGGAGAAGTAATCATATCCACATCTTTCGCTCCTTGACCAATAATACCCCTTGCTCCACCATCAGCAATAAGCTGTGTAGTCATTTCGCCAATAGAAAGCAACGTAGAGATAGGCTCGGATAAGGAAAAAAGCCTTGATAAACCATATTGACCATCATTATTGATAAACCAATTATCTTTTATCTCTATAATCTCATCTGAACCTAACTCTAAAACGCCAGTAGGTAAACTAATATTATAGCTTGTTGCCTTTGTTTCAAACAAAGCATTAGTGGAAATACTTGAGTTTTTAGGAGATATTAACGAGTTAGGCACAACATAATACTCATAATCATTAACACCGATTAACTTCATTTTCCATATATAGCAAACCCCATAAATACAGGCTTGTGCTTCGACTAAATTGTTAAAAGCATTAAAATCTTGGTATTTATTCCATCTTTGCATCTTACGCAAATCTTCATCTACAAACTTATTGTAAACTTTCTTTCCTTTTGCATCTTTTGCCCAAACATTAAGATTAGAAAAAGCATTTACCCTTCTCCTTACTGCCGTTTGTACCACAGATGATTTCCTAAAAGCTGTCGATTGACCTTCCCTTGTAGCTGTATTGACCGTTACTCTATTTGATGCAACGCTGGAAAGTAAATCGCTAACGTTTACCTCCCCATTCAATCCAACTATAATTCCATTGTTGATGACAAAACCCATAAAAAGTTTATTTTAATTGACAAATTTATGTTTTTTTTACATAAAACATACTATATAATTTATTCTACACAAAATTTAACAAAGATTAACTAAAATACCACCTAAAAAAATGCCAAACGCAATACATCATACTATCAAAAATATGATTAAAATCATCTATGGGCTTAGGGATATTGGTTACTTTTCCATCTGTACCCCTCATATAAACATAATTTTGTTGCTCTATCTTGAAATGCGTATCTTCTACAAACATCAAATCAAAGCGTTTAGTTAGTGATATTCTGGTAACGATATGTGGTTTTTTTACCTTTACAAATTGCCAGTTATAGCCTTTTTGACAAGAAAGAATATTCAAATCACGAACAAAATTAACATCTTTATACTTATCAGCACTATCACAAGCAATAATAATATCTGGATATTCAAATCCTTCTGATTGGAGCAACCTTCTCTCCACATCTTTAAGTATCAAAGGCTCTATCAAATCAAAAAGTATCTCTACATCAGGTGTTTTTTGGTAGCACATCTTTTCTGCATAGAGCGTTTTATTCAACACCCCAACCCTTGTAAGTACGCTTGGGTCATTGGTATAACCAAAGTCAAGTCCGAAGTACACATCTTCATACTCTAAATTGGGAAATTCTTTTATCCACGTTACATTAGGGAAAATAGCACCTTCTTGCCTTGCTTTCTCTCCTTCTCCATAAACGAGCCATCGCCACCTATCAATAGTGCCACGTTCTTTGTTGATAGCGTTTTCTTTGCGGTATTTGCCCTCTAAATCAACTAAAACGGTATCGGGCTTTTCGGGCTTATCCCATATTCTTCTAACAAAACCGCCACCAATACCCAAATTATCAACAACCTCAATATGACTATCGGAGAAATCAAAAGGACACCAACTCTCGTATAAACTAACCAAACTTTCTTTCAGGTTCTTGTTATCCAAATAACTCGTGTTAGTGTAATAGCAATTAAATTGCCTATCAAATTCAAAAGCAAAGTGTTCTGTTAGACTTGGATTCCAGTCAGCGATAAAAAGTAACTCACAGCGTTGCATAATACCTAAAAAACCATCTTTATTGCGTAATTCGGTAGCTTCATTAACATAAGCTATATCACTTCTGCCTGCTTCCTTGCCTGTTTCGGGAATACCTTTGAACTCAATAGTATTGCCATAAAGAGTAATAATAGGTCTACCACTACTATTTGTACCTGTTTTCTCATAATCCTTACCCTCAACTAATCGCATTAACTCAAAACATTCCAAAAAGTCTTTCAGCGTTGTATCTCTGGCTTTAACAAGTGTTTCTCTATAAACGCTTATATACAGCTTGGCTTCTTTGTTAGCATCACAAATCTTCCAAATAGTGTGAATAGTATCATACGTCTTACCACTCCTTGTACCTCCTTGATTGAAGAACTTAACACAAGCCTTTTTCCCTGTTTCTGGGTCAACAGCATCTCTATACTCTGACCACACATACATCATATAGTAGGCTAAATAGTTAGGTTCAAAACGTATTTTCCTTGTCATAGCCTGTATTCTTTCATATGTTCAGAATAATCAAGAGCATAATCCTCTAACGATTGTCCTTTTTTCAAAAACCCACACAAAACATACCCTTTCATTCCCATAAAGCAAGGCTCAATACGACCTACACTTGTTTCTCTTACACCAACATAACGCACCGCCATACGTTGACCATCAATAACCATCTCTTTTATCATAACTTTATATACTTTTTTGCTGTTAAATACTCAATCCTCTTTCCTCTAACAAAACTATCTGCTTCTGCCTTGCTCGTAAAAACAGTTATATCGTAACCATAAAAACGAATAAACGAAACAGAAAGTCCGAAAAACCTCTTTATCACAATATCCCAACGTTTGGTATAACAAAACCATTGCTCCACTTTACCATCACTGCCTACTAATGACAAGCCTTTACTAAAAAATAACCTCCTTAATTTTTGCATAATTATACAGTTTTTATACAGTTTTTATTCATTTCTTATCCCTTAACCAAACCATTAAACATCTCTACCTTACTTGCTTTTGACAAAACACTGCCCCGATAAAACATATTAGGGTTTAACATAAAATCATTCTGACTAATCCTTCTCAACCCATCTAAACTAATCAACACACCCAAAGCATTACTCAAACTAACAACACTTGACCAACCAAAAAAATCACATATCTTCTTTCGCTTCCTTACGCTCAAACTAACAACATTATCCCTATCGGCATAAATATTCAATAACATCATTAATAACAAATAACTCTTAAAAGGCTTAGCCCAATCCAAGCCATCCGTAGTACTATACATAGCAAACTGCTCATTATGACGAGAGACAACAACACTAGTATTAGTATCACTCAAAACCTCCCCAGTGCTAAAATCAACACTCTGTACCCTTGATGTATAAACACGCTTATTCCTATATCCTCCCATAAGTAACAACTAAAATATACACCAAAATAACATACAAAAACAACACTAAAATAAATTACAAACTTTTATTTTATAATTCATTGATAATCAATAACCAAAACAACAAAGTTTAATAATTTTCATTAAACTTCTTCATAAATTTCATTAAACTTCTTAATAATTTTCATTAAACTTTAATACCCTAAAAACATACCTCAAACACAGACCACCATTGACTTATAGACATTAAAAACAAATTCAATTCCTCCTTATATCAATATCATTAACTTTAAAACATTAAATTATAACCATAAAACAAAACCAAAAAGCGTTTTCGGAAATGATGAAAAAAATATTCGTGGGATGGAAAACCCCTTTCCTTTCCACCTGCGCCAAACGGCGGGGCGGGTC
>Ga0255342_1006923_pt1 | contig 10086 bp, 4 predicted proteins | sample wastewater_treat_3_FD_192416 | JGI IMG/M metagenome (GOLD analysis project Ga0255342, IMG submission 192416) | Wastewater microbial communities from Lulu Island WWTP, Vancouver, Canada - plant14 | ecosystem: Engineered > WWTP > Wastewater > Unclassified | place: Canada: Vancouver, British... | reverse complement strand
TTTGATGCCCTTCTTCCATTCTCCTGCTCGACCCTTAATTGGGTTTACTGGATAGAATATTACCGAAAAGTGATATAAAATAAAAAAAATAGCATTAGGAAGGTTTTGTAAAATTGCCATTAGAAATTTACCATTATAAAAGATTTAATGATGTCCAGGAGTATATTAATAAATTAACTTCAAAAATACCTACTTCGATTATTATCGTTCCCTCCTTATCAGATAAGGATGAATTTCAAAAGATAGGTACCTTTACTGAATCCAAAATTTATCAACTGAGTGATTTATATATTGAAATTCATTCATTATTGAATAGTCAAATCAAAATACCACCGAAAAGAAGAGAAGTCGATCATAGTATCAGCTGGTTGATGGTATATAATCTCTGGAAAGAATTGCTTGAAAAGACCAAATCCATCGAAGTACCAGAAGGTTTGCGAAAGGTAGAATGTGTTACTGACATTTTGCAAAGCATACGCGAGCTTCTCCGTGAAGAAGTAAGCTGGAGCGATTTTAACCGATTCATGGGTTGTAATGATTGTTACCAAGAATCTCTTTGTAGTCAAATCCAAGATCCAACCAGTTGGTTGTGTTGGATTTACCGAAAGTATCTCGAGGAATCTAAACATTATCAATTCTGTGATAATTTACAAATTCCAGGTTTAACTGCGGATCTTATAAACCAAGCCTGGCCTAATGACCAGTTCCAAGATTGGTTTAGCAAAAATATTTTCATTTTTATTGGTTTTTTTCAATTCACTCCAGGACAAAATCGCTTACTGCAATGTTTAAGCTCTAACCATGGTCAAGTTTATATTGTCAAACCTTGGTGTGGAATCCCTCAATTTGATGAAGAATTGCTTTCCCAGCTGGTAAATCATGAACCTCTCATGTTAAAACATGATCCGGTTCCAATTTATGAAATTGCCGCAGGAGATGCTCGGCATCAATATGAAACCATAGCTCGAGAGTTGGCTTTGTGGTCTATTGAGAAAGGTCAGCTTGCAAAAAGGGGGGAATTCCCAAGTTGGGATAACATCCTAATGATTATTCCTTCCCAAAGAAGAAAAACTTTTCAAGAAGTGTTTCAGAGATATCAAATTCCCTTTCAATTTCTGCAGGGATTTACGGCTAATGAATCCCCTTTATGGGAAATCCTTAACCGGTTACGAAGAGCTGGTCAAAATAACTGGCCAAACGAGGAAACTCTTCATCTTTTGACCGATCCATTACTGGGAAAAATAGACCTTTCGGTTAAAGAGGCTTACCTGTTATCACCGCGGGGAATTGAAGGTTGGAAAAATTTTCTAAAAGATTCTCCACAAGCTTTACATAAATTTGATCAATTAATAAGTACTTGGCGAGTTATTGAATCCTGTCGAACACCACAGGATATTTATCGAGCCCTTCACCAAATTTTTGTGAAAACCTTCAATCCCTCAATCAATGCTTCAAATCTATCAGGATACGATCCATTTCGGGATATGTCAGTTAGTATGGTGACATCATTTTTGATGGAAATTGAACAAAAAGTTCTACATTTTTCTGAAGATGAGCTTTTGGTATCGTTTATCAATCAGATCGAATTTACTTCATCCGAAGAGGTATTTGAATTTTTAGAGGCTTGGGTTCAGCACGCTACCTTTCATCCACCTCTTGTTGAGAAGGGCTCTCTGAAGGTCTATCTCGATTCGCCCCCCGCATTAACCGAATCATTGGTAGTAGTTGTCACTGATATAATTTCAGCTTTTTGGCCTGGGAGTATACCTGGTTCTCCTTTTTTGGAAGATGAACTGAAAAAAAAATGGAATCAAAATCCTGACATAAACCCAGCAACCCTTCCTACTGTTCACCGAAGGAGAGATGAAAAAAGAGCTCTATTTCGACGGCTCATTGCCACCGGGTTACAATGTGCTATTGTGGCCTATCCCTTACAAGATGAAAAGGGACGACCAACCCTAACTTCTCCCTATTATGATGATATGTTTACTGGTGATGATCCTTGGGCGGAGAAAATAGTCTCTTTCCAACGACCATTGAGCACTATTCTTCCTCAATCCACCGAGCCCTATTTGAAACCAGTAGAGATTCCAGAGGATGTGCCCTTGAATCCTCGTAGTCTTCCTTGGTTACCAAATAAAATTTCAGAAATATTAACAATTCCAATCAGTGAGTTGGATGCTTGGGTAGATTGTCCTTTTTTATTCTATCTAAGAAATTTTTATAAATTAACTGAACCGGCTCCTCCCGGTTTTGACCCTCGTAGGGGTGGGGTAGTTCTTCATGAATTATGGAGTAAGGTATGGGAAAGGTATTTAAAACAAGAATCCACTAGTCTTCGAGAACTGGTGTTGGCTCATTGGCTTGAAATTGTTAATCATGTTTATCCGGAGCTTATAACACTTTACAAAACTGACGAACTTCGGCTGAGGCTTGACGCTTTAAGAATGGCCGATTTCCAGGAGCAGATAGAAATTTTAATAAAAGAATATCGCACTGTAGAAAAAAGTGAATTGGTTCTCCCTGAATACCAAGTAAATCAACTCATTTTTACCGGTCGTTGTGATCGTCTGATTGGTTTGCAAGATGGATATTGGTTGATTGTAGATTATAAAAGTGGAAAGTCATATTATACTAAAAATTCTTTGCAACTGGCGGGATATAGCCGAGTTTTAAGTGATAATGGTTATCCAGTAATTGGCTATATTTACCTCTGTCATGGCGATGGAAAAGCAACCGGTGCTTTTGAAAATGCCTTTTTTGGTGAAGAATTGAGAAAATCAATTTTGGGATCGAATCGTTCCGGCAAGATTTTAAATGTGGAAATGGACCTCGCTCACCAAAAAATGGAGGAGCTCTCTTTGAGTTTAGAAAGTGGCAGTATTCAACCGAATTATCAAAGCCAGACTTGTAGTGGATGCTATGGGAGATCGATTTGTAGAAGAGATGAAATGCGAAATCGTGGAGGTGAAAATGAAGAAAACTTATAGTCCAGAGCTCCTGCAACTTATTGCTGATTCCCGCCCTGCTCAACAAGAAGCAATCATGGCAGAAGAAAATTTGGTAGTGGTAAGCGCTGGTGCCGGTACCGGAAAAACTGAAACCTTAGCTGGTCGCTATGCCTGGTTAGTAATAACCGGACAAGCCAAATTCAATCAAATCTTAACTTTAACTTTTACTGAGAAAGCCGCTCTTGAAATGCGAGAGAGAATCCGAATAAGGTTACTAAATTGGTATCATCGGTTAGCCGATCAAATGAACTACCCGTATCTCTCGGAAGCCATTGAGAATATTGATGAGGCTCCCATATCCACCATTCATTCCTTTGGTATGAAAATCATCCAAAAAGCCAGTTTGTTTTTGGGCATTAATTCGAAGGTTCGGGTAATCTCGTCACCGGAAGAATTTGGTTTTTGGAATAATCTGCAAAACATTTTAAGGCGAAATGACTGGGATTGGTTTGAGGAAAATATATCTGATTCGATATGGCGGAGTCGTTTGTCAATATTAAGAGAAGAACCCTTTTTTCTTCTCTTAAATCATAGCGGAGAAGATGGTTTGATTCAATTAGTTAGTAGTCTTTCCGATCTATTTGGAAGTCGGGGTGAAAATCCCGAATGGCTCTGGCAGAAAGCTGAAACGATTGAGTCTGATTGGGATGATATTCGGGAAAGTCTCCTTTCCTGGTTTGCGCCCGAGTGGAGAGAGGAATGGTCGTTATGGATGGAAGTAATTCTTCCTTTAATGGATTTCCAGAGAACGAACAAAGTAATCGAGACTTTCATCAATCTTCATTTAAAATGGCAAAATCAACCAGATAAAACCCAACTTCCTTACTTTATGGGCGATTTAATTGATTCACTCTCGACAATTGCCAGGAGCAATCAGAATACCGATTATAAATATATTCAAGAACAACTATTGTTTTCAAGGCCATTCTCATCCCTAACCGAATACAAAAACCAACTGAAAGAAAAATACGCTCATTTAATTAATATCTTATGTGGCAAAATTGAGTTGAGCGAAGATTTTCGTTGTCGTCAATTTCTCCTTCGATCATCAGCCATTTTCTGGCATATCTGGGAGAATTTTAAAAGAAAAAAGGAAGTACTCACTTTTAATGATATGATCATATCTGCCAGCGAGGCAATCAAACGCTATCCCTCTTTGGCTGCTCAATATAGCCATATTATGGTGGATGAATTCCAAGATACCGATCTTCTTCAAGAGTCCTTGATTCGCAGTCTCGCCCAAAACAACTCAGCTTCCCTTTTTATAGTAGGCGACTTGAAGCAATCCATATACCGGTTTCGTCATGCTGATCTGGGTATTTTTCATCGCTATATTCAAGAAATTCAGAATAATCCCAATAAAGGGCGTTATATTTTACTTGATGAAAGCTTCCGCAGTCGAGATGATTTGGTCGATGAGATCAACCAATTATTTGGTTTTATCTGGAAAGATGGGTTAAGTAAAAAAATTCCCCATACTTACCAACCCTTGTGTGTTCCTGATGACCTTTCCTGGTGGGAGGAACGATCAAAATCAGTAACAGCCCCCCATCTGCGGATTTTATTTCTGGGAAATATTGATCAACCAGCAAAAGAATCAGAACGAAGGTGTCTTTTGGCACGTTCTTTGGCTGATGAGATCAATAATCTGGTGGGGAAGGTGATGATATGGGATAAAACCGAAAAAACAACTCGTTTGTGCCAGTACCGTGATATTGTGGTACTGGTTCCCACTCGCACTTTTTATCGACCTCTCGAACAGGTTTTTCAAGATGAGTTGAGAGTCCCGGTTATCTTCGTTACTGATATTAATTATTTTTCTCGAGGAGAAACCCTCGATGCAGTAGCTTTTTTAAAAACAGTAGTTGATCCACAGGATGACCTGGCTTTAGCAGACTATCTTTCCTCTCCTTTTTCTGGATTCAGTTTATCAGAAGTACACAATATATTTATCAATGCGGATAAATCAATGAGTCATGGCTGGTTGTGGAAAGCTTTGGTAGAAAAATATCCCCTATTTTGTGAAAAACTATTGGAATTAAATCAAAAGATGCAATTAGAAGGACCAGCATCGGTTTTATCCGAACTTTTAAAAGAATCCTCTCTTTTAAATGTGATACCAAGATCTTCGCGAAGACGGGTAGCAGTTAATCTCCGGCAAGCAGTAGATCTAGCACGAGAATATGAAAATAGTATTGGAAATAGTGGATTGGGTTGTGCTCACTATTTGCAAGACGCTATAAAAAAAGAAGTTAAAAGTGAAGAAGCTAATCCGGTTGGGGAAGAAGAAAATGTGGTTCGAGTTATGACGATTCATGCAGCAAAGGGATTAGAATTCCCGGTGGTTGTTATTTTTGGTTTGGAATATACTCCCCTCCGGCGTAATAAAAATAAACTTCAACCATCCCGTGAACTCGGTGCGGTAACCAGGTATTTTCCGGATTATTGGAATATGAATGGTCAACCTCTTAAGGAAAGCGAGGTTGATTTTCCATCCTATTTCATCGAACAACAGCTCCAAGAATCGGAAGAAGTTGCAGAACTCCAGCGCTTATTATATGTGGCCTGTACCCGTGCTCAAGATACTTTGATTTTATCGGGTGTTTGTCCGATAAACCAAGGAGAAGTCATTCCTAAGCCGAAAACCTGGTTGAGTTGGGTTTGGGAATGGATTGAAAAGGATAGGAAAGAAGATCCTCAGCAGTATCTATTAAATATTTTTTCTGAAAAACAGCCTTTTTTATTAGAATCGACCTCAAAAGCTAAGGAGGAGATAGATGATAAGGGAATTTACCTTCCTCGGCAACCCCTTCCTCGTTTAGAACGATTAACCGCAACCGCCTATGCGTTCTATCGGTTTTGTCCTCATGCTTATCGGATGAGATATCGACAGGGAATCGCTTTACCATGGGAACTTCCTTCCGACAACGAAACCGGAGGTACTGATTTGGGGAGCTTAGTTCATTGGATATTGGCTCAATGGGATTTTGATGAGAAAAACCTTGAACTTTGGCTGCCTTATCGACAGGAAAGATATAAAGAAATAAAAAAGCAGCTTCCTATTGAACTTCGACCTTTTTGGAATACCAATCAAGATTGGGAAAAAGTAAGGGTATGGTTATTACGATTATCTCAAAGTAAGCTGGGTGTAATCCTTCGAAAAAATTCACTTAGTCAAAACCTTGAACGCGAGAAATATTTTTGTATTAATCTTGATGATGGATTAATAATGACTGGGATCCGGGATCTATTATGGATTGATGATCAAGGAGTTCATATCGTTGATTATAAAACATCTTCACCAGATACTGCAGTTTTACCACTTTATCAGGAGCAAATGCACTTTTATGGTTTAGCAATTCAAAAAGAGCATCCCGGCCTTCCGGTTCATCTTGGCTTGTATTATGTAAGGGAGAATTGGTTCCAAATGATTCATGACTTTCCATCGGAAGATGAGATGATTTTTCGGGTGAATTCGGTGGCACAAAATGCAGCTTCTCAGGGGAGTTTTCCCCCCAGCACCGATAAATGTCCGTCTTGTCCTTGGAAGAACCATTGTTCTTTTTACTTAAAAAAAGTTAATATTTAAGAATTGTTTAATTTATTCACCTATTGAGGAGAGATCCAGGGGTGAGCCTTTTTTAAATTATTTGATAACTAATCATTGCCCTTATGGTCGCTGCGCTCCTCGTAATGAAGAAATTATGATGGCATCATTTTTTACTACTATTTAAAAAAAGTTAAAATGGCTAACATTAATAATGGAAAAATAACCTTAAGAAGCTCTTTCTTTATTATTTTCTAAAGTAAAACTCATGATTTTAACTTGATCAGCTTCTTGATGATGGAGAATACCTTTCAATAGCCCATGATGCATAACCATAATCCGATCGCAAAGAGCAAGAACTTCGGGAAGTTCAGAGGATAATAGAATAACTGAAACACCCATTTTTGAAAGATCATCAATAAGTTTATAAATCTCTGCTTTGGCTCCAACGTCAATTCCATGGGTTGGTTCGTCCAAAAATAAAATAGTTGGTTCATGCATTAGCCAGCGAGCGAGAATGGTTTTCTGCTGATTGCCACCACTGAGATTTTTTGAAATTTGTTTCAAACTTGGTGTTTTAATGGATAATATATTCACGTAACGATGAGCAACTTCTTTAGCTTTTTTGTTGCTAATAAACTTGAAAGCATTAGAAAGTTCCTTCAGATGAACCATAGTCATATTATCCTGAACTGATAACTTTAGAAACATACCCTGTTCCTTACGATCTTCAGCAACCATCCCAATGCCGAGTTTTATTGCATCCGATGGATGTTTAATTTTTACCGGGTTCCCTTTTATTAATATGGTTCCTGAAGTAATCTTTTCCATGCCAAAAATACTCTGAAGTAATTCAGTACGTCCTGACCCAACTAAACCGGTTAAACCTAAAACTTCACCTTTATAGAGTTGGAAACTGACATTTTTGACCTTGTTGGAAACACTCAGATTTTGAACTTCTAAGACTACTTCCCGATCAGTATATTCTTGAATAAATTCTCGATGAGCTTTCTTTTCAAAAGCTCGACCGACCATAAGAGAAACCATTTTTTCCAAAGTAGCATTTTCTTTCTGAAGAGTATCTATATAGCTACCATCTCGTAAAACAGTTATTCGATCGGCAATTTCTAAAACTTCCTCGAGTTTATGAGTGATAAAAAGGATGGAAACTCCTTCATTTTTTAAAGATTTCATAATTTTAAGAAGGGTAGAAATTTCACCCGTAGTTAAAGAAGAGGTTGGTTCATCCATGATCAGGAGTTTGGCATTTAACGAGACGGCTTTGGCAATCTCCACTAACTGCATTTGTGAAACACTAAGATATTTAACTAAGGTTCGGGGATCTATATCTTCAACCCCTAAACTTTTTAAATATTTTCGGCACTCTGAAACCATTTTTTTTCGATCGATAAAACCAAAAGATTTTTTTAGCATTCTTCCCTGGTAGATGTTTTCGGCGACACTCATAGAGCGAGATAGAGAGAGTTCCTGATGAATCATAGCTATTCCAGTATGTTGAGCATGTCTTGGATCTCTAAACTTCACAACATTTCCTTCAAATTCGATGTGACCTTCATCGGGGTGATAAACACCGGAGAGGATATTCATCAAAGTTGATTTCCCGGCTCCGTTTTCACCAATAACGGCGTGAATTTCACCTTTTTTAATATCAAAACTTACATCTTTAAGTGCAATAACTCCAGGAAAAACTTTGGTGACATTTACAATTTTACAAATAATATTATTGTTGCTCAATTTAGATTTCCTCCATTATTATAAAAACAGGGCTAAGTATAATTAGCCCTGTTTTTCTGGTTGAATAACAAAATAATTCTTATTTTGGTATCTTCTGGTCGACATTTTCTGGAGTAGCAACGTCACCCTCGAACCAGTTGATTTCTTGGGGAACGATTCCAGCTACTAATTGATTAAAAGCAGATACGACTGGAGCATAACCCTGGTTGAATGGATCCTGATCGAGACAGGCAGTGACTTCACCGGAACGAATATAGGCAACAGTTTCTTCCATCCAGTCATGGCAGACTAATTTTACTTTACCAGTTAAACCGGCATCCTTAATGGCTTTAGCTGCTCCGAAGGGACCACCGGCAGTAACATAAATACCCTTGAGATCAGGATTAGAGGTAATGAGGTTTTGGGTAATGTTATAGGCTTCTTCGGCTTTATCTTGGTTTTCAAATTCACCGATCAGAACCATTTTAGGATTTTTGTCGAGGATATCTCGAGCACCAGTTCTTCTCAATTCGTGGCCTAAAACATTAAAAGAGCCGGTAATGATGGCATATTTACCTTCTCCACCCATGGCATCCATTAGGAGTTGGCCACACTTTTGACCACCAGCAAAACCATCCTGACCCCAGTAAGCAATTCTTTTTGAGTTCATACCAGGTTCAGTGTTGAAAGTGTAAACTAAAACTCCCGCATCCATAGCTTTATCAACTACTGGTTGAAGTGCTTCAGAAAGCCCAAAAAGGGTGACAGCATCGTATTGAGCGGTTATAACGTTTTGCATAGCATCTTCAAATTTCTTTGGGTCAAAATCGGGAACGGAAATCCAGTCAACTCGGCAGTTTCGATCTTTTAGAATTTCTTTGGCAAAAAGAGTGCCTTTCATTACTGCCATTCCAAATGGGTTATTTTGCACCATAATGGTAGCAATCCGCAATGGTTTTTCCGATACTTGATCAACGGGTAACACATAGAGTGATACACCTTCTGGAGGGACTATTTCAGTAGCTGGAACAAAATCAGCAGCAGCAGCAAAACCAACCATTAAAGTAGTACCAAGAAAAACTCCGAGTATAACTGTTAATAATAACTTCTTTTTTGACATGACCTTTTTACCTCCCATTTGATTCTTTTTTATTTTAATAGCAGGAGCTATTAAAACCAGTAATGAGATAAATTCATCCAGCTCTTTTTCTCCTTAAACTGTCAATTGAGACTGCTCCGATGATGACCACTCCAATCACGACGGTTTGCCAATAACCAGGAACGGCTAAAAGAACAAAAGCATTTTTTAGGACCCCCATTAATGCGGCACCTACAATAACACCCAGAGGGCTCCCCTCACCACCGGATAAACTTATTCCACCAATAACAGCAGCAGCTATTACGTCTAATTCATAACCATTGCCATAAAATGCATCAGCTCCATCAAGCTGACCCATGAGAATAAGACCACATATTCCAGCTAAAAAACCAGTTATGGTAAAAACCATAATTTTTACTTTTTCTACCTGAATACCAGATAATTTTGCGGCTTTTTCGCTGTTGCCAACAGCGTAGACATTTCTTCCAGGAACGGTATTGCTGGCAAAAATATAACCAATGGCAACCACTATCAACATGACTAAAACTGAAACCGGGACGATACTAATATGCCCGCCACCAAACACCGAAATCCATGTTGGTTCGTAATGGATCGGAACCCCCATGGTAATGAGCAGCGAAAAGCCTCGAGTTATACTCATCATGCCCAAAGTTGCCACGAAAGCCGGTATGCCA
>Ga0255342_1006917_pt1 | contig 10097 bp, 12 predicted proteins | sample wastewater_treat_3_FD_192416 | JGI IMG/M metagenome (GOLD analysis project Ga0255342, IMG submission 192416) | Wastewater microbial communities from Lulu Island WWTP, Vancouver, Canada - plant14 | ecosystem: Engineered > WWTP > Wastewater > Unclassified | place: Canada: Vancouver, British... | reverse complement strand
ATGCTATGATATCGGTGAAGGGAGGGCTCGGTCATGACGCAGTTCACAGTGACTCAGCTAGTAGCGATAGGCGGAAGCCTCTGGGAGAAGGGTGATCTTAGGAGAGTGTACTTCAACTGCCGCGAACTCTGCAGCCTCTACGGCCTGAAATACGACGGCTGGAGGTACACCGTCGACGGCGAGAGAGTCAGCAACAACACCGGCAGCGCCTTCGCATCAGCACTCGGTCGCGGGAAGTTCTGGTATGACCTGACCGCCGGCGAGTTCTGCAGCAAGGACCTGTCGGACAAGATGGTGCAGAAGCTCGTCGAGCGAATCACTGCAGCGCTCACGCGGGGAGACGTGGCCGAGGAGACCACCAAGGCTGCTACCTCCGCCGTCGACACCCCCGTCAGTGTCCCGGCGGGTCACGACATAGCTACAGCCGCTGGCCCAGGCATCCAGGAGCGCCCTGTGCGCACCAACAAGAAGCCCGCGCGCTGCCGCAGATGCGGAGGCTGGGTTCTGGCGGGCGAGGGCTACCTCTACCATATCGACCCCGATGAAGCCTATGGGGTGTCAGGCTGGGTAGTAGAGCACAAAGACCCCGCTATCTGCAGGGCGGAGAGGACGAAAGCCGACGCGCTCCTCGCAGAGCAGGCCAAAGCGTACACGAGAGACTAAGGAGGGTTTGACAGTGACGGTGAGACTGCCAAAGGCACGGGTTACTCTGGACATAGACCACGAGCTTCTTGTGTGGATCACTACATATGCAAAGGAGCAAGGCAAGAGCAGGAACGAAGTGGTCGGAGAGGCTGTGGAGCGTTTCAGGACCGCGAAGGAAGGCCGCAAGATGACTACAGCAGAGCGCGTAGCCCAGATGCTAGGCGATGACGGCACGAAGTTCGAGGCCGAGGATGGGCGGACTCTGGACGAGCTGGCGGAGGCATCAGAAGCTAGGATCGCCAAGCACGAGACTGAGGAGCTGTGGCGACACCTCTTCCCGGACGGCTCAGCGATAGTGGAGCAGGGCGGCGCGTGGGACATCGAGGGCAGCGAGCCGTTTTCCTGGGCTGGCGCCGAGTAGGCCACCTAGCAGGGCTCTTGCCCTGCCTCCGCTCCAGGCGAGTCCTGGGGCGCAGGGAGTGCAAGATACCGAGAGGAGAAGACACCATGACTACCGTGCCCGTATTCTGGGTCCACTTTGACGGCGAGGAGCAGCGGGTTCATGACGGTACCCTATACCGGGATGATGCAACTACATCGCCCATGCTCGCGCCGCAGGACACATCCCAGCCCATTGGGGCGGGGGAGTTGGCGAACCCCATCCACCTGGACTTGGACCTAGACCCGACCGCGCTAACGCCAGAGCAGCGCGAACTGCTACTGGCGGCAGTCCGGCGCGACCGCCCGCACTTTAAGGCAGGCGCAAGCATCGCCAAGCTCTTTACGCGCAAGGAGCTGGATGGCGATACATACGTGTCACTAGGCGAGTTGATCATGGGTAAATCAACAGATAAGAGCTGATAACCACCAGCACGTGGGGCTGGCTTGTGCCAGCCCCGGAAGGAGGAAAACCAAAATGAAACCCGAAATCAAGGTGTTTTTTCAGCAGCTCGGGACTTGGGGAGGTCGCAGTTTTACCGCGTCCCTCGCCCTAGAAGACATGGAGGTGATAATAGTTGAAGAAATATCAAATAATTTATGCTGATCCGCCTTGGGAATATCGGGACCGTGCTAGTGCTGGACAGCGTGGATCAGCATATAAATATTCTGTAATGAGAATTCGTGATATTCAAAACCTCAATGTTGCCAGTATTACAGATGATAATTGTGTATTGTTTTTGTGGGTTACAGCCCCACTACTGGATGTTGGCATACAGACGTTAGAACAGTGGGGTTTCAAGTTTAAGACTGTTGCGTTTGTATGGGTAAAAACAACGAAACACGGTAAGTTGTTCTGGGGCATGGGAAATTGGTCCAGGGCGAATACGGAATACGTACTTTTAGGTATTAAAGGAAAGATGAAGAGAGTATCGGCATCCGTTCATTCCGTAATCATATCACAAAGGGGTAAACACAGTGAGAAACCCCCAGAAGTGCGTGACAGGATTGTTCAATTGTTAGGGGATTTACCACGAATTGAGCTATTTGCGAGAGAAAAAGCGGAGGGCTGGGATGCCATTGGGTACGAAGTTAATGGCTTAGATATCAGAGATTTCTTGAAAGAAGAATGAGGGGCCGAGCGAGGTGTTCCCCCTCGGGCCAAGCTACTTGCACTTGTATGAGCCGGACGATCCCGTTACGCTAACCCCCGAGCAACGCGCTCTCCTATTGCGAGCAATCCGCTTCGACCTCAATGACCGCAAGATACCAGGAAGGAGGAGTGAGTCCAGTGACCATCACCCCAGCCGAGATCCAAGCAGATCTGAACTACCGCGCGCAGATCGAGGCCCACGCCCGCGACCTGGCGGACCTGCTCAAGCGGCACAATCTGACCTTTGCCAGCAGGTTTGGAGGCACCATCATGACCTGGGGCGAATACATCTATGCCCAGTTCGGCGACGAGGTCCATGCGGCCTGTCGCGCGTATCTCGCCCTCGATGCCTGATCCGCTAGGCCAGCGCGGAGAATGCCCGCGCCGGGGGACTTGTTCCCCCGCCGCTCAAGGAGGTGGATACCGATGGCAGGGACTATAATGACCGGGCTCTTTGACCACGATGGACGGCTGGTCGGGGTCATGGTCAAGTGCCAGTACGCCGACAACGCGAAGATAAAGTCGGTGGGCGGGTATCGTTGGGCCCCGTACGCTAAGGGATGGCGGTACGACCTAGACGCCCGTGCCCTGGGACGCCTGATAGAGCTGTTCCCCGACGCCCAGGTGAGCACGAGCGTCCAGCAATGGCTGGAGGCCCACCCGCCCATGGCGGAGCAGCCACAAGCGCCCGAGCCCGGAGAGATGGAGTTGACGTCGGCCCTGGCCCCCAAGCTGTTCGAGTACCAGAAGGCGGGGGTGCGGTTCCTGGTTAAGAGCCGCCGGGCTTTACTGGCAGACGACATGGGCCTGGGCAAGACGGTGCAGGTTATTGCGGCTTGCGAGGAGCTACATGCGAGCCGGGTGTTGGTGCTGTGCCCCAACGCGGTGAAGGACGTCTGGTCAAAAGAAGTCGTCAAGTGGGCACCCGACCGTGTGGCCACCGTGCTGCGGGGTAGCAACCGGGCTGCCAAGCTCAAGGTGTTGGAGGAGTTCAGTGAGGGGTACCTGGTAGTTAACTACGAGGCGGCCCGGGAGAGGCGCGAGAACGGCGGGCTACTGGCCGAGCTGCTGGCCATGGACTGGGGCGTGGTGGTCGTAGACGAAGCCCACAACGTCAAGAACCGAAAGGCGCAGCAGACCCAGGGCATCCGGAAGCTGGCGCTCCGGGCCGAGTGCACGTACCTGCTAACCGGCACCCCCATCATGAACCGGATAGACGACCTGTGGTCGCCCCTGAACATGCTCTACCCCAAGCAGTACGGCTCGTTTTGGGCGTTCGCCAAGAAGCACACCTGGGTCACTCAGGGCCCGTTCGGCTGGCAAATAGACGGCAGGCCCCGGGCACCTGAGGCGCTCAGGCGCGAGCTGGCCCCGTTCATGCTGCGACGTGAAAAGCAGGAGGTGTTCCCCGACATGCCGCCCAAGATGTACCAAAAGCTGTGGGTGGACTTGGAGGGCGAGCAGCTCCGGGTGTACAAGGAGATAGAGGAGCTGGCCATGGCCCAGGTGACAGAGGACATGCTGGTGATAACGCCCGGGGTACTGGCTCGGCTGACCCGGTGCAGGCAAGTGGCCATTTCGCCCGGGCTGATTGGCGGCGAGTCGACGGGGGCCAAGCTGGACGCACTCCTAGGGGTGCTGCACGGCACAGAGAAGAAGGTCATCGTGTTCTCGCAGTTCGCCCAGGCCATCAAACTGGTCAGCAGAATCTTGACCGAGGAGGGAATACCGCACCTGACCATGACCGGGGATACCCCGGACGCAGACAGAGCCGGGGCGGTGGAGCGGTTCCAGACCGACCCCGGCATCCAGGTCATCCTGATGACCACCCAGCTGGGCGGCGTGGGGTTGACCCTGACAGCCGCATCGGTGGTGGTCTTCTTAGACAAGATGTGGACTCCAGCCCAGAACGAGCAGGCCGTCGACCGGACCCGGCCCCACCTGCAGAAGGAGTCCGTGCAGGTGATAGAGATACTGGCCAGGGACACCGTCGACGAGATGGTAGAGGAGGTGTTGGAAGGCAAGGCATCCATCATCGAGGCCGTAGTGGCCCGGAAGCGGAAGGTAGGCGGGATTGACAAGCTTTGACAAGTATGATACAATGGAAATAGGCACCAAGGGAGGTAGACTGATGGAAGGTACGGTGAGTTGGTCCCAGATACGGACCTGGACCACGTGCAGACAGAAGTGGTACTGGCTCTATCGGGTGGGCATAGTACCCAAACGGATGCGTCGGGCCCCGAGCATCGGGTCCTGCGGCCACGTGGCCCTGGCGGCGGTCACCGCCGGGACGGACTGGGAGGCGGCGGTAGACGCCTGGCTGCAGGAGGAGCTGGCCAAACCCATGTTCGACGAGGAGGTCGAGGAGTACCACAAGGTGGCCGACCTGGTACGGGGCATTATCCCTAGGTATGTCGCCCACTACCAGGACACGTTCGAGCCGGTAGTCGTCGAGCGGAGGTTCAACATCCCGGTATCGGGCGTCAAGACCCGGCTCGTTGGGTACTGGGATGCTATCGTCAAGGACCGTGACGGCAAGCTCTGGCTCAAGGAGAACAAGATGCCCCAGCATGGATTCCGCACCTATGAGGACTTGGTCCTCGACGGACAGATAGGGGTTTACCAGTGGGCGGCCCGCAGGAGTGGGTTCCCCGTGGTCGGTACCATCTTCGACCAGTTGCTGGCGAAGCTCCCTGCGGAGCCCTCAGTGAACAAGGATGGGTCACTGTCCCGGGCGAAGGTCTACACGGACTGGGGGACCTACAAGGCCCGGCTGCTGGAGCGCGGACTAGACCCAGCCAACTATGCCGAGATGGAGGACAAGCTATCGGGGTTCGAGTTCTTCAAGCGGGACTACATCTACCGGCCACCGTCCGAGGTGAAGCAGTTCACTGAGGGCATGCAGCAGAAGGTGTGGGAGCTGTCCGCGACCAGGAAGCGCATCTACCGATGCGATTCCTTCATCAACTGCTCAGGGTGCGACTACCGCGAGCTGTGCATCGAGCAGGCTAAGGGCCGGGACGTTCAGGACCTGATCGAAATGAGCTTCGAGCCCAGACAACCAAGGAAGGAGGAGCAGAAGGATGACGACGAAACCACGACCGCCTAGCGCGACCACTGGGGCCGCCCCACCGACGGACCTGCCCGGGCTGCGCATCTACAAGCCCGAGATAGTGGACTATAAGCTGAAGGCGCTCTTCTACGGCCCGCCCGGGGTCGGGAAGACGTCCCTTCTGGCGACGGCGAACCTGCACCCGTCGACGGCTCCCATACTCATCATCAACGTGGAGGGCGGCATGCTCAGCGTCACGGATACGACCGCCCTGGGTATGACCGAGGCCCCCGATGTGGTGGACCTGACCAGCTACGACCAGCTGGGGGACATCTTCTGGTTCCTGGCTAAGGGCGACCACCCGTACAGGTCGGTGGGCATCGACTCCCTGGCAGAGCTGAGGACCCTCAACCTAGACTCCGTGGTCGGGAGGTCGATAGCCAAGAGCGGAGGTAAGCGCACCTCCCCGGACGAGGTGTTCCTGGATGACTACGGCACCTCGAACACCCAACTCAAGCGGGCGCTCAGGATGTTCCGTGACCTGCCGATGCACGTGTTCTACACGTGCCACGACAGCGCCAGCCAGGACAAGGAGAAGAACGAGGTCGTATGGCCGGACCTACCGCCCGGCCTTAAGAGTGCGGTAGTCGGATACATGGACGTGGTCGGGTACATGTACGCGCAGAGCACCAGCGAGGAGGACGGCACCGAGTCCGTCCAGCGTCGGATGCTGTGCCAGCCCTACAGCAAGTGGTGGGCCAAGGACCGGTCGCCCAGCTCCCGACTCGGGCTCTGTGTGGACGAACCCTCGATACCTAAGCTGATCGATCTCATAACGAACAGAAAGGAAAGTGACCCAAATGCCGCTACCCGGAACTAGTAGGGACAAGGCACCCAGGACCGTAGCCACCACCCCGGGAGGACAGGCCTCGATAGGGCTACCGGTCGCAGAGGAGGAAGTCTTCGAGGAGGACTTCACCGAGGTAACCTCCAGGTACGCTATAGCCGAGGAGGGCCTACACCACGCCAAGGTGGTCGGGTTCGAGAAGTCGGAGAGCAAGTCCGGCAACCCTCAGTACGTCTGGCAGTTCCGCATCCTAGCAGGCAACTCCAAGGGCGTCGAGGTCAGGTACTGGACCAGTCTGCTGCCCCAGGCCAGGTGGAAGGTAGTCGAGGCGCTTGAGGCCGTCGGCGTCGCAGCCAGTGGCAGCGTAGCCCGGTTCGGACTCAGCGACATCATGAACAAGCCCTGCATCATCGAAGTCGTCCACGAGGACTACGAGGGCAAGACCAACCACAGGATCGACAAGGTCTACGGACCTAGCAAGGATACCCTGGCCTTTATGAAGCAGGACGAGTCGGCACCCTTCTAGTAACGGTAAACGCATGGGGCCGGGGTGGACAAACCCCCCGGCCCTAGGGCGACCGACAGTAGGGAGGATGGGGGACATGCGCGATGTTGGTATCCACGGCAGAGAGTTACAGGGCGATGTTGGGGGAGCTGGAGAAGCGGCCCTACATGGTGTGCGACCTGGAGACGACGGGACTGGACCCCTGGAACGGGGACAGGCTGATAGGGGTGTCCATCCACCTACCCGACGAGGGGGGCGGCGACGCCCGGACCTACTACGTGCCGTTCAGGCACGAAACCGGGGGTAACCTACCCATCGAGGAGTTGCACCGGCTACGGCCACTCCTAATGGACCCGGACCGGGTGTTTGTTGGCTTTAATGCGAAGTTCGACCGGCACTTCCTGGCCCGGGAGTTGGGTGAACCCATACGGAATCAGACGGTGGATGTCATGCTGGCGGCGCATCTGGCCAACGAGAACGAACCCACGTTCGCCCTGAAGGCGCTAGGTGCGAAGTACGTCGACCCGGAGGCGGGCCAGGCTGAGGCTAAGCTGATGGAGTTGCTCAAGTCCCAGGGGCTAGGCAAGCAGGATATGCACCAGTTGCCCCCCAAGTGGGTGGCCCCGTACGCCGAACAGGACTCGATACTGACCTGGCAGTTAGGGCAGAACCGGCAGGCAGAGCTAGAGGCCCAGGGGCTGCTCGGCCTGTGGGACGAGGTCAACATCTACAGCGACGCCACGGAGGCCATGGAGCGGCATGGGGCCCTGGTAGACCCAGCGAAGTGTGCCGAGAGCCTGATCATGGCCAAGGACAAGCAGGCCGAAATACACCAGCAGATGGTGGGAATGGTTGGGCACGACTTCAACCCGGCCAGCGTACCCCAGCTCAGAAAGATACTGGGGCAACAGGCAACCGACCGCGAGGCGCTGGCCGAGTGCAAGCACCCGATTGCCAAGCTACTGTTGGAGCACCGGGCGTGGTCCCGGGCGGCGGGCACCTACTACCAGGGGTTCATGGACCGGCTGGACGGCGATAACCGGCTCCACCCGAACCTGAAGCTGACGGGCACCATCTCGGGGCGGCTGTCGTGCAACAAGCCCAACCTGCAGGCGCTGCCCAGGGGTGACGACGTGTATAAGGTCAGGGACCTGGTCATAGCCCCGCCCGGGCACGTGCTCATGGCGTGGGACTGGAGCCAGGCGGAGCTGAGGCTGCTGGCGCACTACACGCTGGACCCGTTCCTGCTGGATGCCTACCGGAACGACAAGGACATCCACCAGGAAACCTCGGACCTGCTCCGCATCCCACGATACCAAGCCAAGCGAGTTAACTTCGGGATAGTCTACGGCATCGGACCGGGGAGCTTGGCGAAGCAGATAGACTCGACCTACGGCGAGGCCAAGGCCATTCTGAATCGGTACCACAAGATGATTCCGGGCGTCCGTCGGCTGTCGCGGCTGGCGGAGGACACGGCCAGGAAGACGGGCAGGGTGCCCATGTGGACCGGGCGGCTCAGGCACATTGAGGACGAAGAAGAGATGCACAAGGCCATGTCGAACCTAATTCAGGGTGGGGTGGCCGAGATGATGCGGGTGGCCGTGACCCGGCTGCACCAGACCTTAGAGGGCACCGGGGTTCACATGATACTGCAGGTCCACGACGAGATACTGTTCGAGCTGCCCGAGGACGAATGGGCCAAGTGGAGCCCGGTCATCCGGGACACGATGCAGGACTTCGGGTTCGCGGTACCCATCCTGGCGGATGGCAAGGTGGGCCGGTCGTGGGGGGCCATGCACCGCATCAGTTTCGACAATGAGGACAGGCCTATACTGCCTAAGGGGGCGGTATTATGAACCTAGTCCTACCGAAGACGACCCTGCTGGCTCTGGACCCCGGCGAGACTACCGGGGTGGTCGAGGTCTTCAATGGCGAGCTGATCAGGGCCTACACGGTGAGCTACGACAAGATATTCGACTCAGTGGCGGACGAGGGCGAGCCCACGGGGCGGTGGGCGCACGAGTACCCCCTGTGGGTGATAGAGGACTTCCGGGTCTACCCGTGGGCCAACCTGGGTTTCGACCCGGTCAGGACGGCGAGGTTAATCGGGGTGCTGCAGGTGGCCGCCCAGCGGGGCAACGTCAAGGTGGAGTATCAGATGGCCGGGCTGGCGAAGCAGATGGTCAGGTCGGACCTACTCAGGCAACTGGGGTGGTTTCACCGTCTGAAGGGTACCCACACGAAGGACGCGGCCAGGCATGCCGTGTGCTACATGCTCAGGCAACTAGCGAAGGAGGGACGAAAGGTATGACTAAGACGATGTGCGACGTGTGCGGCGCGGAGCTTTCGGTCAACGGCGTAACCGTCCGGGGCATGGCCAAGGCGAGTTACGTAAACAAGACCTACCACTTATGCAGCGCTGAATGCACGGAGGAGTGGGTTAACCACGTGATTCGGAGGGACATACAGGAGGAGGGTAAGCATGGAAAAGTCCGTTGACATCGTAGCAGGGGGTCAGTTCGGGGACGAAGGTAAGGGCCAGATAGCCGCGTGGATGGCCCACAGGGCAATGGAGTCTGGCGAGCCCTACCACTACGCCGTCAGGGTGGGCGGCAGCAACGCGGAACACAGGTTCACGATGCCCGACGGGCGGAGGTTCACCTCCCGAGTACTCCCGACGGCAGGCTGGATAGACCCCGACGTGAGGCTGGTCCTGGGGCCCGGCCATGTGATTCGGCTTGATAGCTTCCTGAAAGAGGTAGATACGCTGACCACGCTCTACGGCGACCAAGTAGGGCGAATCTTCATCGACCCCAACGCAGGGGTCATCGACCCGGACTGCGCCGCCAAGTGGGGGGGCAGGGCCGCGGAAGCGGCCATACGGCGGGGCAGCACCCACCAGGGCGTGGGGGCCACCGTGGCCCACAAGGTGCTGAGGGACGGCACCTTCCGGACCGCCAAGGACTACCCCGAGCTGGAGCCTTTCGTCGACTTCGAGGGCGTCTGGCGGTCGTTCAGCAGGTGGATGGCGGCTGGGCTAACCGGACTGTTCGAGGGGTCCCAGGGGGCGCTGCTGTCCCTGGACCACGGGTACTACCCTTACTGTACGTCCAAGAACGTGACCCCGGCTGGTATGCTGGCCGAGGCGGGCCTGCCCATCGGATGCGTCAGGTCGGTGATTATGGTCTACCGGGCCGTGCCGATGCGGGTGCCCGGCAACAGTGGCCCCACCGGGGGCAAGGAGATAAGCTGGGACATGCTGGAGGAGGCAACCGGGCTTAAGCTGCTCGAGTCCGTTAAGCGTCAGACCGATTCCGGTAACCGGGAGCGAGTGTTCCTCTGGTCGTGGGATGACTTCCAGAGGTCGATCACCCTGTGCGGCCCCACTGGCATGGTGCTGACGTTCGGCGACTGGTGGCCGGAGCCCCTAACAGGGTACCCTATCGACGACCTCATT
>Ga0255342_1006895_pt1 | contig 10115 bp, 8 predicted proteins | sample wastewater_treat_3_FD_192416 | JGI IMG/M metagenome (GOLD analysis project Ga0255342, IMG submission 192416) | Wastewater microbial communities from Lulu Island WWTP, Vancouver, Canada - plant14 | ecosystem: Engineered > WWTP > Wastewater > Unclassified | place: Canada: Vancouver, British... | reverse complement strand
TAGCGATTCTTCCGCATAACCATATCGAGTCCCGGGGCCAATTGATTCGTCTATGCGAGAAATTGCAGACAACACGCGTCGATGAAAGCACATATTGGCGCCGATAAATGACCAAGGACTGTTGATCGGGCGGCCGATTGTAGATGAAAGCATGCGCTGGATCTTGGGGGTCATCCAAGGCCGCATCAGGTGTGGAGCAATTCGCACTCCACCCGCAACGGCATCGGCGCAGCCACTTTCAATCGGCCAGATCATCCCCTCGATCCAGTTTTCCGGCAAGCGGACATCGTCGTCGGTAAACAGAAGAATATCGCCTTTGGCCGCCTTGATCCCGGCATTGTAGGCATACCCCTTGCCGGGAGTCGGCACGTGGAGATATCGCATCACCAGCCCCGGTTGTGGCCGCCAGCTTTTCGCCACTTCCACCGTATGGTCGCGCGAGCCGTTATCCACCACCAGCAGTTCCACGGGTCTCCCCAAGGGAATCCGGACATGCCCGAGCGACTCAAGGGTCAGCGCCAAATCGGATGCCCGATCCCGCGTGCAGATGATGACGGAGATGTCAGCCATTGTACACCATGGTTCGGGCGAATGCTAGATGCTGCGACGCCGTCATTTTGTGTTTGGGCAAGCGGTTGCGATCCAAGATGCCGCGCGCTCCCCGGCCTGGCCGGGATGGGTCAACACCTCGATGTACGTGATCAGGGAGGTCACCATCTGGGCGCGAACGCGGATGCATTCGGCGATCAATTCGCGCACGGGGGCACAAAAGTCGCCGTGACCCTCGATTAGGTAAATGAAGGGTGCGGTGTCCAAAAACACAACCGCACCGGCATCCAGCTTCAAGTCCATTGGGCCCGCTCCTGGGTGAGATATTCGCCGACGTCGATGCCAGCCCAGATCTCCCCGCCCAGTCCCGCCAGATCGAGCAGGTTCAGCCGCCCCTCGCGCGAAGCGGCCACCTTCTTGTTCGCCCCGGAATCATAGGCTTTCAGGATGGCCATCTTTTCCCCGGCCCGCTCGATCACGATCGTCTCGCGCTTCAGCGAAACCAAGTTCAACAGATGCCCCAGCCCTTTTCTCGCTTCGACCGCACTCACTGTTTTCATCCAGAACCTCCAACTGGGACCTCAATCATCCTGACCATACTGATCGCATCGATTGATCCAATTGTCAACCCCCGTCGCCTGAATCTTTTTCGCAGCCCATTTTCTACCACAGAGATCACAGAGATTCACAGAGAAAATAGCCACAGCTGGGTTAACTACGAATCACTCGAATCCCGACTCTCCCAGAGGTCGGGACGAAAAGAAACCGTAATTCCATAACGCAAGCGGCGTCAAAGACCTCGCCACCGGGGTGGGCAAACGACGCAAAAGGAGAGCAAACGCTTGGCTTCTGGATCGGGAAGGGCCGGGAAGGGCGCTGCGCCGCAGGCGCAGAGGGATGCCCGAGGCTGCCGAACGACTCATGCGTCCCGACTCTCCCAGAGGTCGGGATCCGTAGCTGACACCGGCTGTTCCATTCGCGGTATTCGATACATTCGCAGTTGAAAAGGGTTCCCGGTTGCATGTGTAACGTTCTCTAGACACCGGGCATCCGACCTCGGACCTCCGACCTCGGACATCGGCCGTAAGCCTCCGGCTTACTCCCTCGCCCCGAAATCGATCCCCGGGCTGTAGCCCACCGCCGGATTCGTCACCCACACCCCGTTCGACACAAACCCCGCCGCGCTCAGCAAGTGGAAATCAAACCCCTCCGGATTTGCGAACTTCGGATCCGCCACTGTGTTGTGATGCCAGTTGGTGTTGATGCGTTGCCACTCTGCCAGCGTTTCATATTCGCCATGCGAAACAAGCGAACCATACAATATGTTATAGGAGCCAGCATCTGGCGTGTACCCAGTAGTCGATGCTCTTAAACCAATCACAATGCTGTCCACTATATTAGAAACAGTACCGGGAACAGCAAGCAGCGCGCTTACTTGTGGGGCAACAACCACACAATTTTCCATATAGTTGCCTTTTCCGCTTTCGAAGAGAATGCCAGCCGAAGCTGTATAGGTGGCAAACACGCACCGACGGAATGCATTGCTGTTGCTGCCCGTAAAGGTAACCGCAACATTGTTGGATACAGCATAGATCCGTTCATATTCCCCATAATGGGATGCAGTTGCAAATAATCCACGCCCCCCCTGAATCATACGGATATCTTGAAACTTCAAATAGTTTCCCCGCACATCAATCAAATCACCGCTCCCCGTAAATATCGTACCTCCGCCCCAGGGCCGGGTATCCGGCGAGCCTCGAAACAAGATCCGATTGGTCGCCACGCCGTTCACGTTGGCTCCGATGACGACGTTGTTCGTGTAGGTTCCCGTATCGATCAAGACCGCATCGCCCGGCAACAGGTTGGTGGATGCAAGCAGGTTGTTAAGCGTTAACTTGGGAGTGGATGGGGTCAAGCCGTCATTGGCATCGTTACCAGTTAAGTCGGGGGTATAGACGTCGCCGTCGTTGGAGTTGTCGTCCACGTAATAGGTCGTGCCAGCGGCCGCAATCCCCAGAGCCAGAAACGCGGCCAACCCCATCATCCAGAACCGAAATTTCATACCGTCCAATCCTCTCTACAAGCCTTTGAGGCTACCGCGTACTTTATCCGTGACACTTTGTAACATACGCGAATAGTGCCCCGAAGGCAAGCCTCCAAGCTGCCATACCACGCCATGGCCCGACCTTCGATATAACCGATGGACCACGAAAATACTCGAAGGCCCCTGACGCCGACTATCCTGCCGACCAAGGTTTTGGCGGCCAAGGGACACCCGTCCATTCAAGTAACTTTTGAACGTGGGCAATCCTATCGTAAGTTTCTTCTTCCTCCCACCTGAAGCCCGTTTTCAATTCGCGCTTTATTAATCCGGGGGCATAGCGCAACGCCGACCAGAAATCCTTCCAAAACCGCAGAGGATCCCGCTGGACATCCCATCTGGTCAGGTCAAAAAGTTTATAAAGGGTCACACGTCGGGCTTCACCCAATGCCTCGATCAAGCCAGGTTTTCGACGCCACTCCTCTGGAATGCCGGCTCGACGGTCACGTAGAACCGCCGCAACACTTTCATAGAGCCATTTGGCTGCCTGTTTTTGGTTCGTCCAGTTGCCGGTGGCCTGCGCGGGATGGACGCGCCAAGTCGCCAACTTTCCGGGCACGAATGCGATGTCTGATGCCAAACACGCCCGCAACGTCCACTCTTCGTCGGCGCGGGATCCCAGATCGGTGCGAAACAGGCCGGTTTGCTTCAGGATGTCCCGGCGGAATAGAACGCTGGTCATGGTAAACCAGATGGTGCTGCCAAATCCTGCGTGAAGCACGAATTCCGTCAATCCGGTCCGCAATGATGGAATTTGCATCCACTCGCCAAGAAATTGATGCGGGAGGAAATTGTCCATATTTAAAGGATGCCCGTGTTCATCCGTTCGCTGAAAGTCGCAGACGGCTATGCGCACTTCCGTCCGTGCCTCAAGCGAAGCCATCAGCCGCTCGATGCAATCTGGAACCATCGCGTCGTCGCTCGTCGCAATATAGCAATATCGGCCCCTCGCCCGGCGCAGGCACTCGTTCCAACCGGCATAGGGGCCCTTACGCGGCACTTGGTAAATCCGCATACGGGGATCATTCTTAAATTTCTGAAAAAACTCCCAGGCACCGTCTTCAGAATAGCTGTCACAAACAATCACCTCCCAGTCGGTACAAGTTTGATTCAGAATGGTCTCCATCCGCTCTTCTAGGAACGAACGTGTGTTCAAGTTGGGAAGACAGATTGATACGAGAGGGTTCGGCATGGCTGGGATTCTAAGCCTCAATGGGAACACGGGGCATCGCCGCCACTTCCCGATAGATAGTCGCCAATTCCGTGGCGCTTTGGTCCCAAGAGAATCGGCGGACGCGGGCCAACCCTTTTTCAATCAAGGTCGTGCGAGTCGTCGAAACCATTGCCTGCCGCATCACTTGGACCAATTGTTCTTCGCTATGTGGATCGAAATAAAGTGCAGAATCTTGGGCCACCTCCTTGAAAACCGGGATGTCGGAGACCACCACGGGACAACCGGCAGCCATGGCTTCAAGCAGCGGGATTCCAAACCCCTCGCATAGCGAGGGATACACCAACCCAGTCGCCCCCGCATAAGCGGCGGACAAGTCGGCATCGTCGCAGTCGTCGATGATGTGGATTTTCTCTTCCAAGCCGTGTTTCACAAGATGGGCGAATTGCCGGGATTCGAGATTGGCCGCCGGCCCGATGGTGACGAGATCCATTTCCCGATTCAGGTCCCGGCATCCGGCCCAGGCTTTCAGAAGCACGTCAAAATTCTTGTAAAGTTCCCGGCGTCCGACATAGAGCCAATAATCCCGCGCAAGGCCATATCTTTCCTTGAGTGCCCGTATCTTTTCACCGGCCTTGTCGCGCGGCAATGGCTTTTGAGTTGCCCCGTGATAGATCGTTCGGATGCGTCCTTCAGGAATCTCGGCATAACGAATGGCATCTTGCTTGGTCTGATCCGAGACGGCGACCACGCGATCTGCCTGACGAAGCACCTCGATCTTGCTGTCCGGCAGCATATGGCCATACCTCATTGCACCCGCATAACGCTCGTGAATGAAATCATGGACCGTCGCCACCGACCTCATCGCCGGATGGAAAGGCAGCGTGTAGTAGGTGGAATGGAAAATGGGGGCTTCCAGGCAGGCGACCCGGTGCCGATTGACCGTTCGTTGCACTGCCCCGGCAATTCCATGCCGCCAGTTCATCACATGCCTGATATTCTCGCCCTTGGGCGGAAGGGAGCGAAGTTGCTCTGGCAGAACAATCGTGAACTGGATGTCGTTCTCGTTCTCTGCGATTCTCCGAATGAGCTCGTCGAAGCATCGCTTGATCCCACCATGCGCCTGCCAGCCGTACAAGCAACCATCTATCAGCACGTTAATCATTTCTTCCATTTCTTCCAAAATTTATTCAAGTCTATATCACCTTGGCGCCAGCGTTCAACCCTTATGCGCCAGAGGGGGACATCCTCCAAATACGGTAGCAACTCCCGCGCCAACTGCGGCCGGGAATCGCCGGCCCGTCCCGCCCATTCGGCGAAGCAATCGCCCAAGCCGGAGGCCCGCTTCCGCAACAACGCCACTTCCGCTGCCATTTGCGTCTTCCGGCTCTGACATTCCGCGAGCGCGGACTCCACTGACGCCACGATCGCTTCGGCCGTCACATTTTCGATGCTTCCGCATGCTTTCAGCCCGAACTGCCCCATGAAATTGTCCACCTTGTCGATGCGGGAGATCCCCGCAAACGGAGTCCCGGCGACCGCAGCAAAAATTAACCCGTGCATACGCAGCGAAAGAACAGCATCGAAGCGCCCGATCACGTCCATCATTTCGGCCGGCGTTAGATACTCGGGATAAAGGATCCGATGCGGACAAGACAGCATGGCCGCCGTTTCTATGTTCGCCATAATATCGAAATAAGCGTCCGTACGTATCTCGTTGCAGAAAAACACGGGAAACAACCCATGTTTACGATGCAAGATATTACAAGCCCCGGCAATCGCCTGCTTGTAGTCCTTCAATTTTCCCCAAGCCTCATTCAGGACATTGATTCCTAGAATCGGGCCGCGCCCCGCAAACGTTTCTCCTATGCGCTCCGTCCGTTCCGTCCGATACGGTGCCAAAAGGTATGCCGGGTCCGCATGTGTCCGGATGTGATCCGACCGTTCGGGACAAAGCTCCCGGCAGACGGCCGCCGACGCTTCGTCCCGGCAGCTCATCAAATCCGCCAATTTCACCAGCCCAGTTGCCAATCGTCGGCCCTGGGCGGTCTTCAGCCGGTTCGCACCCACCCCGGCGAACAACACCCGCTTGCCCAGCCATTTCGCGTAGGCCACCCTGACCGCCAAATGCTCCAGCGGAAACCTTAGCGACAGCTCGTCGCCAATCATCGTCCCCCCGCCCACGACATACACATCGCATTTCCGAATCTTCGCAAAAACCGCGGTCCGGTCGTAGCAATCAACCCACTCGCAAGATTCCTTCACAAACGGCAGGGGCTGTCCCTTGTGGGTCTCGATGCAGAGCGCCGAATCGGGAATCGTTCGTTTTACCTCCTGCAGAATCCCCGCCAACACCGCATCGTCGCCGATGTTGCCGCACCCGTAGATGTTGCCGCCGATTATGATCCGTGGTGTTTTCATTTAATAAAGCACCCGCACCACACGCCCCTATCCGGCATTTCCATTGTCTGCTTATATTTACGAATATATTTTGCCGCGTGATGTGCGCTGGATACTGTAGCCCGTAAGCCACGCCTTTTGACATCATCAAGGTAGCGCTCAAATGATAACCCACCGCACAAACCCCATATTTCCTGTGCGCCAAGGGTTGCCCCCATATTATTAAGAAGCGTGATGATTTTTTCTGACAACGTCGCGTCATCATACACCCGCTGGAAAAATACTTTCCCATCTAAGTTGCGCTCTAAACCCACATTGTAAATGTCGGAATCCCTGTATTCAATCCGATGCGCACATGCACAGGGCACTGTGAGAATAAAACAACCGCCCGGCTTAACCCGATGCCACAATTCCCCAAGAAACCCATCCACCTCATCTTCGGCAACGTGTTCCACCACGCTTATCGAGGAAACCACATCATAAGTACCTGGCGGCATTGCATCGCCTTTCACGCAATGAAAGGATACTTGGTCGCCTCGGTACAATCCTATGAATTTTAAAAAATGATCCGTTGCAGTCAGATCTCGTTTGTCTGGATCGCATATTGTTGCGCGAACCCGCTTGAATTTATTTATAACAAACGCAATCCATAGTCTTGGCGACGATACATCGAGAAATGAACCGATATCCCTTCCTTTTATGCATCGCCAGGCAAAATCATATTCAGGATAACGCATCAACGGAACCGGATCGAAAAGTAAGGCCGCAACACCCTTGCGGTTCATACGGAGAACATGACGGCATGCACAGCGCCATGAGAACAAGTGGAATTTTAAGCCTGGCACACCGCGGAGATGCGCCAGAAACAGACTGCCCAAGGCTCGAAGGGCTAATTTCATGTTTCTTGTCAATGCGACACATCGTGCATGCACGTAAGAAAGACCTGGGATCCGTTTAAAACAGGACCTCGCAAAGGATTTCAGCGTTGGCGGATTCCGATAATTGAATTCATCTGGCAACGCGGAGCTGGCCAGACGTTCCAGCCTCCTCTTCAATGGTTCTCCCCGGCGGACCAGAATGGCCACGGCGTCACGCCAATTCCTCGCAGGAAAGTGATATTGCGCTCTTGTGAAGCTGTCATTAAAGTCCCTTTCGAGATTTTTGTAATGGATGCCATTGGGCGTATGGAAGACGCCGCCTTGTTTGGAATAATTAAGGACGTTGTTCCCGGTGAGTTGGTCGTAATCAAGCTCAACGAAATTGGCAACGCCATCGACCGTGCCGTCGGAGCAGCCTTTTCCGGGGAACGGCGTTGGTTCCGCAAAAGGCTTGAATGTCCCATCAAACAGATTGCCCAGCCGGGCTCCCGGAAAATCGTCGCAATAACCCACGTTTCCCTTGTTGTCCACAATGAAAAAGTCAACGCCTGTCCAAGACGGCTTTGCATAGCTCGGCTCGTTGAAAAGCTGGTAGCGAATTGTCGCATCATCACAGTAACGAGCGATGAACTGCATTTCCTCATCGGTATAGGCTTCCGGATACATCTTGCCTCGGAACTTGCCTCGGAATCGGCGGACATGGACCAAGAAGTTCTGCCGGTTGAAAAAGTCGAAATCCTCTTGGAATCGTCTAAACAACGGCGGATAAAGCACATAAACCACGGGAGATTCGATCCCGTGTTTTCGCAGGAACAGGAGTTGTTCAAGAAAACGCTCTTTGTCGACCATATATGGGTGAAAAGACGCGTTGATGTTCAGGCGTCCCGTCCGGGCCACTTCGGTTTCGACCAGCCGCTCCAACGGCGCTGATATGTTGCTGGTCATACGAACTTCCCAGTTGGGTTCTTGCCCAATCATTTCCAGGACGGGATAGAACATCTCGCCAGCCATGGGTTCGCCGTGGGCCAAGTAGAACGCAAGATGCTCTCGACCAAAGTTCTTTTTGAATGTTTCCCGCCAACCTTCTATTGTGCCCGTAAAATAATGCCCTTTTTGTACCGCATATTGGCAATAGGGACATTTATAGTTGCATTCACAGGGATTGCCGTTGAACTGCCACAATATGATCCGGTTGGGCCTTCTAATATGCTTCAACAGTTCCTTCGCGTAGAGTCGACAGCCTGCCGGGTTGGGGTGAATATCAACTTCCAACCCCTTGCGAATTGGCTGGAATGTCTCGATCCATGCCTTATGGATATCCACCAGACGAACCTTGAGTTCCAAGGCAACCCAACGGATCACATCGTTGTATTCGGCCAGTTTACGGTTGGCCGCGCTTCCAATGTCTCCAGCTACTGGGTTGGTTGTCAACAGCAGAACGCGAGTTCCGACATTCTGGAATGCATTAACCATCGTAACAAGATTGGCCCTAAAATCATCGATCGTGCCCTTATGCAGGTCTGGCTTTCCATAATCGTTCATTCCGAAACAAATTACCGCCACATTGGGCTTTTCAGCGACCAAATCAGGCAAACGGCGCAGGGCATCTCGAGATGTTTCTCCCGATATGCCGGCGTTGATCAAGTGGAGTTCAACGCTAGGCAATTTCTCTTTGAACATCGCCTCGAATATCGGTGCATAGCGGACAGTCAGCGAGTCGCCAAAGAGAACAATTTTACAAGGATTTTCCATTTTTTCACACCTGTCATGCGGTAACAAACCCCCACTTTGCCGGAAGAGCGACTGGCGTCGACAGGACTTGCCTGTCGCCCTTAACATGGAGTTGTGCCGCATATTCAATCCGGCCGAGTTCACGGCTGATCCCGGATTCCTGGTTGGCTTCGCGCATATGAACGGTTATGCCGTACCTTCCTGGGGCCAAAGGCAAGCGATCCAGTTTGATTTCCGCCCGCAATGGATTTTCCTGTGTTCGGAAAGTCATGTTGTTGCAGGCGGACGAATGCAGTTCCATCACGTTGCGGCGTTCGGAATTATAGAATACGATAGCCATACAAGCTTCCTTGATATTTAAATCCAACACCTGGAAATCGATCTGTAGGTGGAACGGCCTCAGCATATTCACCGTTACTGGTCCCGTTTTCGTTTGATTTCCATTGACCTTTAAATTCAGGAACTTTGCTCCTTGTCCCATTGTGATAGGGTTATTGACATCTACGGGACTGTCGTTGATGTATAGATTAATGCCATGATCCACCTCATCGCCAGCATAACGAATCTGCCCTTTCTGCATATAGATGATCCGGTTGCAGATGCGGCTGATATCCTGCATGGAGTGAGATACGAGAATAACTGCAGCTTTGCAGGCCATTTTGCTAATGGCGTTTAAACACTTCATCCGGAATGCCAAATCACCAACCGCCAGCACCTCATCCAGCAAAAGCACATGCGGCTCCAACATGGCCGCCACGGCAAACCCTAACCGCACGGTCATCCCCGAGCTGTAGTTCTGCACCGGTGTATCCATAAAATCGCCGATTTCTGCAAAGTCAACAATCTCATCGAGTTTGGCGTCGGTCTGCTTCTTGGTCAGCCCCAACACGGAAGCGTTGGTATAGATGTTTTCCCGCCCGGTCAGGATGGGGTTGAATCCCGCCCCAAGTGCGATCAGCGCCCCCACCCGTCCGCGCATCTCGATCCGGCCCGCATCGGGTTTGATCAGGCCATTGAGCATTTTGAGGAGCGTGGTCTTCCCTGCCCCATTCCGCCCGATCAACCCCAAGCATTCGCCGCGCTTGAGCTCAAATGAGACATTGTTGACGGCCCAGAACTCCTTGGACCGAAGGCCCGGGGAGTTAGACTGTGGACTATGGACTGTAGACTGTAGACTTTCCGCAGCCGTCTCCAGTCTACCGTCTCTAGTCTCTAGTCTACCGTCTACAGTCTGCCGCCTACCGTCTACACCGCCCCGTCGGCGGCCAGTCAGCTCCCGGCCCAT
>Ga0255342_1006884_pt1 | contig 10124 bp, 9 predicted proteins | sample wastewater_treat_3_FD_192416 | JGI IMG/M metagenome (GOLD analysis project Ga0255342, IMG submission 192416) | Wastewater microbial communities from Lulu Island WWTP, Vancouver, Canada - plant14 | ecosystem: Engineered > WWTP > Wastewater > Unclassified | place: Canada: Vancouver, British... | reverse complement strand
AGAAGAATCAAGGTACAGAAGCTGTGCCTGTATTATATTTGCCACATAATCATCAATAGGTAATCCGAGAAAAATTATCCTGTCCATCATCAAACGGGAGAATACATCCATCGATGCAACATTAAGTTGTCTTTCTTCAATTATTGTCGGAGATATATAGTTGCCATAGATAGAAGAATATCTGTGAAGACTAAGGCTGCTTATTCCGAATTTACTCCTTGCATATTTTCCGAAATCGTCACGGTTGTTCATGTCAAATTATATTTTAGATTTAGGAATAAAGATATAAAATTAAGAAATATGATGTAATTAACTGATTATTATTCAAAAAGCTTATTGAATTCTTCAGCTGTAACATTTTTATCTTCTATTTTAACAATTTCTTTCAGAGCATCTAATACTTTATCGTCCAATATCTTATCTGCAATTCTCTTGGCATCATCTTCTCTTTTGAGGGTCTCTTTTGCATAGTTTGATATTTGTTCATCAGTTGCATAGTAAAGTCCATACTGACTAAACTGGTACCTTGTAATGATCTCTGCTTCTTTCTGGAGCTCTTCCTCAGTTATTTTGATATCTGTTTCTTTTGCAATCTTGTTCTTTATAAGTTGCCACTTGAGATCTTTCCTGAAAGAATCGAACTCCTTATCAATTTGTTCGGGACTTGCTTTTTCGGTAACATTCAGCAGCCATTTTTTCAGGAACTCCTCCGGGAATTTCATTTCGGTTTTTTCAATTGCAAGCTCTTTTAAATCGTGCATCAGTTTGTAGTCCGATTCGCGTTTAAGGCTTACGTTTATTTCTTCTTCGATTTTTTTATTGAAATCCTCTTCGGTTTTAACTATGTCTTCACCGTAAATCTTATTAAAGAGTTCTGTGCCTATCTCGGCAGGCCTGAACCTTGAAATCTCCTTTATTGTAAATCTGTAGGTATCGCTGACCTTTTCAAGCTGCTCCTTATCTATCCTTAGTAATCCGGCAATTTCATTATCATCCGGGAAGGCTTTCCTCAGATTGAAATCGATTGTTTCGTTTATTTTCTTCTCTATAAAAGCTTTTTTAATTTCCTCATCCTTTATAATATCTATAGCTATGGAAGTATCATCTGTTGATATACCATCAGCAAGAATGTTTTTGTTTTCATCGAGAGCTTCCAGTTTACCCTTAATTATATCTTTTTCCTCAGATATTTCAGCATTTATGAAATCCCCAAAGCGGCGGGTATAATTCGATATATAGTCATTTTTCATTTTGTCGTCAATGGCTATAATATACCGACTAACCTTATTTTTCTTGTCCAGGGGGATTTCAAAAACAGGGGCCAGGCCAAGCTCAAATGAGAATTTGAAATCATCCTGCAAATCGAAGTCAATATTTTGAATGTCATCTGTCTTTGGCATTGGATCACCCAGAATATCGATTTTTTCATCATGAAGATATTTATGAATGCTTTCAGAGACTGTTTTGTTGATTTCCTCTATCTTGACAGCCTTTCCGTACATTTTCCTGATGACACCGATCGGCACCATTCCCGGGCGAAATCCTTTTATATTTGCTTTTTTGCGATAATCTTTCAGAACGCTTTCAACCTTTTCTTCATAATCGTTTTTTTCAATCTGTATATTCAGGACAGCATTCAGATCGTCGATGTTTTCTTTGGTAATAATCATATTAATTATTGTTTATTATAGATTATAAAAACCGCCAAAACGCTGAAATATAATGGTTAAGGGCGGTTTGTCAAATTTGTGCGGATGAAGGGACTCGAACCCCCACGTCATTAAGACACAAGATCCTAAGTCTTGCTCGGCTACCAATTACGACACATCCGCAGGAAAATCCTCGCAAAAGTATAGAAAATTAAGCAAATAACAAACCAGGTTTCTTACCTTCTCAATTCAAAACTTTTACCAAGGTAAACCTTTCTTACAAGCTCATCTTCAGCAAGTTGAGAGGCGGTGCCTGATTTAAGTATACTTCCCTCGAAAAGCAGATAAGCGCGATCGGTTATTGAGAGGGTTTCATGGACGTTATGATCTGTTATCAGGATACCGATATTCTTATTCTTGAGATGAGATACTATGCTCTGGATATCTTCAACAGCGATCGGATCTATTCCGGCAAAAGGTTCATCGAGAAGGATGAATTTAGGTTTTAATGCAAGAGTTCTTGCTATTTCTGTCCTTCTTCTTTCGCCTCCCGAAAGCTGGATGCCTTTGCTTTTCCGGATTTTCTGAAGACCGAATTCGGTCAAGAGCGATTCAAGTCTTTCAGCCTGTTCAGCTTTTGAAAAATTTGATAGTTCAAGTACTGCCCGTAAATTGTTTTCTACCGATAGATTCCTGAATACAGAAGCTTCCTGGGCCAGGTATCCAATGCCTCTGCGGGCTCTCATATATACAGGAAGAGATGTAATGTCTTCATTGTCAAGGTAGATTTTGCCCTCACGGGGTCTGATAAGGCCAACGATCATATAAAAGGAAGTTGTTTTGCCTGCACCGTTAGGGCCAAGAAGACCAACTATTTCCCCCTGTTCAACCTCAATGGATACATGATCAACTACAGCACGATTGTGATATTTCTTTACCAGGTCTTTGGTGTAAAGTTTCATTGGATGTCAGCTTGTCTCTTTTACAATTTCTTCGGAAGAATTCTCTTCCATGAACTTTTGATGATCCTTTTCTTTCTTTTTTATAACCCTGGCCGATATTCCTATGCTAACTTCATAAAGCAGGAGAAGAGGTATAGCAACAAGCATTTGAGAGAACACATCCGGAGGTGTAATTATTGCAGCAACGATAATAATGATCACAATAGCATGCCTGCGGTATTTTTTCATGAACTCAGGTGTTATTATACCTATTTTGGTAAGAAAAAAGGCAATGATAGGGAGCTCGAAAATCAGACCTGTAGCCAGACAGATTGAAGTAATAGTTCCGATATAGGATCTTATATTGATCTGGTTAACAACAGTTTCACTTATACGGTAAGAGCCAAGAAAGTGTACTGAAAGAGGGGCAAGGAGGAAATATCCAAACAGCACACCCGCAAAAAAGAGAAAAGATGATGCAAGTACAGCACCACGGGCATACCTGGCTTCATTTGCATGCAAGGCAGGCCTGAAAAAACTCCAGAATTCACGTATCACAAAAGGAAAAGCAATAATGAGACCGGCAACAAGAGCAACAACAATATGGGTTGTGATCTGCCCCGACATTTTTATGCTTATAAGGTTCAATTCTTGTTTATTTATACAGAGAACATCAGGGTCACTGAAATTCAATTTTGCAGCAAGAAAATGACTGAAATTACATAAAAACCTGTTAGTTGGGAAAGTGGGACTCTTGGGAGCCAGAATTATGTTGTCAAAGAGCATGTTTTTAAAAACAAAAGCTACAATCATGAAAACAAAGATAGCAATAACGGAACGGATAATATGCCATCTTAATTCTTCAAGATGCTCCAGAAATGACATCTCGCCATCATTTTTCCCCCCTTTTTTTCCTTTTAATGCCATAATGCAGATTCGGATTTTTTTTAAAAAATCAGCGTGTAAAGATGATAAATCTTCTTATGTAAAACAATATCAACATTATGATATCTTGAATTGAGAATAACATTTTTGTTAATGATTATATTTTCAAATAGAAAACTATTATATTTATAAGAACGAATAAAAAGTATTTAAAGCGAATAAGAGAAATTTGGAAGTTTAAGTGATGGTTAATGATCAGAAAATACATGAATATTTAAAAAAGTATTTTGGATTTGATACTTTTAAAGGTAATCAGAAAAATATAATAAAGAATGTGCTGGCGGGAAGGGATACATTTGTTCTTATGCCGACAGGGGGGGGGAAGTCCTTATGTTATCAGTTGCCGGCAGTGATGTGTGAAGGGACTGCCATTGTCATCTCTCCTCTGATTGCATTGATGAAGAATCAGGTTGATGCAATGCGTAATTTCAGTACAAGTGATGATGTTGCCCATTTTCTTAATTCGTCGCTTACAAAGACTGAAATAGCCAAGGTAAAAAATGATGTACTTACCCAGGACACAAAATTGTTATATGTAGCTCCGGAATCTCTTACAAAGGAAGAGAATATTGAATTTCTTCAAAATATAAAGGTTTCATTCTATGCAATAGATGAGGCTCATTGCATTTCGGAATGGGGACATGATTTCAGGCCGGAATACCGGCGCATACGGCCTTTGATAGACACTATTGGACGTTCACCGATAATAGCTCTTACAGCAACAGCTACTCCAAAGGTTCAGCATGATATCCAGAAAAATCTGGGTATTCTGCAGGCTGATGTTTTTAAATCCTCATTCAACAGACCAAACCTCTATTACGAAGTCAAATCCAAACAGGATGTCTCAAAAGAAATAATAAAGTACATAAAAAACAATCCGGGGAAATCTGGAATAATCTACTGTCTGAGCCGTAAGAAGGTTGAGGAGATGGCTGAGTTACTGGTGGTAAATGGTATTAAAGCATTGCCTTACCATGCTGGAATGGATTCTGCCACAAGGACTGAGAACCAGGATAAATTCCTTATGGAAGAAGCTGATGTTATAGTGGCAACGATCGCATTCGGAATGGGTATCGACAAACCAGATGTTCGATTCGTTATTCACTATGATATTCCCAAAAGCCTTGAGGGTTATTACCAGGAAACAGGTCGTGCAGGACGTGACGGAGGAGAAGGGAATTGTATTGCCTACTACAGCTATGATGATATAGTCAAGCTTGAAAAATTCATGCAGGGCAAACCAATTGCTGAACAGGAAATAGGCAAACATCTGTTGCTGGAAACTGTATCATATGCTGAATCCTCAGTATGTCGAAGAAAGTTGCTTCTTCATTATTTCGGGGAGGAATATCCGAACGACAACTGTGAAGCCTGTGATAATTGTCTTCATCCAAAAGAACAGTTTGAAGGAAGCGAATCCGTTGTAAATGTGCTTGAAACAGTCCTGGCTGTAAAAGAGAAATTCAAAGCTGATCATATAGCTCATATTCTTGCAGGGAAATTGACATCTGCCATTAAGTCATATAAACATCATAAGCTCGAATTTTTTGGCATTGATGTAGAGAAAGATGAAAAATACTGGAACATGGTTATCAGACAGGCCCTGATAGCTAAATTCCTTACTAAAGACATTGAGAACTATGGTCTTCTCAACGTGACCGAGGCCGGACTGGATTTCATTGAAAACCCCAGCTCCTTTATGCTTGCTGAGGATCATGATTATGCTGAATTATCTGATGAAGAGAATGTTTTCGGGGCAAAGACGGCCGCTGTTGATGAGGAACTGTTTAGTATCCTGAAAGATCTCAGGAAAAAAATATCAAAACAGAAAAAGATCCCTCCTTTTGTGATCTTCCAGGATCCGTCACTCGAAGATATGGCAATCCAGTATCCGGTAACAATTGATGAACTTCAAAACATTTCGGGCGTGGGAGCAGGTAAAGCCCAGCGATACGGAAAAGAGTTTGTGGAAATAATAAAAAAATATGTCGAGGAAAAGGAGATTATCAGGCCTCTCGATATGGTTGTCAAATCTGTTATAAATAAATCAGGGATTAAAGTCTATATTATTCAGAGTATAGACATGAAACGGCCTTTTGAAGATATAGCTGAAGCCAAGGGCCTTGAGATGAATGAACTGTTATCAGAAATAGAAGCAATAGTTAATTCAGGTACTCGTCTTAACCTTGACTACTATATAGATATGGTAATTGATGAGGAGCGTCAACATGAAATATATTCTTATTTCAGGGAAGAAGCAAAATCCGATTCTCTCGAAGAAGCCATGAATGAGTTGGGCAATGATTTTGAAGAGGAGGAGATAAGACTTGTGAGGATCAAGTTCCTTTCTGAAATGGGGAACTAATGTGTTGCTTTATTCCAATCTGACCCTGGAAAAACAGATCTTACAACAACAGCAGCAACATAGAAAGGATATATTAGCTGACAGGGAAGAAACCATTTCATCAGTTGTGCCTTGCCATACCTTTTGCATGTGTTCCCAAGGATAAGGTAATCGGGGAACGATTTCAACAGAACAGTAGCTGCAAAAACCAAAAGAAGTTCAGGTCTGAAGATACCAGTCAATAATGTAACAATCTGGGTTAGAACAGCAATGAATGTTACAAGACCTAAAATAATTGTATCCCTGTCACTATATGCCCCGGCTTTTGATATCCACCTGTTCCTCTGATTAATATAATCCTTAAATGTCGCGGAAGATGCTGTTATCATAACAGTATCCTCAGACTCCAGCCATTTAATATTATTATTATGGTTTTTCTTTAAACTGTGAAGAAGAAATATATCGTCTCCTGAAAGGATTTCCGGATGGAGATTATTTACATTGACCAAATATGTTTCTTTCTTGAAAACAAGATTAGCCCCGTTGCACATAACTGGCCGTTTCGCCACTGCTGTTCCGGCAGTAATCCCTTGCAAGCCAAGGAATTCAAGCTCCTGAAAAATGTTAAAGAATCCGGGTTTGCTTTCCAGCATCACAGGACAAATAAGCATATCAGGTCTGCTGTCCTGAATGGAAGCAGCTATTGTACTTAACCATTTTTCCCCGGGAAGGCAATCAGCATCAGTAGTTATTATGTAACTTCCCGCTGAAGCTGAAACGCCTGTCATTATTGCCTTTTTTTTCCCTCTGCCCTCATTTTTCAGGACTTTCAGGTTCTTTAAGCTGCTGTGTTCACTATCAGGAATATATGAAGGATCATCAGAATTATCATCTATTATTATAAGTTCGAAAAGATCACTGTCATAATTTTGGTTTCTGATACATTTTATAAACCCGGGGAGGTGCTCTGCAGCATTACGGCAGGGTACTATAACAGAAATAAATTCCCCGGCGTTATCAGAATGATTACAGGGTTGTATTTTTTTTAGTTGCAGGAAAATGTTAGTCAGAATAAAAACATAAGGGATGACAAATATGAGAAGTATCCATTCCATTATTTATTTCCTCATCCATTCATAAAAAGAATAGTGCTTTGAGTTCATACCCGGAGATTCATATGTTTTTCTTGCAACTGAATTGTGGGATTCGACATAAAGCCTTAATCCTGCAACATCGTTTTTTTCTGCAAGTTGTCTTTTAAAATCATACATCTCCCTCTTCAACCCTCTATTTATATTCATCCCAACTCTTAATAGCCAGATTATCGGTACCCAGCCGGCAAAAAGCCAGGATAAATGCACTTGCCAGTCTGGCGTTTGTTATCAGCGGGACATTATAATCAACAGCGTTTCTCCTTATTGAATAGTCGTTATTTAGTTCGGAAGCGCTGAGGTTTTTTGGTATGTTTATTACAAGATCGACCTTGAGAATATCAAGCATCTCCGAGAACTTATGCCTGTTCTCAGCCCTGTCGATGGAAAGGGCAGATGTTCCAAGTACTTTTACATTATGCTTTTCAAAAACACCTGCTTTGTGCAGTTTTGTCCCGCAATTAAGTTCTGTTTGTATCCCTTCTTCTCTCAGTGCTTTTAAAGCCTGTGAGCCCGAATAGTCAAACTCTCCTGCTTCTCCGGTTTTAAGCGCACCCGATCCAAGGATAGCTGCCTTTTTAATGTCGTCTGTCATTTTCCAGATTTAAGGCTAAAAATAGTATAAAAAATAATTCCATCATTTTGCAGACAAAATGAATATATTTGCAATGTTATTGAATAAATATGCAAAAAGTTAAACGTCTTTCGTTGATAGAGAAAATAATTACCGGGGAGAATATTTCTTCTCAGGAATTATTGCTAAAGAAACTGAGGGCAAAAGGAGTCAGCTGTACACAGGCTACTTTATCGCGCGACTTGCGGCAGCTGGGCGCAGGAAGGGTAGCAGACGGCAAAGGTGGATACAGATATGCATTAACCGATAATCCCGGCGGCCCTGCAGTCTTGTCCGGTAATATTCAGCTATTACCTGTTATACGTGATATTATTGATGCCCGGGGATTGATTGTTATAAAAACTCTTCCGGGGAATGCAAGCAATACAGCCTTTTATATTGACAATTCTTCCAGATATGAGATTGCCGGAACGATTGCGGGGGATGACACTATACTTATAATACCGAGAGACGGTATTACAAATTCGCAGATACACACTTGTCTTGAGATCATTCTGCCGGGACTCCATGAGCAGATAAAAAAAGGGTAAGGATATAAATATGGATAAAAAATTATTTAACTGTTAATAGTGACAACAAAATGAAAGAAAAAGTGATTTTAGCCTACAGCGGAGGGCTTGATAGTTCAGTAATACTGAAATGGCTTATAGAAAAGGACTATGATGTGGTTGCCTTTATAGCTGATGTGGGGCAGGCTGAGGATTTTGACGAATGTGAGAAAAAGGCCCGGCTTCTTGGGGCATCGAAAGTTATAATATCTGATCTCAAAAAAGAATTTGTTGAGGATTATGTATTCAAGGCAATAATGGCAAATGCTATCTATGAAGACAGGTATTTGTTAGGCACAGCACTTGCCAGACCGCTGATTGCCAAGGAACAGATCGAAGTTGCAAAGCAGGAAGGAGCTGGTGCTGTGGCTCATGGTGCAACAGGCAAGGGCAATGATCAGGTGAGATTTGAGCTTTCTTACCATGCTCTTATGCCTGGTGTGAAGGTAATTTCACCCTGGAAGGATAAAGAATTCCTTACTCAGTTCAAAGGCAGGACAGATATGCTGAAATATGCATCTGAAAAAAAAATACCTGTAAAAGCAAGTATAGACAAACCCTATGGCGAAGACGAGAACCTGATGCATATAAGTCATGAAGCCGGGGTACTTGAGAATCCTATGTATACCCTGAATAAAAACATGCTTAAAAAAATGGTAATGCCGCAGGATGCACCTGATACGGAAACACGAATAGTAGTGCATTTCAGAAACGGACTGCCTGTTAAAGTCATAAACAAGGATGACGGTAATGTCAAAGAGGATCCTTACGAGATGTTTGTATACCTGAATGAGATTGCAGGCAGGAACGGGATAGGACTTCTTGATATGGTTGAAAACAGGTTCGTTGGCATTAAATCACGCGGTATTTATGAGACTCCTGCAGCGACTGTTCTGCATGTAGCCCACAAGGATATTGAAGGTATAGCTATGGACCGGGAAGTGAAAAGGCTTGTAAGTATGCTTAGCCCTAAATTTGCAGAATTGATTTACAATGGTTTCTGGTTCAGTCCTGAAATGGATTTTCTTATGGCAGCAATTCAGAAAAGTCAGGAGCTTATTGACGGGAGTGTGCATCTCTGTTTGTATAAAGGTAATGTTATAATTGAAGGGAGAGAGTCTCCTTCTTCATTATACAACGCTAAGCTTGCAAGTATGGATATCGAGGGCGGATTTGATCAGACAGACAGCAAAGGATTCATAAAGATAAATGCTATCAGGCTGATGGCTCACAGGGCGATTGTTGAAGAGAGCAGAAGACGCAGAGAATAGTGACATGCTTAAGACCCTTCATTTCCTTTGTCATTGATATTTATAAAAAGCGATTCCCAGTCTTTAAGCAATATTCTGTATTTTCCTGATCCGTAAGTTTAATATTTTTCTGCTTTCCTTTTGTAATGATATGATTATCTGATAGCTGCAACAGCTTTTCCAATCCTGATCATAGCTTCTTCGACTTTTTGAAATGAAGTCGCAAGGTTCATTCGCATAAAACCTTTTCCGCCCGGTCCGAACTGTGAGCCTTCATTCATGCCGACTCCTGCATTCTTTACAAAGAAATCCTGCAACTCTTTCGTACCGGTCATTAGTTTTTTACAATCAAGCCATATCAAATATGTACCTTCCGGTTTTACAGGCACTATTTCAGGAATAAAGTCATTGCAATAGTCTGTCACAAACCTGGCGTTACGTTCTATGTAATTCATAAGGGCATCGACCCATTCATGGCCTTCAGAGTATGCTGCTATTGATGCTTCAGTACCAAAAATATTGCCGTTCCCGATATGAAGGTCATCGATCTTCTTTTTGAAATATTTCCTCAAAACGGGATTTGGAATAATGACCGACGATGTTGATAATCCGGCAAGGTTGAAGGTTTTGCTGGGGGCAATGCACGTTAAGGTTATATCAGC
>Ga0255342_1006881_pt1 | contig 10126 bp, 8 predicted proteins | sample wastewater_treat_3_FD_192416 | JGI IMG/M metagenome (GOLD analysis project Ga0255342, IMG submission 192416) | Wastewater microbial communities from Lulu Island WWTP, Vancouver, Canada - plant14 | ecosystem: Engineered > WWTP > Wastewater > Unclassified | place: Canada: Vancouver, British... | reverse complement strand
ACGACCGATGGGGCTATTGTTTCTTAGGAGGAGTCCGCGACGAGGAATCTCTTCGTTCGCTGCGCATCGATCCCGCGGCGCTGTCGCGTGGCGTCGAGTGAGATTCCTCGCTCTGCTTCGGAATGACGTGTGACCATCCGCCTCTCGTCATTCCGAGGAGTCCGCGACGAGGAATCTCTTCGTTCGCTGCGCATCGATCCCGCGGCGCTGTCGCGTGGCGTCGAGTGAGATTCCTCGCTCCGCTTCGGAATGACGTGTGACCATCCGCCTCTCGTCATTCCGAGGAGTCCGCGACGAAGAATCTCTTCGTTCGCTGTCCACCAGTCCCAAGCAGTTGCCGGTCGCACTCAATGTATGTACCATCCCTCAGTCCCCGCGGCGCTCCTGTCGCTGGGGTGAAGGGAGGTTCCGACGTGAACAGCGCTTTCGAGAGGAGAGTTCACACCGCCGCCGTTGCCGGATGGTGGACTCTGCTGATTGTTGTGATCGTGCTGTGGATCCAGTGGGGCTTCTACCTCTGGGTGATGAACGCCCGTCCGGACTGGGTTCTCGCGATGGTTGGCAAGGGCGTCAGTTGGCCGTTTCTTCAGAAGCTGATGGTGCTGGCGATCACGGCCTTCAAGATGTGTGTTTGGGTAATGGCCGTCATCGTCATCTGGCTGACGCTGTGGAGCAGGCAGATGCGCAGAATCGGCGGCTGACCGTCCGCCCCCCTCACCGCTCGCGGTTGTCAATCACGCGCTTGCCTTCGGGCACGTCCCGGAGGGTCTGCGGCTCCACCAGTTTCACGTCGACGGTCAGCCCGAGGTCCAGGCTGATGCGCTGGCGTATGGTCTCCTCCAGAGCCATGATCTTGTTCATCTGATCGCTGATCAGCGCGCTCGACAGTTCCACCCGCACGGTAAGGACATCCAGCCCGCCCCTGCTGTCGACGACGATCTGATAGTGGGGCTCCACATGCTCGATGTCGTAGAGCAGAGCCTGGATATCTTCCGGGTAAACGTGCATTCCCCGGATGCTCACCGCGCCGTCCGTGCGTCCCGTCACGGTGGACATGCGCGCCGTTGTTCGTCCGCAGCGGCAGGGCTCGTACGTAACGCTTGAGACATCGCGAGTGCGGAAGCGAATGAGCGGCAGCCCCTCCTGCGCCAGCGTCGTTATGACGATCTCTCCCGGCTGCCCGGGCGGCAGGGGTTCGAGCGTCAGCGGGTCCACCACCTCAACCAGAAAATGGTCTTCCTGGATGTGCAGCCCATCCTTGATCTCGCACTCGGCCGCGATTCCCGGGCCGGTCACCGAGCTGATCCCGTAGTTCGCCGCCGCAACGATGCCGAACTGCGACTCGATCTGGGCCCGGCGCCGGGCGGTCATCGGTTCGGTGCCGAAAAGCCCCACCCGCAGGCACAGATCGTCCGCCGACACGCCCACGGTCCGCATCGCCTCCATGATGTGCTGCGCGTGGCTCGGCGTGCTCACCAGAGCTGTCGAGCGGAAGTCCTGCATAATCCGCACCTGGCGCTCCGGCGTGGATCCGCCCGCCGGTATCAGCGACGCGCCCAGCCTCTCCACACCGTAGTGGGTGCCGAATCCTCCCACCAGCGCTTCGCACTCCGCCGCCACCTGAACGACGTCTTCGCGCGTCACTCCCGCCGCGCTCATCATCCGCGCCCCCAGTTCCGCCCAGTGACTGACATCCCTCGCCGTGTAGCCCATAACCAGCGGACGCCCCGGGGCGGCCGCGAACGAGTCAATCCGCACTATCTCCTTCAGCGGAACGGCGAACATCTCGTAAGGGTACGCGTCGCGCAGGTCCTGGACGAGCGTGAACGGCAGTTTCCTCACGTCCCCGAGCGCAAGCACCTCCTCGGGCTCGATGCCCAACTGCTCGAGCTTGCGGTGGTAGAAGGGGACGTTGCGGAAGGCGCGGTTCACAGTTGTCTGCAGCCGCTCGAGCTGCATCTGCTGCATCGCTTCCCTGTCCACGGTCTCTGTCTTGCGATCCCAGATCGGCATGGCCTTCCTCACTCCATAATCTGTCTGTAGCCCTGCCCGAGATAGGCCCGCTGAATCTCCGGGTTCCGGGCAAGCTCGTCCGCAGAGCCTTCCATCACGATGCGGCCGGTCTCCATCACGTACGCCCGTTTGGCGATTCTGAGCGCCGCCTTGACATTCTGCTCAACCAGAAGCACCGTGGTGCCGTCCTTCCGCAGTTCGCCGATTGCCCGGAATATGTCCCGCACAACCAGCGGCGCCAGCCCCATGGACGGCTCGTCGAGAAGCAGCACCCGCGGGCGCGCCATCAGCGCCCGCCCGATTGCCAGCATCTGCTGCTCTCCCCCCGAGAGTGTGCCGGCAAGCTGCGGCTGCCGCTCCTTCAGCACCGGAAACATCGCGAACACGCGGCCCATGTCCTCCGCGGTGTCCCGTTTCTTCTCCGCCCGCGACCGCCTGTAGCTGCCCAGTATCAGATTCTCCCGGACGCTCATCGTCGAGAAGAGCTGCCTGCCCTCCGGCACCTGCACAAGGCCGCGCGGCACGAGGCTTTCGGCCGCGGCGCCGCTGATCTCCGCGCCGTCCAGAAAAACGCGTCCCGAGCGCGGCCCCAGCACCCCCGATATCGTGTTGAGCGCGGTTGTCTTGCCCGCGCCGTTCGGCCCCACCAGCGCGACGATCTCGCCCCTGTCCACATGCAGGGAGATGCCCCTCAGCGCGACGATCTTTCCGTAGCAGGTTACGACGCTCTCGAGCCTGAGCATCAGTTCGGCTCCGTTCCGAGGTACGCGGCGATGACCGCGGCGTCGGACTGCACCTGTTCCGGCGTGCCCTCTGCGATCGTCCGGCCCTGATCGAGCACGGTGACCTCGTCTGAAATGTCCATCACGAACTGCATGTCGTGATCCACCAGCAGAACGGTCACGCCCTCCGACACGATCTGCCTCAGCAGGCTGGAAAGCTCGGCGGTCTCCCTTGTTGATAGCCCCGATGCAGGCTCGTCCAGCATCAGAACCTGCGGATGTCCGGCCAGCGCGCGCGCAATCTCCAGCATCCGCTGCTTGCCGAAGGGCAGGCTGGCGGCATCCGCGCCGGCCTCGGCTTCCAGCCCGACGCGCCCGAGCTGACGGTGGGATTCCTCAATAATCAGGCGCTCTTCTCTCCAGTGCCCGATCCAGCGCAGCGCTCCCGAGGCGATTCCCTGTCTGGTCCAACTGTGGCAGCCAACCATCACGTTTTCGATCACGGTCATGTTCTCGAACAGGCGCACATTCTGAAACGTCCGCGCGAGTCCGAGCGTTGCCGCATGAAATGCCGGGCGGCCGCGGATGGAGCTGCCGTCAATGATGATGTCGCCGCTCGTCACCGGAGTGATGCCGGTCAGCAGGTTCAGCAGTGTGCTCTTTCCGGCGCCGTTCGGGCCGATGAGCGCCTTCATCTGGCCGCGGCGCACCGAGAAGTCCACGGAATTCACCGCCACCAGCCCGCCGAACGCGCGGGTTACCTGAACAGCCTGTATCAGCGCGGCCACTCAGCCGCTCCCTCCGGGCCGGCCGCGACGGGTGCCCCGAAGCGCCGCCGCCGCCGCGTCTGACACGCCCCGCACCAGTCCCTGCGGCATTACGATCATCACCCCGATGAGCACAGCGCCGAACACGATCGGCTCGAGACCGGTCAGTGTCAGCCCGAAGAGGGTGTGCTGCGTCTTCTCCAGTCCAAGAAGCCACGTCTTGATGAGCTGCAGTGTGGTCGCTCCCAGAAGCGCTCCCCATATGCTTGCCATGCCGCCCACCACCACCATCACGACAAGCTGCGCCGACACCCCGAACCCGAACTCGCTCGGGTGAATGTACCCGACCCCGGCCTGGTGCGCATACAGGCTCCCCGCAACCGAAGCGATGCCCGCGCTCAGCACGAAGACCTGCACCTTGTAGCGGCTGGTGTCCACCCCCAGCGACTCCGCGGCGACCTCGCTGCCGTGCACCGCGCGGAAGGCCCGGCCCACCCGCGAGCGCACGATGTTCACGCCGAGCATGAGGCACACGAACACGAAGGCCCACACCAGGTAGTAATACTCCACCCTCGGGCTCACCTCCACCCCCGTCATCCGGCCGATTCCCCCCAGCCACTCTGCCCGCATCACCGGGATGCCGAAGATGCCGTCACTCGATCCGCCCGTCACGGCGGTCCACTGGCGGAACACGATTTCGACGATGACGCCGAAACCGAGCGTGGCCATCGCAAGGTAGTGCCCCTTGAGCCTCAGCACCTGGCCGCCCAGCAGATAGGCGACGAGGCCGGAAAACCCAACGCCGGCGACCATCCCCGACCACGGCGAAGCCCCGCCGCGCTGCAGCACGCCCGCAAGCAGGTGCTGACAGAGGAGCGTGACAACCGCCGCCGTCAGCCCCGATGCTCCGCCCATCAGCGCCCCCGAGCGCGCTGCCGCCGCGAACGCCGCCATGCCCGCCGCCGAAATCAGCAGCACGGCGGCCGGATGCAGATGGACGGCCTGCGAACCCCACGCCAGGGCGACCATTGCCGCCGCGGCGGATGCAAGGCGCGCGCCCGAGGCGCGGGTGAGCGAGGTGAACACGGCGCAGCCCGCGGCGACGCCAAGGCCGGTCCCCAGACCGGGAATCACCTCAGCGGGGATGGGCCGCACGGTCAGAATGGCGGACGTGTACGCCCCAAGTCCGAAGAACGCGGCGTGACCCAGCGAAACCTGCCCGGCGTATCCCATCAGCAGGTTCAGCGAGATCGCGAGCATCGTGTTGATGCCGATGTAGATCAGCATCGTCAGTTCTTTATCCGCCGCGAACCGCGGCACGAGCGCATAGACGATCAGGAAGATCACGAACGGCGCGGCTGTCGCCGCATCGAGCCTCCGAACCGCCTTCCGGCTCACATTCCGGCTGTCAGGGCTGGCGGCGACGCTCACTTCTGATCCGCCTTGCGCCCGAGCAGGCCTTCGGGGCGAATCAGCAGAATCGCCAGCAAGATGACGAACGCCACCGCATCCTTGTAGTCGCTCCACAACAGCCCGCCCGTCAGCGACTCGACAATCCCCAGCACAATGCCCGCGATTATGCCGCCGCTGAAGTTGCCGAGGCCGCCCAGCACAGCAGCGCAGAAACCCTTCAGCCCGAGCGCCGTGCCCATGTTGACGCGCGCGTAAAACACCGGCGAAACCGTAAGGCCGGCAAGCGCTCCCAGCCCCGCCGCCATCACGAACGACAGCACCACCATCCGGCGCACACTGATGCCCACAAGGCGCGCCCCGGCCGGGTTCGTCTCGCACGCGCGCATCGCCTGGCCGATCAGTGTGTAGCGGAAGAACAGGGTCATCCCTATCACTATCAGCGCGGTCACAGCCACCACCCACAGCTCCTGAGCCCGGATCACCGCGCCCAGCAGGTGGAAACTGCGGTCCTCCACGAACCCTTCTCCGGGAATGCCCGTAAAGGGCGGAACGGGGATGGCCGTCTCGCCCCACAGAAACTGCGCGATGCCCTGAATCGCAATCGAAGCTCCGATTGTGATGATGATGAGCGTCAAAACGGCCGCCCGCTTGAGGGGAATCAGCACGAACCCCGCGAGAACCGCGCCCACCAGGCATCCCGCCAGCACAGCCGCCGGAAACGCCACCAGGAACGAGAACTTCGCCATCAGCACGGCCGCCACCATCGCGCCGATCATCACGAACTCGCCCTGCGCGAAGTTGATCACGCCGGTCGTGTTGTAGATGATCGTGAAGCCGACGGCGACAATCGCGTAGATGCAGCCCGCGGTCATTCCCGTGACTATGAGTTGAGGAATCTGGCTAAGCTGATCCAAATGCGGCAGGCCGTCTTTCCAGGTGTCTAGATTGCCGGGGGGTGAGGGCGGGCCGGGGGCCTTGCGCAGCCTTCGGCCCGCCCGGGCAATGCTAGTCAGCCAGCGTCCACTTGCCGTCCTTGATCCTGACCATCGTGAAGCTGTCCTTGGTCAGGCCGTTGTGGTCTTCCGGGCTGAAGTTGAAGACCCCCGTGATGCCGACAAAGTCCTTCGTCTTCTCGACCTCCGCCCGGATGGCGTCCTTGTCGGGTCCTACCTCGTCCAGAGCGTTCCTGACAAGCATGAACGCATCCCACGCGTGCCCGCCGAAGGTGTTCGGCGGCTTCTGGTATTCCTTCTGGAACGCGGCGGTGTACTCCAGCAGAGTCGCTTTCTGCGGATCAGTGTCCGGAATCGCGGATGCCACGATCAACTTGCCGGCGGGGAAAACCACACCCTCGGCGGCGCTTCGCGCAAGCTGGATGAACTGCTTGTTCGCGATCCCGTGGCTCATGTAGAGCGGCTGCTTCATCGCGAGCCTTGCCAGGTTCTGGGCCACGATTGCCGGGCCGGGATTGGTGCCCCAGCAAAGCACGGCATCCGGGTTCTTTCCGCGAATGGACGTAAGCTGCGAGGTCATGTCCGTGTCGCTCGTGTTGAACGATTCCAGGGCGACTGTCTTGATCTCCGTGCCTTTGGTATGGGCCAGCCACTGCTCGCGGCCGCTCGATCCGTAGGCGTTGGAGTCGTTAATGAAGCCGACGGTCTTGACATTGTTGGCCCGCATGTGCGCGACGAGTTGCTCGATGGCGAGCGAGTCGCTCTGCGCTGTCTTGAAGACGTAGGGCTGCACCGGCTTCACGATCTTGACGCTTGCAGCGCACGACAGAAGCGGCATCTTCGCCTGCTGGCACATCTGTGCGATGGCTAGGCTTGTTCCCGAAAGCGTGGTGCCCACAATGGCCACCACGTCTTTGTTTGCCAGCAGCTCCTGGCAGGCCTGGACAGCCTGCTCCGGCTTGCCGGCGTCGTCGTAGTACTCCACCTTGACCGGGTGCCCGTCAATGCCGCCGTCGGCGTTGATCTGCTTTTCGAGCATCGTGACGGTTTCTTTCTCGGGAACACCCAGGGGAGCGTTGTCGCCTGTAACCGAGAAGATCGCTCCGATTACGAAAGGCGCTTTCGTGGGGACCGCATCGCCTGCGGGCTTCTTGGCGCAGCCCGACACCAGCAGAGCGGCAACAACGCAAACAGCAGCAACCACAAAGATTGTCCGAGTTCGTGGACTCACGGCAATTCCCTCCTGACGATAGACCTGCTCGCCCCGGCTTCCGGCGCGCTGGCGCTCGGGGAGCCGGTGGCAGAACGAATTGGACCTGGCCCTTTCGAGCTTACCACCCCATTGGGTTCTCGCTGCCTCGCGGGGCCGGCGGCTCGATTGTAGCAGGCGCCGTCTCCGATTGCAACAAACGTCACAAATCTGGCGGCAATCTGCCTTCCGCGAGGCAGCAAGAGAACTCAATGCGCCCCTACAGAGTCCACCCCTTTCTGTAGGGCGTGTTGATATAGTAGTCGGCCTTCGGGCAGTTGATCGCCCGCAGGTTCTTCGCATCCCAGTAGATCGGCTCGCCGGTCACGATGGCCAGGTTGCCGAGCAGGATCGTCTCCGTCAGCGCGGACGCGTAGTCGAAGTTCGACATCGCCGCCTCGCCGCCCTTGCACGCCCGCAGCCACTCCTCAGCATGACCCGGCGACCGGGGCAGGCTCGGCGCGGGCTTCTGGAAGTTCGCGAAGTCCTCCTTCGGCAGCAGCTCGTAGGTGGAGCAGTAATCATCCGGCGAGAACATCCGGCCCTTCTCGCCCAGAATCGCCACGCCGCTGCCCGGAAGCTCCCTGCCGTCCAGAATGTCCGGCGACGGCTTCAGTCCGCCGTCGTACCAGTACATCACGAGCGGGCGCAGCCCGTTGCGCTCGGGGAAGCTGTAGCGGATGACGGACTGCTTCGGATACGCCTCCTTTGTGAGTCCGTGCACTTCGGCCTCGATGGCGATCGGGTCTCTCAGTTCGAGCGCCATGAACGGCATGTTGACCGTGTGGCAGCCCATGTCTCCGAGCGCGCCCGTGCCGAAGTCGAGCCATCCCCGCCACTTAAAGGGCTGGTAGTCGGGATGATACGGCCGCTTCGGCGCAGGGCCGAGCCACAGGTCCCAGTGGATATTCGATGGGATGTCCGCCTTCTCCGCCGGCCGCTCCACGCCCTGGGGCCAGATCGGCCTGTTCGACCAGACGTGCAGCTCGTAAGCCTGCCCGATAGCGCCCGAGCGCAGCACTTCCACCGACTCGCGCATGCCCGTTGACGCCGTGCCCTGGTTGCCCATCTGCGTTGCGACCTTGTGCTTGCGCGCAAGGTCGCGAAGCACTCGCGCCTCATAGACGGTGTGCGTCAGGGGCTTCTCGCAATAAACGTGCTTGCCCATCCGCATGGCCATCGCCGCCGCCGGAGCGTGCGTGTGGTCGGCGGTGCTGACCACCACGGCGTCAATCGAGCGCTCCATCTGATCGAGCATTCGGCGGAAGTCCGCGTACTGCTTCGCGCCTGTGTACTTCTTCGCCGCGTCGGCGGTAATGTTGTCGTCAATGTCGCACAGCGCCACGATGTTCTCGCCCGCGCATGCGTCCATGTTGCTGCGGCCCTTGCCGCCGCATCCGATAATCGCGACGTTCAGCTTCTCGTTCGCTTCGTAGCCGAAGGCGAGCCTGCTGTCGCGCAAGATGATCAGCCCGGCGCCGCCCGCGGCGGCGCCCTTCAGAAGAGTCCGGCGGGAAATCCGCTTAGACATTGTGTGAAACCTCCATCGCCGCGCTCAGCCTCGACGCGCGCGGACGAAACTGTTCTTCGACGAAACCCGGGCGTTTGCCTGCAAGACCTGCGCGAATGAGTCAGTCCGATGTTTCGGATATCGCGATGTGCGCAACCGACGGATTGGAGGCAGCCGAGAACCCGAAAACAACGGAGCAGCGGCCACCGATGTGATGTTGCGGGATTTCGGATGGCGCTGAGTCGTCGGGCTTGATGAGGAGGGAATCCCGAAACAACAACGCTGTTGGAGGAAGCCGCGATTCTTCGGCTATCATGCAGTCGCGCTGCATGATAGCCGATAATGTGCCTGATGTATCTCCCGCGAACACTCGAAACCTTCGCTCTGTCAGCATCCCGCCAGTTCCCGGTTATGCTCGTCACCGGGGCGCGACAGGTTGGCAAGACGACCCTGCTTCGCCACATCCGCGCGCCCGAAAGAGCGTACGTGTCGCTCGACGACCCTATGCTGCTCGACCTGGCAAGACGGGATCCCGCGCTGTTTTTTCAGCGGTTCCGGCCCCCCTTGCTGATTGATGAGATACAGTACGCGCCCGAACTGCTTCCTTACATCAAGATGGAGAGCGACGCTGCGCGGACGCCGGGGCTGTTCTGGCTGACGGGGTCGCAGCAGTTTCACATGATGAAGGGAGTGTCCGAGTCCCTGGCCGGCCGGGTCGCGGTCGTCCAGTTGCTCGGGTTGTCGCGCCGCGAGGCGGATGGCCGCGGCGCGGGAGTCCAGCCCTTTCTGCCTGTGCCGGACTCACTGGCTGCGGCAGGCTCTGCCAGCAAAGAGAGCCTCGAACTGCCGGAACTGTACCGCGCCATCTGGCGGGGCTCCTATCCCGCGATCGCGGCGAACTCAGATATGGACCGCGACCTGTTCTACCTGTCGTACGTGCAGACGTACCTTCAGCGCGACGTGCGAGACCTGGCAAGGGTGGGTGACGAGACCGCTTTCCTTCGATTTCTGCGTGTCGCTGCAGCCCGAACCGCTCAGTTGATGAACTTGACTGACCTCGCCAGAGACGCAGACATCTCGGTCAACACAGCAAAGAGCTGGCTTTCAATCCTGCGGGCGTCAGGGGTTGTCCACCTGCTCGAGCCGTATTCGGTCAACCTCAGCAAGCGGCTGGTGAAAACGCCAAAGCTGTATTTCCTCGACACAGGGCTGTGCTCGTACCTGACCGGCTGGTCGAGTCCCCAGACGCTGGAAGCGGGCGCGATGTCCGGGGCCATACTCGAGACGTGGGTTGTGTCGGAGTTGCTCAAGAGCTACCTGCACAACGGAAAGCATCCGCCGTTCTTCTACTACCGCGACCGGGACAGGCGCGAGATAGACCTCCTGATCGTACAGGACGAAGTCGCATACCCTCTGGAGGTCAAGAAGACCGCGTCCCCGGGGCCGGGTGACGTTTCTGCGTTCGGTACGCTGCACCGGTTGGATATCGCGGCTGGGCC
>Ga0255342_1006870_pt1 | contig 10141 bp, 11 predicted proteins | sample wastewater_treat_3_FD_192416 | JGI IMG/M metagenome (GOLD analysis project Ga0255342, IMG submission 192416) | Wastewater microbial communities from Lulu Island WWTP, Vancouver, Canada - plant14 | ecosystem: Engineered > WWTP > Wastewater > Unclassified | place: Canada: Vancouver, British... | reverse complement strand
TAAAATTCCTACCAATCAAATTCTTTACCATTAAAAAATTGAACTAAATTTAAAGAACCTAAATTACAAACATTACTAGGTTGTGGTATTTCCCCACACTGCAAAGTGTTGATATACTATAACTTACATATTCCCTTATTATCATTCTACACATTGCAAACAATATTATAATTATGGTGTTTATCTACCGTTCCATTATAAACATCCTATTTTCCAATATATTCTACTGAAACAACTTTATGATTATAATATAAACCATTCTATAATAATTCAATTGCTTTCTATTTTCTATATATTGGATTTTGATTTAAACCATTTGTTGTTATCTTTTTTATACCATATTTCTAACAATACTACTTATTTATATAATCTTGGTATGAAACTTTGCGAATACTTCGAAAATCATTTATACAATTATTCTATAAAAATTCATACATGATACTAGGAGTTGGTATCTATTTGTTTTGCTCAATATATTTCACAAAAAATTTATCTATTTTATTTTTTTTATTAATAAAAGCAACTTCATAATTTAATAATCCATTACCAAACCTATTTACATGCATGTTTTCATTATTCAATTTATATTGTGTTGCACACTATTGAGAACATACACAAATCTATCTTTGTGACCATTTTACTTTGAACATATTACCACACTACTAACACTTTTTATTGACTAAAATTATCCCACTTTTATTATCAAACTAAATATCTAAATCAGTTTTCTGCAAAATATCTATATATTTATAATATTGTCTTTGAATAGCTGGATTAACATATACTAAATATCCACACTAAACATTAGCTTTGTTTAAAAAATTATGTAATAATGAACCCCGATATTTATTTTTTCCATTCCAATACGGTAAATTATTTTCTTTTGCATATTTCATATATATATCTTTAGTTATAGGTCTGTTAATAATTTTTACATATTCTAATATTATATTATACAACTACTAATTATTTATTTCAGAATATTTCCAATTTTTCTATCTACCAACAGCTTTTGACATATTATTATAATATCTCTATTTTTCCTATTGGGTTGCATTTTTATACTATCTTATCGTGGGATTTTTATTGCCAAACATATTCTAAGTATGAAGTTTGTTATGCTACTATCTTGTCATAGCAATTAAGTTCTAAATCGAATTATTTCTACTATTAAAATCAATATGGTGAATAATCTAATTTTTATTTAACTTTACATTATTCATCTTCTAGTATATTAAACGATGTTCAAAAACACTTCTATTAGAATTATCATATAACAAATAATATTTTTGTGACTTGCTGTTTGACTTTTTAAATATCTACTAAATAGGTTTTGCAATTTTTTGCATTAAATACAAACTATCATTCTATTTTAATTCTAAAGCCTATTTAACTGATCCATCTCTAAGAACAAACTTATGATTACCTGTGCATTTAATCTATGATCCATTATCTAATATTACTTTATATACATCCTGATTATACCCTGTTATTCTTGGATTTCTCATATATTGTATATCTAATTTTCCTTTTTGATCAATACAATAAACGGGTACGTCATCACCCTTTTCTGCAAGCTATTTAATTGATACAGCATTCCTTCCATCAGCTACAGCAATTAAAGTATCACCGCTTAAACAAGGATTTGTTGTAATAATTTTCTAACAATATCCCACGGGATTGTAATTGTTTATAGTATCATAAAATAATATTCCAGGCTAATTTCTATTAAAAGTAGAAATCATAATTAAATCCCAAAGTTCTTTAGCAGGAATTTCTTCGTATACTATTATAGGTTTTCCTTTACTAATCCATTCTTCTAAATTTCCATCCCATTCCTGTTTATAATTTTCATACTATATATCAGGAAAACATAATTTCCACATTTCGTTATTTTCCATTGCTTTCATAAATCTATCTGGAACTAACACTGAAAGATTAAATTTAGTTAAATGATTTGAAATTTGTTTGGCTGTTATAAAATCCTTTATCTAAGGATGGCTAATATCTATTGCGCAATTACTAGTTAAAAATGCATTTTTACTATTGGGAGATTTTGCTATTATTCTATGAACATTCTATACCTAAAAGTCATATGATAATTCTAAACCTTTTTCTTTAATAGAAACTAATGCCTTATATTGTTTTTCCATATTTTCATTAATTATTGTTAACATCTATGTTTCTGGCTAAATTTCATATAAAGCTTTAAGATAAATTTCACCTGTCTATATATTAAAAACCTAAAATTTATGGTCAGTTGTACATTCTACTCTTGTTCCATCCTATGACTATATAATATAAATTTGTGAAGGTTTATTTATTATAGGATTTTTTATTGTATAATATAAATTATCTATATATTTACATTTTATCTATTCATTATTTTGTAATTTATTTATTATAGTTAATACTGTCTACCATCCATTATTTGTTAAAATTAGAGTATCTTTTGAAAAACAAAGCATGGCTCCTTTTCTAATTTTTTTTTTAGTTTTTGAACTAAATTTATCATTTATTGTTTTACTTGACCCCATAGTAATAACATCGCTTGTTTTATCCCATAATTCCATAAATTTTATTACTCCAGGAGTTCTTACACCAGTTCCTGCAATATAAGAACCATTTGGTCTAATAAAGGATAAATTAAGGCCTAATCCTCCCTAAGAAGCTAAAATTTTAGCAGATTTTTTAAGTGTCTAAAAAATACCCTATATACTATCTATATCTTTAATGCCAAAATCATAGGGATGATAAACATAGCAATTATATAAAGTAGCTTTATTTCTTTCTGAAACACCAGCATTTGCAAGAATTCTACCACCTGGAATAAATTTCCACTAGGACATTATTCTATAATACTATTTTGTTAATAACTATCTAGTTTCTTTATCTTTCTATGCTGAAGCTACAGCCTTTGCAACTCTTAAAAATGTATCTTCAACAGTTTTATCTTCTGGTGCTTTATAGTTGTTCTACCAAATCTATTTTTGAAAATCATTCATATATATATATTCTCCACTTAAATTATCATATTATAAACTTCTGAAACAATATCTTTTCCAGCCATTTTATAAATAATAATACCGATATTACTTTCTCCATATAAAATTGGAATAACTGTTACTTTAGTTTTTTCATCATCTTGAAATTGTGATTTAACTCTCTATAAATATTGATCAATTTTTTTATCATTTATGTTAGAAATATTTAATTTAATAATAATTTCTTTATTTATATTATTCATTATAATCCTAATTTTTATTAATTGATATATTAATTGCTTCTGACAATTTTGAATATGAACTGTTATTACCAATATATCCATCTTGTGATGCATTAAAACAATAAACATTATCTTCATTAAACCCATATAATGTTTGAGCATCTTGTATTGAATCTAAATTTGAAGATAAAAATATAAATGACCAATTATATTCTTTCTATTGTTTACTAATCATTTCTTTAATTTTATCTTTGTTATATCTTTTTGAATTATTTTCAAATCCATCAGTAATAATAGCAATAATAACCTTTTCTGGTTTTTGTAACTAATTTTGCTTTTCAAATTTTATATTTAAATCATCAATTGTTTGACCAATTGCATCTAATAATGCAGTCATACCTCTTGGACAATAATCAACTTGAGTAAACTCCTTAATATCCCATAAATTTTGTGAATCAATTAATTTTAAATACTAATGATCAAATAATATAAGTGAAAATTTAACCTAATTACCTATTAACTATAATTTCTATTTTGTAATAAATTCATTAAGACCCTTTATTACATCTTCTTTTAATATCTACATTGATCCGGATCTATCTAAAATTAATGCTATTTCAATATATCCTTTTTTCGTTTTTTTCTCCTATATAATTTTTTTGTTATAAATTAATTACTTCATAATTTATAATTTCTGATGATAAATTAAGAAATACATATTCATTATTAACATAATAATCTATATTAAATGTAATATGCATATTTTTAGTAGTAAATTTATATATCATAATTTGTTTTCCAGTTGAAGATAATATTATACAATTAATTATAAAAGATGAAGTATTTAATAATTTAATTAAATCAATATCTGATGAAAAATAAGTTACTATATCTACGGTTCCAATAGTATTAATATTAATTAAATCTTTATAAAGATTAACATTAAGTGATTTAATTAAAAATTTATCAATTAATAACTAATTATTGCTCCATACCTATGATATAAAAAGATTACGATAAATAAAATTATTTGATGATTGATTAGTTGTTATATCATTTGTTATAAAATTATTTAACACAATTATATTTCTCCCATCATTTCATTCATTCGTGTAGACTATTCAGATCTAATCTATAAAACAATACCCTAGGTTGTTAAAAATAATCCCGCAATAGATATAGCATTTTGTAATGCACAACGAACAACCTTTAACGGGTCAATAACTCCATTCTAAATTAAATCACAAATCTAATTATTAATTGCGTTATATCCAAAATTAATATTTCCATTAATTTGTTTATTAAGTATCTAATTTACTAATTCCTAAGCAGCATCAGGACTATATCCACAATTTACAATTATTTGAATAATTGGAGTTTTTAATGCATTTTTTAATATTTGTATTGCAAGTCCCTACTATTTTTGATTATATATTACAGAATTTAAAAATTGTGCACCCAATAACAAAGTTATTCCACCACCCGGAACTATTCCCTATTCAATTGCAGCTTTTGTAGCATTTAATGCATCCTATATTCTATATTTTTTCTACTTTAATTGCATCTATGTTTGTGCACCAACATGAATTATTGAAACACCATCAATAATTTTTGCAATTCTTTTTTGATATCTCTATTTCTAAGAAATACTATTTGAAGTCTACATTTTATATTTAATTCCTTGAATTCTCTATTCAACTTTTTCTTTTTTACCTGAACCCTAACGAATAATTGTAGACTATGATGAAACAATTACTTTTTTAGCAAATCCAAGTTGTGAAAGAGAAACTTCTTCAAGTTTTGTTCCAATATCTTTAGCTAAATACTATGCACCAGTTACTGCACAAATATCTAATGCATTTTCTTTTTTGTTATCACCCATACCAGGAATCTTTATTGCACAAACATTAATAATTCCTTTTGCTTTATTAATTACAAGAGTTGCTAATGCTTGACCCTAAACATCTTCTGCAATAATTAAAAGAGATGCTCTTTTTTCTGCTATTAATTTTAAAATAGGAACAATTTCTGATACTGCAAAAATTTTTGAATTATAAACTAAAATATATACATCCTATAACTAAACATTCATTTTAATACTATCTGTAATAAAATATGGAGAAATATATGAAGACATAACCTACATTCCCTATACTCTTTCTAACCAGGTATCTGCGGTTTTTGAATCTTCTACATTTATAATACCATCTAATCCAGATTCTTGAATTGCCATAGAAATAATTTTTCCAATCTAATTATCATTATTTGCAGAAATAGATGCAATTTGTCTAATTTCATCTTGTTTTGTTATCTATTTACTAAATGATTTTATATATTCAACAACTTGATTTCCATATTTTTCTAAATTTCTTTGAAGAAGAATTGAACTTATACCCTATTCAATTAAACTATTTCCGCTTTCAATAATTGCTTGAGCTAATACAGTTGCAGTTGTTGTTCCATCACCAGCTTGATCATTGGTTTTTTCTGCAACTTGTCTACAAATTCTTGCACCCAAATTTTCAAACTAATCTTCAAGCTATACTTGTTTAGCTATAACAACTCCATCATTTGTAATTATAGGTTTACCATAATTTTTTGCAATAATAACATTTCTACCTCTTGGACCTAATGTAACTTTAACAAGATTTGCTAATTTATCAATACCATTTTTTATACTTTGTCTTGCCTATTCAGATTGTTTTATTGCTTTCATTAATTTCCTCCCTATATTTTATTATTTATTGCAGCTATTCGCTATTTAATTTTTTGTTTCATTAGTTTATCATTATTATCCATTTTATTTCTAGCATCAATACTTTCTTTTGTATATGTATCAAAAATTTGAATGTCACCAAGCTATAAATCTACAAGACCATTATATACCATACCATCTTTTCCGTGTCGATTTTTTACAATTACAAAACGTGCTGTATTTGATAATTTATCCTCTTGTTTACGACTTAAAGAAACAACAAAATCTGCAATTTCTAATTTCATCATTGAGTGTGAAATTCCATCGCCCAATAAAAGCTATTGATTTATAGAACTATTATGTGTTAAAATATTATTAGCAAAAAATACATAATCCTACTATACACAAATATCAATTGTATCATCTTCTCCTATTAACTATATTTCTGATATTTCAATAAGCTATAAATTAAAATCTTTATCATTAAATTGATGCATTTTCATATATAAACCTTAAATATTTTTTTATAATATTATATTTATTATAATTTTTTTATAAAATTTTCAAAATAAATTATTTTTTTTTTATTAAATTATGAATTTTATTATTGTATTTCTTCTTTTTTTACATATAATTTATCACCAACCTTTAACCCAGTCTATAATGATTTTAATAATCCATGTTCAACTGGAAACTAATGATTGGCTGAACAAACTATCTATTTACCATTTTTTAATTTTATTTTATATACAAGTTGTTTTTCTTTATATACTTTACTAACAATTTTATATCCATTAGGTGTTTCAATTTTATCATTAATCTAAACTTTATCAATAGTTATTTCATTTTTACCCTCTACATTTACTTTAGAATTTTTAGATAAACATCTATTTCCCTGAGATGCTGACCAAACAATTTTTTTTGTTCTTTTTGCTAATGTTTTCATTCCAACAAAATTAGTTCCATATGCACCATATAAATTGTTAACATTTCCCTATAATTTTAGATTATCTCCGTGATCAATAATAATAACATCTGGATCAAAATTTTCAAATAAAACCAATTGTGTTACATGATTTTCAATTTCAATTAATTTTGTATGACCAGGAAGAAACTATTTAACTCTAAGATTATCTCTATAATGCTATAACTATGGTGCTAATTTTTCGGCATTTGTACGTATATATTGTTTAGGTTTATTAAGTAATTTAATATCTATTCTCTATGCTATCTACCACTATTCCATTTCTAATGTATAATAAACAACTTTTTTTCCTAATTTTAATGCATGAGCTGCTATATTACATAAAAACCAACTTTTACCTGTACCTGGAGGACTTACAATTAAATTTAATCTTCCAGATTTTGCACCACCATCCATAACATTATTTAATACTGTCCAGGGGGTTTCAACTACTTTATATGTCTACATATTATAATTATGTCTCTATAAAAATGAAGAAACATATTCTATTCCCATACCATTATCAATACCCTTAAATCGTGTTTGATTGATTAAATCATAAATTTGTTCAAAGTTTTCTTCTTTTAACAAATCTATTGATTTCATAATTGCATTTTTTAACTATTGAAATCTACAAAAATTTACTACTGTATCCTTAATAAATTCTAAATTATTCTCATCAAATTTATTAATAATAGAAATATATGTTGTTGATACGGTTTGTTTAAATAATGGCTATTTAAGACTTTCAATTTTTATTTTTATTGACTACATAGTTGGTGAAACTTTATATTGAATATAAAATTCTACAATAAATTTTAATAACCATTTATGAGGTTGGCTATCAATATATTGTGCAACATCTAGGTCAATACATTTAATTAAAAACCTTTGATCCATTAATGCAGAAATAATAATTTTATCAAGAAATCCATTATCATACTATAATTTATTTTTATCAAACTACGACATATTATTTCCCTTGTGATATTAATTGAAGTGGTGTATAAATTGAAGCAATATCAAAATCACTTATTTCATATTTTTTACACTGTTCTATAAATTTTTTTCTATCAAAAATTGCATCTTTCTTTTTCTACTATATTATTTGGTCAATTTTAGCTCCAATTTGTGGTGAAAGAATACATCCATCTCTTAAATTTACTATTTTATAATATTTTGAAAGTAAAACTATGTTTTCTTTTAATTTAAGTTTTAAATCTGAATGCTACATATTCATAATATATTCTTTAAAATTATTAAAATTTCCACAAAGTGGCTACTAATTTATAAATAACTACCCAAAATTTTTAATTATTAATTTTTCACCAAGTCCTTTGATTCCTGGAATATTATCAGATTTATCTCCCAATAAAGCTTTAAAAATTGCAAAGTTAATGGGATGACATGAATATTTTTCTTTAACTATATTCTATGTTATTATTGTTTTTTGAACCCCATTATAAATAACAGTATTTTTATCACAAAGTTGATAAAAATCTTTATCTGTTGATATTATAACAACTTTATTATTTTGATATGAATTTTTTAATGCAATATGTGCAATAACATCATCTCCCTAAATATTATTTATTCTAATTATTATCAATGGAGTATATTTTAACATTGCAAAAAATTTTTCATAATCTTCAGTTTGAATTTTACTTACATTAAGTCTATTTGTCTTATATTCAGAGAATATTAATCTTTTTGTATTAGAACCGCCCTAGCCATCAAAAACAATATAACATTCATTTGGCTTAAATTCTAATAATATATTTCTTATCATGTCATAAAACAAACTAATATAATTTTTATTATAAGACTATGCTATGGATATTGCTCTAATAAGAGTATTTGTTCCATCAAATATTATAATTTTTTTATTTTTTTTTAATTTTTTTAGGTCAATCATTCATTCTAATTTAAATTTTGCTATATATTGTTATTTTCATTTATATTCTACTAATTATCATCTTCTATAATAATTTCTCTATTCTATGCCTACTAAATAGTTTTATATTTTAATATAAGAAGCTATGCAAGAATATCATAAACCTATTCTCGTAATTTTTTATCTTCTCTTATTGCTGTATTAAATTTTCCAGGAATAACTATTTCTTTACCCTAAAATCGTATTATCCACGGGAGATTTTTTGTTCCTTTACCTTCAATAACTTTATATTTTTTTAATGTCTATAGCCAATTTGAATAATTATCAATTCCACAATCATAATATACATCAAATTCACATTCTCTATTTGTTGGTCCAAGTCTTGATTTATCAATTCTAGCTTTTATTCTTACACCAACAACAGTTTCAACTCCATAAATATTCTATTTTAATTTAGATTTTTTTTGAAATCTAACATCAGTTGATGCATAAAATGATAATGCCATTCCGCCAGATGATGCACCATAAGGATCCATATATTTATTTGCAACCTACATTTTTGCACGAACTTGTGCTGTATAAACTAATGCAACATTTTGTGTAGCTGCCATCATTGCAAGTTTTCCTAATGCCTATGAATTCATTTTTGCTTTAATTGCGGCTAAATATCCTTTATTCTAATAATCTTTGTTCTATAATTGTGCTTGTGTTTGTGCAGCGGTTAAACTATCAACTATAATAAGCATTGGTACATCAGGCATATTAAGTTTTACAGAATACATTAACTACTAAGTAATTTTATGAATTGTCTATACTTTTTCAATTTTATTATAAACAATAACTTTATCTAAATCAATTCCAATCGCTTTCCAAAAACTTGTAGATGTTGCTCCCTAAGTATCAATATATACTGGAATTCCACCCTTTTGCTGACAAGATTTTATAAGATGAGCACATACAAGAGATTTTCCAGAATTATGATTTAAAATACCATTACCAAAATAACAATGATCATCATCATTAATCATTATATCTACTATTTTATGGAATCCAATACAAGATATTTTTATTACTTCATAATATTTACCATCATTACAAAGTAATTTTGATTTATTAATTTGTAAATTTTCACATTTTATCCATCCATTTGATTGTTCAAAAAATTTATGCTATGCAGAAACATTTATACAATATCCATTTATTAACTAAACTTTATATGTTTTTAGTTTACCTTTCTATATATATTTTGATACCTATTTAAACTAACCATTAATACTTTCAACAAAAACTTGTTTTCCTTGTGCAAGTAATTGCTTAATCTATTTTATCTAAACTTCTTTTTCTTCCATTAACCACTCCCTG
>Ga0255342_1006863_pt1 | contig 10147 bp, 7 predicted proteins | sample wastewater_treat_3_FD_192416 | JGI IMG/M metagenome (GOLD analysis project Ga0255342, IMG submission 192416) | Wastewater microbial communities from Lulu Island WWTP, Vancouver, Canada - plant14 | ecosystem: Engineered > WWTP > Wastewater > Unclassified | place: Canada: Vancouver, British... | reverse complement strand
GTGTGCTTGCCGAATTTTTCCGCCAGTTCATCTGCCGCCGCATAAACATCTCTGATTTTTTCCACCTGCACGGGATCGTCAAAAAGACCGTACTGGATACCGGCATCAGCCTTCAGATCCTGCAAAATCACACCCGTGGCACGGTACAGCTCGCCCGGCCGGTAACAGTCGTCAAACAGGGCACGTACCACAGGGCTAAATTCCAACGGCCAGGCACAGGGGCGCGAAAGGGCCGCCTCGCGACCGGCCGCGTCGAAGTTCTGTTTTTTCAGATACACCAGGATTTTTCCCGGTGCCAGACTGTAGCGCCTCGCTTTAATACAGGCGGACTCCACGTTACGCATAAGCTGGGCGAAAAGATAAGCCCCATCCTTGGTCGGGGGCGCAAATGTCTTTGTTTTGCTGATTGAGGCGTAAACGCTTTTTTCTTCGGACACCACCGGGTAAACCGACTCGCCGCGCAGCTCCCGCCAGATTTCCACGTCGGGTTTGGTCAATCTCCGTCGCAGAGCATCTTCGGACATTCGTGCAAAGCCCAGCGCGGTGCGCACGCCGAATTTGGCCAGATAGTTGGTGGTGGCAGGCCCGATTCCCCAGACTTTTTCCACCGGCAAATCGTTCAAATAGTGCGCGATCTGCCTGCCCGGTATCACCGTCAGTCCCGACGGCTTTTGATGCTTGGACGCAACCTTGGCCAATACCTTAGTGATGCTAAGCCCCACCGAGACACCAATGGCCAGCTCCCTTTCGATCTCTGTTTTCATTTTGAGGGCGATTTCTTCATAGGAAGCCTTCAGGGCGCGGCGCATCCCGGTGATATCGGCAAATGCCTCGTCAATGGAGTACTCCTCCACGTCGGGCGTAAAGCGCCGCATCACGGCAAACAGCCGGCGCGAAAACAGGCTGTAGGTTTCATAGTCCGACGGCAGGACAATGAGCCCCGGACAAATCCTGCGCGCCTCATGCAGGGGAACGCCACGCTGGACGCCCAGCCTCTTGGCCGCGTAACTGGCACAGGAGACAATTCCGCGCTCACCGCCGGTGACCAGCGGCTTCCCCTTGAGTTCCGGATGAATCGCCTCCTCGCAGGAGGTAAAAAACGCGTCGCCGTCGATATGCACAATGGCCCGCGGCCAGGAATGAAGTGAAAAAATTACATCAGACATAAAACAGCCTCCCGGCTATGAGCACCTATAATTAAGCCTATTAACCATGAGCCATGAGCTACCAGCCACGGGCTTCTGACCAACTTCAACCTTGGACTATGAGCTACGAACCATAAACTATGGACTATTATTTTCCACCTCCGCCCCGATGAATCGGGACACCTCCGCCGGCCCAGGACAAGAAGGATGCGCTTCACGCGTTATTGACCGTTGGTGCTGAGGTTTTACTGCCGTTCATGGTGAGCCTGTCGAACCATCCTTTATCCTTTAGCCTTTATCCATGAACTATGAGCCACCAGCCATCAACTATCAACTATCCTCCAACCCTCTAACCCTCTAATCTTCTAATCATCTACCCCTCCACCCCTCGGAGCGTATCGCTATAATCAAGATAGACAAAGACCGCCTCACGCAGGCCGGCCGGAGACTCATCGGTTATCCTGGACCTCTTGCCCATCGCCTTGGGCTTGGGCCTTATTTATGATACTTTCTCACCAGCGCCGTGACAACCCCTGCAATACGCAGCTCCTCTTGCGGAACAATCGGCGGGTATTTGGGATTGGCCGCCTCCAGCGTGACCGTTTTCCCTTTGCGTCGAAAGTACTTCATCGTCCAATTACCGTCCACCTCCGCCAGAATGATATCTCCGTTTTTCGGCTGGCGCCCCCGCTGCACGATTACCAGATCATTTTCCATGATCCCTGCGCCGCTCATGGAATCACCGGCCACCGAAAGCAGAAAAGACGTTTCGGGGTTCCCCACCAGATACTCGTCAAAAGAAATAATGCCGCGCAGCTCTTCTTCTGCCGGCGACGGAAACCCGGCACAGATCTCCCCGCTTACCCGCCTCTCCGCCACACGGCAAAAGGGATTCAGGGCCCCTGGAATCAGGTGTTTCCCCTCCTGTACGCCACGGGTGCCGATCTTCTGGGGGCAAACGGCCGGCTCTGCCGTATCCGGCCGGAAATACGCCAAAGGCAGGCGCAGCCCCTGTATGCTGTTTGTTTTTTCCATGCCTTCACCTTATAGAACATACGTTCTAATGTCAAGACCGTTTCTTACTCCAAAACAGCACCCGGCACCCCTGCCTGCATATTTAAAAAACATTCCGGCAATTGTAAGATGTTTATATCATTGTCTGAAAAATGATTAACGAAGCACACAGAGCAAACATCGGGATACATTTGTTCGAACCGCAAAATCACCTTTTTCATTCCCCTGTGCGGCTGGACATGGACGACGTTTAAATATTTTGAATATTTTTCCAAAAAAATAATATAATTTCCTCTAATCATAGATTTGGGAATATTTAAAAATCCCTTTTATCGGACATCTCGAAAAACGGGAAGTATGCAAATGAATCATGGACAACAAAAAGCCGGGAAAGCCTGGCCGTAATGGACAGTGCAGCCAGACGCCAACTTTATCAGTGCCCGTCTCTTCTCGTATTGTCCGGATCTTCCTGAATCATATCCACGAATCAATCCCACAAATTTACAACCGTTCTGCCCCTGTGCTTTCCGGCTTTTATTTCATCCATGACACCGCCCACCCCTTCCAAAGGAATTTCCGAAACCAGCTTTTCCATCCAGGGGAACTTCCACTGGCCGGCAATCATGTCCCATGCCCTCTGCCGCCGCGGCATCGGACAATTTTGCGAGTCAATACCGTAAAGGGTCACGCCGCGCAGAATGAACGGGAAGACCGTTAGCTTCAGGTCGGGTGAAATGACATTACCACAGCAGGTGACGGCTCCATAACTCCTGACCGAGCGAATTGCTGATGTCAGAACATCGCCGCCCAGCGTGTCGACACATTTGGCCCATCTCTCTTTGAGCATCGGCCTCCCGGTTGTATCGATCAGTTCTGATGGATCGAGGACTTGCTTTGCTCCGATTTTTTTTAGAAACCCGCTTTCATCGTGCAGACTGTTGAGCGCTGTGACGTTGTATGGGGGGAGGATATGAGGTCACCCATTATCCCTCTTGACCCCTTATCCCTCTTATCTCTGATGTTGCAATCTGAAAACAGACGAAACTTTTTTAAAACATACTTGGTTCTGTTATATAGATACGTTCGTATAAACTAAGTAAATTATTTGTCAATCAGAAATTATTGTTTTATTTAATCCTCCCCGAAATACATTTAACATATTGATATTATTGCTTGATAACGTAATTTTGTGTGTTATAATTACCGAAAATTCATTAAAAGGAGCTAATAACCGGCCAATAGATGCAGGCACAAGACGCCCGCTTTGAAGAATCTTATGGAGACTGTTTTGCTCTGGCTTGGAGCAGATTCTGAACAGAAGACACCCTTTGCATGTTTTGACTGACAAGATCGAAGAGTTTTTGATCATGACCATTCGTACAGCGAAAGAAGAATTACTGGAGCCTCTGTTGCGAAAAATGCGCATCAATCGCGTCGTGCCAATCGTCAAGCAGTATCCATTTTGCAGTCTTTTGGATATTGGTTGCGGCTGGGAAGCTCGATTTCTGCTGAGCATTGAAAATCTTATCGCCGAAGGCTTTGGTATAGATTTTAAGGCGCCCGAAATTTGCCGCCCCAAAATATCAACTATCTCTGCTGAAATCTCAAAAAAATTACCTTTTGAAGATAGCAGATTTGACGTGGTTACTCTTCTTGCTGTTCTTGAACACTTTTTCTATCCTGAAGATATTTTGCAAGAGATTAACAGAGTATTGAAGCCGGGGGGCGTCCTTGTGGGAACAGTTCCCAGTAAAATTGCGCGACCAGTTCTTGAATTTCTCTCTTATCGTCTGCACATCATTAATCCTGATGAAATCAGCGATCATAAATTCTATTATGACAAGAACAGCTTGACATCGCTGTTGCATCGCACAGGTTTTATAAAAATAACTCACAAATACTTTCAGCTGGGAATGAATAATTTTTTTTTGGCTTACACCTGTCGTGAAGGTAAATGATTTATGATTTATATCTCACGTGCGGTGGCCTCTCCTGTGCAATCATCGCCGACCGGCTGATTACGGCATGAAGCCCTTCTTGACCGGACACGCCAACAGCTTTCTCCCTTAGCAAATGCTTCCCGGCTTTTTCTCAAAGCGGATTATTTCATTTTGCGGCTCTTCTGAATATTTAGCACAGCGAAACACATGTAAGTATCTGTAAATATAATGTAATTGAGTGAGAATGAGAACAATAAAGCCACTTAGCGAGGTGTATAAATTTCCTGGATTCCGTTATCTTGATCGATATATTGCTGAGGATGCTTTCCGGATCACCAAATCCGATAAATGGTGCAAGATGAACCCGGTTTTTCACTGGCCGGGTTCCAAAATACTGCATGCGCTGACCTGTATGATTGCGCTTCTCCTGATGCGCATTGCGCACAAGCGAGCACGTGCCAAGGGAATCACCCACGGTGCGCAGCGGCTGCTGGAGTTGCTCTCATCCACAAATATGGCCATTCTTCTTTATCCCAAATCAACAAAAGCTGCTGTTCGTGTCCGGTGTTCCATATCAAAAGAGCAGGAGGACTTACTGACGGCCCCTGACTGCCAAGTCCCCCATAGTATGTAATCGCTTCTTCGTCGGTGCAACTCTGATCATCACAACATGTTATACCTGTTACTGACACGTATTGGCGAAAGTACTGTTTAACACCAGGATCCGTTGAGCCGGCACAAATGCTGCGGCATCAATAATCAGGAATATGGGATGCTCAAGGGTTATCTAAGAACCGAAATCGGACTGATTTTTATGCACAACTAACCCAGAAGATCCAAAATCAAAATAATATAATTTCCTCTAATCATAGATTTGGGAATATTTAAAAATCCCTTTTATCGGACATCTCGAAAAACGGGAAGTATGCAAATGAATCATGGACAACAAAAAGCCGGGAAAGCCTGGCCGTAATGGACAGTGCAGCCAGACGCCAACTTTATCAGTGCCCGTCTCTTCTCGTATTGTCCGGATCTTCCTGAATCATATCCACGAATCAATCCCACAAATTTACAACCGTTCTGCCCCTGTGCTTTCCGGCTTTTATTTCATCCATGACACCGCCCACCCCTTCCAAAGGAATTTCCGAAACCAGCTTTTCCATCCAGGGGAACTTCCACTGGCCGGCAATCATGTCCCATGCCCTCTGCCGCCGCGGCATCGGACAATTTTGCGAGTCAATACCGTAAAGGGTCACGCCGCGCAGAATGAACGGGAAGACCGTTAGCTTCAGGTCGGGTGAAATGACATTACCACAGCAGGTGACGGCTCCATAACTCCTGACCGAGCGAATTGCTGATGTCAGAACATCGCCGCCCAGCGTGTCGACACATTTGGCCCATCTCTCTTTGAGCATCGGCCTCCCGGTTGTATCGATCAGTTCTGATGGATCGAGGACTTGCTTTGCTCCGATTTTTTTTAGAAACCCGCTTTCATCGTGCAGACTGTTGAGCGCTGTGACGTTGTATCCTGTATGAGAAAGGATGGAAACGGCAATGCTGCCGACTCCGCCGCTTGCCCCTGTCACCAGAATTTCATCGTCCGGATCCATGCCGAATTCTACCAGACGTAAAACAGATAATGCTGCGGTAAACCCGGCAGTCCCGAAAATCATACTCTCCCTGAGAGACATGCCGGCCGGCTTGTGCACCACCCACGACGAAGGAACTCGGATGTACTGTCCCAGTCCGCCGGAAGTATTCATCCCCAGATCATAGCTGGTAACGATAACCTCGTCGCCAGGCTTGAAATCCTTCACGCTGCTTTCTTCAACAACCCCCGCAGCATCAATGCCGGGCGTATGGGGATATTTCTTCGTTACACCACGGTTGCCGTTGGCGGAAAGCATATCTTTATAATTAAGCGACGAAAACAACACCTTTACCAGAACATCGCCGGCAGGAAGCCGGTCAGTGACCAGCTCTTCAACAGCCGTTGTAAACTGGTTTTCATTCACTTGTCTGACCAACAGACCTTTGTATCTCCTGCTTCCCATGTCCGCCTCCTTGAGATTTTTCAAATACTTGACCGTTAATAAACCACCGACTGACCAAGACTGTCGGCTTTCGGAAAATAATTCGATTGACGCCTCGAATAGACCATATCGATCCCAGACGCTAAATTATCCCACTCTTTTCAATTTTGTTCAACCAAAAAACAGAGCCGATAAAAGTGGCCGATTGTTTTCAAGACAAACACATGTCAAAGTTTTCCTCTGTATGAAGGTTCTCCAGAGCACCGAGCTCAAATTGCACATCAGGAAACTGCTTTTGACCGATTAAACCATTTCTGGACCTATATCGATCCCCAGTCTCTTTTGGGGTTGAGGCCTGCTGGCGGCTCACCCGTCCCACAGCTGGTTTCAATACATGCAGGCAAACCGTTAGTTATTCGGGAATCAGGGGCAATCCCCTTTCTCCAGAGAAACTTCCCATGTATGGCAGCTGCCCAGCGCACACGCCTTTTGCGCGTCTTTGCACCCCCGCTCCTTGTTGCCCCCGCCTATTAACGCGATTGCACGGTTACTGTACGCAACTGCATAATTGCTATTCAGGGAGATAGCTTTATTGTAATCCTCTGTAGCCTCCGGTAACCGGTTAAGTTTATAATAAACGACCCCCCTGTTGTTGTAAGCAGCAGCATCGTTCGGATTCAGTTCAACGGCTTTATTCAAATCTTCCATCGCTTCCTGTAACCGGCCGAGGCGGGAATATACCCCCCCTCTCTTGGTGTATGCCGCACCTGAATCCGGCCTCAGCCTGATGGAGGTGGTTAAGTCTCTGATGGACAGCTCATATTGTCCTATCCCGGCGTAAAGAGAGCCTCTGTTGTTGTAGGTAAAATGATAATCCGGTTTGATGCGCAGAGATTCATTGTAATGTTCGATGGCAGCGGCATATTTCTTTTCCTTATACAAGTATCCAGCCAAAATATTGTGAGCCACAAAGTTATCTGTGGTCACATGCAGGGCGTGTATAGATAATGTCATGTCATTTTTCCAATAGCCGCATTGATTCCACGTCAGCGCAGATAGCAAGCATAAAATAACAGTCGCCGCGGGAAACAGGATTTTTTTACTTAAGGCATTATTTTTGATCAGTAGAGGCACCCCCCAGGCCAACATGATCGATATGCCGACAGAGGGAAGGTAAGTAAACCGGTCCGCAATGGATTGATATCCTGCCTGGAGGAATCCAATTACGGGAAACAAAGCTCCCAGATACCACAGCCAACCAACTGCCAGAAAGGGAGCTTTCCTGAAATTGAAAAAAGCCATAGCGCTGACGATCAGCAACGTGGGCAGGGCACACAGAATATACCAAAGGGGAAATGAGTGCTGGTAAGGGTAAAAAACAGCCAGGTGCAGGGGAGACAATGTTTTTTCCAGATATGCGAAATATGAAATAAATGCATTCAACAGGCGGCTGGTGAAAGCAAGTTCATCCAAAGTGGCCATACGCGCGCTTGAATGCAGATTCCATACAGTCACAATTCCTAAAAGCGCTGACAAAAGAAAAAAAGGCGCTTTTTCCAGCAAAAGACAGCGAATTGTGGCCCAACCACCCTCCGGCCCTAGTTTTTCGTTTATGAGCCCTCCGTCATTCTGATTATGAACCTGCATATATTGCACTGCGGCTAGTGGTTCATATTTCTCCGGAGAATGCCTTTTCAGGCGTTCAAGCGGCCAGTAATCCAGGAGCAGGAGAATGAAAGGTACGGTAACCAGCATCGGTTTGGCCATGATACTCAAAACAAACAGCATCAGAGATGCCAGATACCTGAGTGTGGACGGTCTTTCCGTATAATGAACATAGATGTAGAAAGTTGCCATACCAAAAAACATGCTCAGCACATCCTTTTGTTCCGCCGCCCACGCAACAGATTCGACACGCAAAGGGTGGAGGGCGAAAAAGGCAGCGGCAAATACTGAAGGCCAGAAGTTTTTTGTGGCCCTAAACAAAAAAAGAAAGAAAAACACCGAGGTTCCTGCATGTAAAAGTAGACTTACCAGGTGATAGCCCAGAGCGTTGTCGCCGAAGAAACGCCATTCCAGCATCAGGCACAAAGATGTCAGAGGATGCCAGTACTCATGATCAAGGTCTGTAAACGCCCATTTAATACTTTCGGAAGTGAATCCTTTCTGAATGAAAATGTTTTGAGTTATCAGCTTGCCGTCGTCATAGTTTATGAAATCATTTCCGACAATCCTGCCAAAGGCAATAAGGATGGAAACAGTAAGTAAAACGGCAACGATGTATTTTTTTTTGTCATTCATTTTGTCAAATTAAGATATTTTTTATGGCTTGATAATAAAATTGTTGTTTTAGGTTGTTTTTTCGGTTTCCTTCCATCTTGAGTATTTAGCTGTAAAAACTTCCAGGTCCTGATCTTCCCTGATACTGTCCAAAGCCTGCTTGTCATACCAAGTTATTGATAAAAATACTTTATTTATCAGCAGTTTTGTAAATACCAGCTTGTTTGTCAAGAATATTCTACCGCCATTGTCAAGCCGATTTTGAAATAATTCAGCGTAGGTCCGTCGTGACCAAAACCGAAAGAAAGGGGCTTCGGGCTTCACCCTTCACCCCTTTCTTTCAACATCGTTAAAAACGAACAAATCATGTGCTACAAAATAGGACTTTTCTATTTGCTACTAACAACCATCAAGTATGGACTTGCTTTGAAACCACACTTCTTGTTATCATTGCACGCCGCCGGCTCTTCCATGGCCGCTGTTACTGTGCAGCCGCAGGCGGCATCTGTTGCCAGTCGGTTTTTCAACGCAACCCTTCACAGAAGGATGACTTCAACTTATTTAGACATTCACACCAACAAAGGAGGGATTCATGGACAGCTACAAATTGTTTATCGATGGACAGTTTGTTGACGCGGCAGACGGTAAAACATTTGAAACGGTCGATCCGGGTACGGGGCTGCCGATTGCCACCGTGGCCAAAGCAGGTCCGGCGGATGCCGAAGCGGCAATTCACGCGGCGCGCAGGGCCTTTGACAGCGGTGCATGGAGCGGACTTTCACCTGCCGCCCGCATGGCAAAACTTCAGGACTTCGCCGATCAGATCGCCCATCAGGGCCTGAGACTGGCAATGACTGAAAGCATGGATTCCGGCCAAATTATCAGCCTGACCAAGTACTGGCCGCTGCTGAGTATTTCCTTTTTGCGCAACCTCAGTCTGGCGGCCGCAAAACAATTCCCCTGGCAGGAGGAGATTCCCGCCTCCGGCAATGTTTTCGCGCCGGGCCGTGATTACATCCGACGCGAGCCGATCGGCGTATGCGCAGGAATTGTGCCGTGGAATTTCCCTCTGTATATCGCCATTTGGAAACTTGCTCCCGCACTTATCATGGGCAACACTGTGATCCTCAAACCTGCTACGATGACGCCTCTTACCGCCGTTATTCTGGGTGAGGCAGCCAAAGCCGCAGGCCTTCCCGATGGTGTTCTCAATATCATCACCGGACCGGGCGGGGAACTGGGACGGGTTTTATGTACACACAAAGACGTAGACAAGATTTCACTTACCGGCTCCACGGAGGTCGGACGTGAAATCATGAAACTGGCCGCAGACACGGTAAAGAAAGTCACCCTGGAACTGGGAGGCAAATCCGCCAACATCATTCTTGACGATGCGGATGTCGATCTGGCCGTGGAAGGGGCATGTTTCGGTACTTTCTTCCATCAGGGACAGGTCTGTTCGTCCGGCACGCGGCTTTTGGTGCATGCCAGGATTTACGATCAGTTCATCGAAAAGATGAAAAAACGCGCCGAGGCGTTTCGCATCGGCTATCAGCTTGATCCTACATCTCATCTTGGTCCGCTGGTCAGTGCAGAGCAGCTGGCAACCGTCGAAAATTATGTAAAAATCGGCCGGGAAGAAGGAGCGGAGCTGATTACCGGCGGCCAGCGCGCGGCCGTACCCGGTCTGGACGGAGGCTTTTACTACAAACCCTCCATTTTCATCAATGTCAAA
>Ga0255342_1006855_pt1 | contig 10155 bp, 3 predicted proteins | sample wastewater_treat_3_FD_192416 | JGI IMG/M metagenome (GOLD analysis project Ga0255342, IMG submission 192416) | Wastewater microbial communities from Lulu Island WWTP, Vancouver, Canada - plant14 | ecosystem: Engineered > WWTP > Wastewater > Unclassified | place: Canada: Vancouver, British... | reverse complement strand
TAGCTGAAACATTAGCCCAAATGGAAGCCCAGGGCGCTGTGCATGGTAACTTGAATCCGTCTAACTTGCTAGTCGATGTCAACCAAACCGGCGGAGTCTCCATTCATTTGGTTGGTTTGGAAAGGATGAGCTTCTACACTTCTGGTGGGGAGGATTTTGAAGCAAAGTCGGATCGCTTGACTGGCGCAATGCTGATTGCAGCATTGCTCAACGGTGAAATTGTTCAGGAAGATGAAGCGTCTCAAAAAGAAATCGCTGAAATGTTAGATGACGAATGGGGCAAGCAGATATGCAATCTTTTTGAGTTGACAATTTCAAGTGTAATTCCAATAGATTGCCCGCCTTTCTCGGCTTGGATAGATGCTCTAGCTAAACTAGATGAATCTTCAGAGACGCAGATTGGTGAGCCTAAACATGATGGATCAAGTTTAGGAACTGGTGACTCAGATTCCAAGGTGGTATTTATACTTTGGGTTGCATTTATTATCATCATTATTTTAGTATTTTTTCTTTGAACATAAATAATAAATCAGCACATAAAATCAACCAATAGTGATAAGCTAGTTCTCACAATTAGAACCAGTGGATTAAAATTGTTTCAATAAATTTTAAGAGGTCGTTTAAAAATACATGACAAGAGATTAACGAAATGATTAACTTACTCTCCCCTAAAAGAGATTGTAGATTGTTTCAACATATATTAATAAAATATTTTTCTTGAGGAGCACTTTATGGCTTTTCGACCCAAAGTATATGATGTCATCCGCATCGATAATCGAGTACTTCGTTTTAATGAGCATCCCTCTGCTAAAGGGATGCCATATGGTCAAACGGGTCGGCGGGCAACCGTATACCAAGTCCAAGATTCGCACGGATCTTTATATGCTCTCAAGGTTTTCAATCTAGCATTTCGTTCTCCTCTAATTGAAGAACAATCTCGGCAGATTTCCCGTTTCCAAACAATTGCTGGCTTGGAGGCATGCAAACGCGATGTTCTCACTCCTCAAACATATGCCAATCTCATTCAAGAATATCCTGACCTAAGTTACGCAGTTGTCATGCCGTGGGTACAAGGCTCGAACTGGCAGGAAATTATTTTGGGGAGGAAGCCGATTGATCCAGAAGTGAGTAAGGTTTTAGCAACTTCTTTCATACATCTGATGGCCCTTCTGGAACAAAAGGGGGTTGCCCATTGTGATCTATCTGGCCCAAACTTAATTATTTATCTTAATCGGAAAAATAGTTCTATACCGGTTTCGCTCATCGACCTAGAAGATTTACATGCACCAGGTCTAATCCCACCGCAAAAACTCCCTGCAGGTTCTGCTGGTTATGCCCATCCACAGGCGCGTAATGGAGTTTGGTCTGCTGAAGCCGACCGATTCGCCGGAGCTATACTAATCGCAGAGATGCTCAGTTGGTGCGATGAGCGTGTCCGGCGCATTGCTTACGGCGAGCAATATTTTGATCCAAGCGAGATGCAGACGACATGTGAGCGTTATCAAGTGCTTTTGCAGGTTCTCCGTGAGCGTTGGGGAGCAATGATTGCTACTGTATTCTCTCAGGCTTGGTTTGCGCCTACTTTAGATGCCTGCCCTACTTTTGCAAACTGGGTCAGAGCCATTGATCCCCCTCCGGATCCAATGGAAATTCGCGCCCAGATTGCGCGTTTAGAACGCATAGGACGATGGAATGATGTTTTACAAGCTTGTGACGAGTTACTTAAATTAGATAGTACCCAAACGGAAATATGGTCAATTCGTGCTCGGGCTCAACAATTACAAAAAACTGATGCTGAGATTTCAAAGGCATGGAATATTGCTGCTGAAAGTGGACAAACTGAAGACTGGGAAGCTTGTCTAAAACTTATCACAGCTGCAGAGCTTTTAGGACCCGATGTAGTTAAATATCAAGCCCAAAAAGAGCAAGCAGAAAAAGAATTGGACACAGCCTTGCGTCTGGATCAGGCAGAAGATTATATCAATGCACGACAGTGGACCGAAGCCGAGCAGTTTCTTCAAGGAGTAACCCCCGTTCAACCGCGTTATGCATCTTTACGCGTTAAATTAGATGAGGTCGCACGATTAGAAAAAGAAGTTTCTCAAAATCGACTTGTTGCAAAGCAAGCCCTCGAACGAGAAGATTGGCAAACTGCATTAAGCGCCATTTCAGCTATTGAAAGAGTCCAGCCTTTAGGTCCAGACCTTCTTGCTATGAAATCTCAGGCTGAAGACTTAGAGACAAAATTGAAGGAATTAGAGCGGAAAGCCAAGGATTTACAGAATAAGCTAACGAAAGCAAAAGAGCATTTCAATCTGGGAGAATATGACCTTGCTGAAGATTGCGTGAATGCGATATTAGGTGATTTCCCAAAAAATCCACAAGCTTTGCAATTACTTACTGATATTACGACATGTAAGGCTCATAAAAGAGCCCTTCAAAAAGCCATAGAACTGTACCAAGATGGCAATTTGGAATTAGCGGCAGAAATTTTAGATACCATTCCTCAAGACTTCGAAAACTCAGTCCATTTACGAGAACAAGTAAACCAAAGGTTATCATGGCGAAACCAGTTAGAGCATGAACGGCAACTATGGCATCCTGACGAGGTACTAAATATCCTAAGATGGCGTCCTAAAGACGAAGCCGAGCATCCCGATTTAGAAAAATGGGCAACAGAAATGGTTGCATTACAAAAAGAAATTGATGAAGCTTATAGGAGAGGAGAGTTATCCAAACTCGTCTTGTTACTGGATAATGCACCAGCAGATTATCCAAATCGCACTTTTTTACTAGACCAAACCCAACACAGGTTAGAGATTCAGCAATTAATTCAAATTGGTCTAGCAGCTTACGATCTAGACTTGATTAATGATGTGTTAGAGGAACTGCCCCCAAATGACAAAAAATATCCGGAGTTAGTCCAATGGAAGAGGCAAGAAGAAAACCTAAGGGCGCAAATCAATCAAGCATATAAAGAAACGAATTTGATCGCAGGTCGTCAGCTTCTCGATAAAGTTCCTGAAGACCACCCCCTGAGAGCAAATTTCCAAGAATGGTTAGAAAGAGAAGAAAAAATCCAAAATCAAATCTTGACTGCTCTCGAGCAATACGATGTAAAAAGCTTAGAACTAATCGTCAATTCGCTGCCAGAAAACCACCCACTGAAAAATTCTTCTCAAAAACGGTTGAATGCGGAAAAGGAAAGGCAACAAACATTAATCCAGGCGCAAAAGGTCTACGACGGTGAGACTATTTTAAGGGTTCTATCCGAAGTTGAAGAGGATTACCCTAATTACCTCAAATTGAAAAATTGGGCTGAAGCAGAACTTGACCGACAAAATTGTATTCGCCAGGTCCTCTTGGATGGCGAGGCGGAGAAAATCGAAGAGCTTATCAAAGGCCTTCCTAAAAACCATCCGTATGCAAGTGAATTGCAAGAATGGTTAGAAAATGAACGGAAAAACCAAAGTGAAAAGGAAAAGCGACAAGCAGCAACTTTTTAAGTAGCTGAACTTCTGCAATCCAATGACGAGATAAAAGTTCAGAAAATCCCTTCTTCTTCCAGTGAAATGGAATTCGTTGAACCAAGTAATCAAGCACTATGCGACCCTGAACTGGATAAGTTTTAAAATGACCTAAACCAAGAGATGGAGCAAACAGTTGCGAATTCAGCTGAAATCACAAAGATTAACGAAAATAAGCCTCTCTTAAATACAAGCCAGCAAATTGAGGAAAATGATACTCAATTAAAATATGAAGAAGCGGACGTAGTTAGAGCCGATAATTCAAATGCAATAATTGCTGGTGAAGAGACTCTGGATTCTTCATCAGAAAACAAAGTCACATCTCTAGATAGGGATGAACCAAAATCAAAGGGAAACAGCTTATGGGTTATTTTGAGTAGTTTCGTGATAATAGGGGTTTTAATTTGTGTATATTTTCTTCAAAGACAATCAACCAAATTCCTGACAAAATCTGGAAATATTGGTGCAGCTGCTATGCAAGAAAAAACAACTCTATCAGAGCAAATCATTACCAAAACTTCGGCTGTCACAAATACACCAACCATACAAAAGACATTTGCAACTTATCCACCAATAAAGGCATCATTTTATCCAAGCGAAAAAATCACAACTCGTAATGCTTCCAATATATCTCAGTTGGTAAGGATCGGAAATGGTACCATAGAAGAGATTGCCTATTCCCCAGATGGGAGCATTATCGCGGTTGCCACGAGCATTGGTATTTTTCTTTATGACAGCAAAATGCTTCAAGTGCAAAGTTACTTTGCTGAAGACATATACATCGATAGCATAGCTTTCTCACCGGATGGGCAGGTTTTAGCCTCAGGATCAGGTGATGGCACTATCCGCCTATGGGATGCTGCCAATGGCAGCTTGCTGCATACTTTAGAAGGGCACACAAATTTAGTCAGAAGTGTGGCTTTCTCACCGGATGGACAGGTTTTAGCCTCGGGGTCATGGGATAACACTATCCGCCTATGGGATGCTGCCAATGGCAGCTTGCTGGATACCTTAGAAGGGCACACCAATGGGGTCAAAAGTGTAGCTTTCTCACCGGATGGGCAGGTTTTAGCTTCAGGGTCATACGATGGCACTGTCCGCCTATGGGATGCCGCTGATGGCAGCTTGCTGGATACCTTAGAAGGGCACACCGATTGGGTCAATAGTGTCGCTTTCTCACCAGATGGGCAGGTTTTAGCCTCTGCATCAGATGATGGTACCGTTCGCTTATGGGTTGCTGCCAATGGCAGCTTGCTGGATACCTTAGAAGGGCACACCGATTATTCGGTCAATAGTGTCGCTTTCTCACCGGATGGGCAGGTTTTAGCCTCAGGGTCATGGGATGGCACTGGCCGCCTATGGAATGCAGCCAATGGCAGCATGTTGGATACCTTAGAAGGGCACACCAATTATGTTCTGAGTGTGGCTTTCGCACCGGATGGACGGGTTTTAGCTTCTGGGTCAGACGATGGCACTGTCCGCCTATGGCAAGTCGCTGATGGTCGTTTACTAAACACCCTAGAAGGGCACGCCAGTGGGGTTAATAGCCTAGCTTTTTCACCCGATGGGCAAGTCTTAACGTCAGGATCATGGGACGGCACCATACGGCTATGGCAAGCCGCTGATGGTCGTTTGCTTAACACCCTAGAAGGGCACACTAGTGGGGTTAAAAGCGTGGCATTTTCACACGATGGGCAAGTCTTAGCCTCCTGGTCAAGTGACGGGACTCTCCGTCTGTGGGGAACACCATGATGTTTGTAAAATCAGCAACAGCCAATTTCGATGAACCGGATTAATTCTACTAGTATGAAGCAAATTCCCTTTGGCATGTGGCAATCCCTCATCACGCCTGAGCTCGTCGGGCAGGGGATACGCTTTTCCGACGTGCAGTGGGCGCCCGAAGGCGGTGAGCGCCTGGTGTGGTGCCAATCCCAAGGCGGCAAGGCTACCTTGATGACCACGAGCGCTGGGGAGCCAGCCAGTGCCTTTTCCGGCAGCTTTGACCCATCTGGCGGAGTGGGCTATGGTGGCGGAGAGTTCTGCGCAGGCAGGCTGGGTGCGGTGTTTGCCGATCGAGACGGGCGCTTGTATTTTGCCCCCTACGGCTTTGGCGCGATCCGCCCGCTCACACCTGGCTTTGGCAGCTGCGCCAGCCCTGTGCTCTCCCCTAACGCAAGCGGGGTAGCTTTTGTGCACACGTACGAAGGGCGCGATGTGCTGGCTTATACCCGCACGGAGGGGGATGCCTGGCCCAAGATCCTTGCCTCTGGCTCGGATTTTTACATGCAGCCATGCTGGAGCCCCGATGGCAGAGCGTTGGCTTGGGTGGAGTGGGATCACCCCAACATGCCCTGGGATGGCGCGCGCTTGATGTTAGCTGAGTTCGACCAAAGTTCTGAAGCGCTTGGCAACGTCCGCCAGGTAGATGGCAGCTCTGAGGTGCCGACTTTCCAGCCAGCTTTCTCCCCAGACGGGCAATACTTGGCTTATCTGTGCAACCGTGGCGAGTGGGATCAGCTGATGGTGATGGACCTGGCAAGCGGCAAGGTGCATGAGCTGGTTGGGGAGCGGAGTTTGCTGCCACCCGCTTGGGTGCAGGGGATGCGCACGATCGCTTGGGCACCCACGAGCGACGCGCTGTACTTCCTCGATAATCAGGAGGCTCAGACCCGCCTGCACAAGGTGGCGCTGGAAAGCAGGCTGATTACGCCGCTGCCGCTCCCGCAATTCACCCACATCGCGCAGATCAGCGTCTCGGTGGGAGGGGCACTGGCGATGATCGCCGAGTCTGCCGACCGGCCGCCGGAAATCTGGCGCTTGCAGGGCAATGCTGTGCAGCTGGTTGCAGCTAACCGGCCGAACTTAGCTGGAACGGGCTGGGCGCCGCAGCCTCAGCCGGTCTCCTGGCAATCTTCCGATGGCGCCACGGTGTATGGCACCTACTACGCCCCAGCTAACCCCGAATGCACGGCTGAGGGGCTGCCCCCGCTAATCGTGAGCGTGCATGGTGGACCGACTTCGCAAGCTGCGGTGGGCTTTAGCCTGGACCGGCTGTTTTTCACCAGCCGCGGCTATGCTTTTTTGGAGGTCAACTACCGTGGCAGCACGGGCTTCGGGCGCGCCTATCGTGAGGCGCTGCGCCACCGCTGGGGGCCGCTGGATATGCAGGATACGGTGGAAGGCGCGCAAGCCATGGTGGCGCTGGGCTTGGCGGACCCGCACAAATTGGTGATCAAGGGCGGCAGCGCCGGCGGGTTCACGGTGCTGAATGCGCTCATCCATTACCCAGGCTTCTTCAAGGCGGGGCTGTGCTCGTATGGGGTTTCTAACCTGTTTACGCTCGCGATGGACACGCATAAGTTCGAAGCGCATTACAATGACACGTTGATCGGGACGCTGCCCGAAGCTGCGGAAAGGTTCCAGGAGTGGTCACCGGAGTACCACGCCGACCAGATCCGCGACCCGTTAGCGATCTTCCAGGGCAGCGAAGATAAGGTGGTGCCGCCGGAGCAATCCGAGCGCATCGCGGAGCGGCTGAGGGCTAACCGCGTGCCGCATGTGTACCGTCTCTATGAGGGCGAGGGGCACGGCTTCCGCAAGGCTGAGACGCTGGTCGATTATTACCGGACCGCCGAGCGCTTCCTCGGGGAGCAGGTGATCTTGAGGGGGTGAGGGGGGAGAACGGGTGCATGGATTAGGTGAGAACAAGGGCAGGCTACGCACTCAAGAGACCGGCGAGAGCAAAGTCAAATTCCTCGCGCGGTACCCTGCGGGCAGGCTGCGCGCTCAAGAGACCGGCGAGAACACTAAGAGACCGGCGAGAACTGAGATTGGGAGACCTGCGGTCAAATTCCTCGCGCGGTACCCTAAGGGTAGGCTACGCATTCTCCTGACTATGCAATGGTGTGGAGACCTGCGGTCAAACCCTCTCGCACGGTCTGAGAACGGCGAGAGCAACAAGACCTGAGATTCAATTTTGTCGTTGCCAATAATGCTATAATTTACTTCACGGGAGTTTCTCTCAGTTCTGTAAGGAGGGCAGGTAAAAGCGTGTGGCGACAAATTTCATAACTAATGAGGCGGGAAAATCACTCAACGAACGGTTGATCGAGCTGATTGAATGCAGTGATGAACTCAAGTTTCTGGTGGGCTTTTTTTATTTTTCTGGCTTGACCGAGCTTTACGAGGGCTTGAGGAATAATCCGACGGTGAACCTAAAGGTTTTAGTTGGGATGAACGTGGATAAGCTCAACTACAACTTAATTGAGTACGCGGATAATGATCAATCTGCCTCGAATAGTCAGAAGTTGGATAAATATTTTAAGAGCCTTCAGCAATCATTGACTAGCGAGGATTTTGACACAAGCACTTTTTACGAACAGGTGGTTTTTTTTGTCGACCTCATCAAACAAGGCCGGCTGATTATCCGCAAAACCCGAGAGCCTAACCATGCTAAAATCTATTTCATTTTTGATAAAGACAATTCAGTGAAGAAGAAGGTTTTTATCACTGGCAGCAGCAACCTTACCCGCCCAGCATTGACTACGCAAGCAGAATTTAATGTAGAAATTAGCGATTACGGCACCGAAGAAACCGAGAAGTATTTTGATGAGCTCTGGGAAGATGCCATTAAAATCACCGAAAAAGACGAGATCAAAAAGAGGCTCATTTCCGTGATTGAGACCAACACGATGGCTCGAAAGATTACGCCTTTTGAAGCTTATGCTTTATCGCTCAAAACTTACCTGGATTCTTTTAAACAGCAAAATATTAGCTCTTCTCTACCAGATCTGCTAAAAGATAAAGGATATACGCCCTATCGCTATCAATTAGATGCGGTGGCACAGGCATTGGCAATTATTAAAGATTACAACGGCGTGATTATTGCTGACGTAGTGGGCTTGGGCAAGACTATTATTGCCTGCGCCGTAGCACGCGAGCTGCGAAAGCGTGGCTTGGTCATTTGCCCGCCTGGGCTGATGGGCGATAAGGACAAAAAATCCGGCTGGCGCATGTATTTGGAGCAGTTTGGGCTCACTGACTGGGATGTACGCTCTGCGGGAGATTTGGAAAATACTGCAGAATATGTTCAGAGAATTAATGACTTTGAGGTGGTCATTATTGATGAAGCCCACCGCTTCCGTAACCAGGATACTAAAGATTATGAGTTCCTGAAAAATATTTCCCGCAATAAGATTGTCATTTTGCTGACAGCAACGCCCTTCAACAACCGCCCGTCAGATATCCTCTCACTGCTCAAACTTTTTATTACGCCGAAAAAATCCTCGATTACATTGGAGAACAACCTTGTTTCCCGCTTCAAGCGTTATCAAAATGCTTTCGAGAAACTTTCTTACATCAGCAGATATGCAAACTCCGCGAACCCAAACAATCGGAGGAGAGCTCAAAGCGATTATGAAACCCTTTTTGGTGAATCCTCTATCAACCTTTCTAAGGTGAAAGAGCGCTCGCAATATTTGGCTGCTGAGATCCGTGATGTCATCGAGCCAGTTACAATCCGGCGCAACCGATTGGACCTGCAGAATAACCCTGCTTACAGAGACGAGGTAAAACAGCTTTCCAAGATTGCGGACCCTGAAGAATGGTATTTTGAATTAACCGATGAACAATCGGCTTTTTATGACCAAATTATCCGAGAATACTTTGGCGCGCCAGAAGATGGCGGGCGCTTTAAGGGTGCAATCTACCGACCTTTTGAATACGAATCCGGAAAATTGGAAGATCTTGTGCGAGAAGAAAATTTTGAGTTCATTCAACAGCGCAACTTGTATGACTTTATGCGCCGGCTGATGGTGATGCGCTTCGAAAGTTCCTTTGGCTCGTTCCAGCAATCTATCCATCGGTTCAGAAGCATCACAGAACACGCGCTGGAGTTTATCAAAAAAACCAATCAATTTATCTTAGACCGGCAGCTGATGGAGAAGATTTACAGCAAAGATGAAGAAGAAATTGAATCCGAACTGGCAGATTTCAGCGAAAAGCTGCTCAACGGGAATTACCCCAAGAATAACCGCATATACGAGCTGGATAAATTCGCCAAGCGGGATGACTTCCTCGCGGATATTCACTCTGACCTAGAGCTTTTTGACGAAATCATTGCGAAGCTCGATCAGATGGATTTAGTGAAAGATGACCCGAAGGGCAACTGCTTGGTTGAGCATGTCCGCACCGTACTCAGCCAAACACCCAAGCCAGGCGAACCCAAACGCAAGGTTGTGATCTTCTCGCAATATAAGGACACAGTCGATCACCTGGAAAAGAAGCTTAAGCCCGTCTTTGGAGACCGGCTGCTGGCGGTAAGCGGCGACCTTTCATCGAAAAAGATTAACGAAATCAATCGAAACTTTGATGCCTCCGCACGAAAACAGGATGACGACTACGACATTATGCTTTCCACGGACCGGCTTTCGGAAGGCTTTAACCTCAACCGTGCCGGCATGGTGATTAACTATGATATCCCTTGGAATCCGGTGCGGGTAATCCAACGTGTGGGGCGCATCAACCGCATTAGCAAGAAGGTGTTCGATGAGCTGTATATTGTCAACTTCTTCCCTACGGAGAAGGGCGCCACGGAAGTAAAATCACGCGAGATTGCCCAAAATAAGAT
>Ga0255342_1006828_pt1 | contig 10187 bp, 11 predicted proteins | sample wastewater_treat_3_FD_192416 | JGI IMG/M metagenome (GOLD analysis project Ga0255342, IMG submission 192416) | Wastewater microbial communities from Lulu Island WWTP, Vancouver, Canada - plant14 | ecosystem: Engineered > WWTP > Wastewater > Unclassified | place: Canada: Vancouver, British... | reverse complement strand
AGCCCAACTAGCAAATACTAAACTCGTGGATACTAAACTCGTGGATACTAAACAGCTTATAGTTTTAAACGAACAAGTTTAATTTTCTATATTTCGAAAAAACATTTACATATTCCCAAGAATATGTAAATGTTTATGTAAATGTTTTTGACTATTCGGTAATAAAAAAGTCATAAATAGCATTATCAATAATAAACCACTATTTCAGTCGTAAACAACATTGTTAGCAATTAAAACATTGCCAGTAATAAAAAACATTTACATATTCCCAAGAATATGTAAATGTCAGTAACTATTTTTATTTATATTTTATTTATTTTTTTATATTTCTGATTTATATTGTATTTATATTTTGGTAACAATTGTATTAACTTTTCGTTTATTACTAAATTATATATTTTTTACGCTTTTGTTTCGAGTATCTTTTTTAGGCTACTGTTTCTAGTATATTTTGTAAATTTATGTTTCTATTTGGTAATAAGAGGGGATTTGTTTTTGTTTGTATTATTGTTCTTACACATCGTTATCGTCGTTATTTGTGTCTTTATAGAATTTACTGTCATTCATTGTTTCTTTTAATATCTCTTCAATATCTCCTTGCATAATTTTTTCTAAATTGTGTCAGCTTTGACCAATACGGTGGTCTGTTAGTCTATCTTGTGGAAAATTATAGGTTTTGATTTTTTCGCATCTTTTTGCTTGACCGATTTGTTGTTTTCTTGACGTATCTTGGTTACCAATAACTTTTTCTTTTTCATATTCTCAAATTTTAGCTTGTAATACTGCCATAGCTCTATCTCGATTTTGTCGTTGGAATCGTTCAGTTTGACATTGAACAATTATACCCGTTGGTTTATGTTTTAATCTTACAGCAGTTTCTACTTTTTGAACATTTTGTCCGCCATGTCCTGTTGATCTGTAGAATTCTATCTCTACATCCTCAGGGTTTATAGTAACTTCGTCCATTTTTGGTTTTGGTAATACTGCTACTGTTGCTGTTGAAGTATGAATTCTATTATTTTTTTCTGTTATAGGAACTCTTTGAACTCTGTGTACGCCCGCTTCATTTTTTAAAAGTTTATATACATCTTTTCCTTCTATTTCTGCTATAACTTCTTTATAGCCTTCTTGGTTTGTGGAATTGGCGTCTATTATACTTACTTTTCAATTTTGTTTTTCAGCAAATCGTGTATACATTCTTAACAAATCACCAGCGAATAATGCCGCTTCTTCTCCTCCTGTACCTGCACGAATTTCTAAAATTATATCATTTATATCATTTTCTGATTGGTTTTTGGTATGTTCTAAATTATTCAATGCCTTTTTGATTTCGTTTAATCGTTTGATATTTTTGTTTACATCTGTTTGTGCTTCTTGAATAATTTCGTCATCAATTTCTGTTTCTATAATATACTGATCTTCTTCTAAATGCTTGTCAATTTTTTCTCACTCTTTTAATAAAGAATAATATTTATCTATTTCTTTTAGTTTTTGATTAATAGTTATATATTCTTCTTGGTTTTTGATAATAGCAGGATCAGACAGCTTTTGAATAATATTTTCACGCTCTTGTGATAATTGCTCGTATTTTGTTTGTCATATTTGTTCCATACTATTGTTTTAAATTATTAGCAATCGTTTTTTTTATTGTTTTTATAGTAAATTTAAAATTTACTTTCTGTAATTTGTTGACTTTTATAACAAGCTATTTTTTTATTTTTTTTATTATTTTATACAAAATTACCCAAAATAGTTATATTACGATTGAAATATATAACTATTTTGTTTTATTTTTCGAATTATTCCTTGTAGCTTTTTTGATTTTTTTCTTAGTAACTTTGTCTTTTAACGAAGTGCTCTTAGTTACTCTACTTTGGAATTTTTTGACCCTACCCTCTGTATCTATTAATTTTTCTTTTCCCGAGAAAAACGGATGGCATTCTGAGCATACTTCAATATCTAAATTGTCTTTGGTAGAACCAACTGTAAAAGTGCTACCACAGACACATTTTACTTTGCACTGGTCATTGTATTTTGGATGTATATTTTTTTTCATATTTAAAAATTTTGTTTATTATTATTCTTTATTATTATTCAATAATTTATAGGCTAATATGTTATCTTTGTATATAATTATTATATTATACTATTTTTACATAAAAATCAAGCCCATGTATGTGTTTATAACATTTAAGGCTTTTGATTATAGATATTAATTATAAAAGAAAAATGTGGTTTTTTATTATCAAGCATAATCTGATCTTGCTGAATTATATAATTATAATACACTGATTGAATTTCTTTAATCCCAGTATATATAAATTTCTGTGAATTGTTTTTTGTGAATTGCAAAATTCCATAATACCGTAATTTTTAGTATTCTATAGAGTATCAAATGTGTTTGAGCTTAACCATCAAGCCCATTGCGATTTTATCAAAATTATGATAGCATACTACTGCAATACCTTTATTATAAATAAAAGTCCATTATCATCAAAATACCTGTTTAATTAGTATATTTTGGTTTAGTTTTTATATTATTCTTAGACCTAAACTATTTATTATGGTAGACAAATCGCAAAAATTTAATCGTCCAAATTATTATAATAATAACGACAACAAAAACATAAGTAACAAAACATCAAAATCTTTTGAGCAAGTAGTTAAACAAGAAACTATAGAAAAATTAAATAATTTGATACAAAAGTTAGCCTTAAAACTCAAAAAGGAAAATATTAATGTTACTAATGATTGTCGTATAGATATGGATAGTTTTGAAAGTATTTATTCAGATATAAAAAACGATAAAAGATATATTGAAACTATAAGAGGCAAAATGTCCAATACAGATTATATAGGCGAACCAGTAGAGATTCTCACAACTATTGTTTGAAATAAAGTATTGGGTGATAGATTAATAGTAGTAAGGACATCAATGTTTGACGATATTAAGAATGGAGTAGACAATTTAATTGTAGAAAAGAAAACTGGTAAAACTATTTGTGCTATAGATGATGTGTCATCATTATCCACAACATTTGTAAATAAAACAGAAAAAATATTTCATCAAAATAATGCTATTAATGTTAAAAATATAAAATATGGTTTGACTATTAAAGATGGTCAAACCCTCTTGACACATTTAGAAAGAGTACCAGTATTTTGTATTGGAATACCTCTTTCAGGGGTTGATCAATTTGCGAATTATATATCTGATTCTATTGATAGTAAACCATCTTTGGAAGAGCAAAAACTTATGGAGTACTATTACAGATTGTTAGAAATGCAGATTAGGCAATATGATTTGAGTATAGTGGCAGCAGATTTAGAAAAATTAATACCAGATACTATTAAAAAAGAATTAAAATATTATAAGACACAAAATACGCGCTAATCTTGATTTATTTTTAATTATATGATAAAATGAAATAAATTAAACAAAAACATAAATAAAATTTATCAATGGAAATCGATCAGAAAAAAATACAAGAAATGATTCAAAATGGTTTACAATATGGCCATCGTCGATCTAAAACGCATCCCAAAGCTGCTCCTTTTATTTTGTCTACTAAAAACAATATTGAAATAATCAATTTGGAGACTACTTTTTTTAAGTTACAAGAAGCCATAGCAGTTATAAAAAATACATTAGATCAAAAGGGGTTAATTTTGTTTGTTGCCGCCTTTCCTACATCTAAAGATTTTATTCAAGATATTGCTCGTTCTTTGAATCAACCATATGTTTTAAATCGCTGGACAGGTGGTCTTCTAACTAATTTCAAAGCAATTAATGAACGGATTAAATATTATTCTGATTTAAAACAACAAATAGAAACAGGAGAATTATCAAAATATACTAAAAAAGAACAATTAGATAAAGAGAAGGAATTAGAGAAGCTCAAAATTAAGTTTGAAGGTTTAACATCTTTAACTCGCAAGCCAGATTTGATTTTTATTGTAGATCCCGGATACAATAAAACGGCAGTATTAGAAGCTAAAAAAAGTAAAATTCCTATAATTGCTATTTTAGATAATGACGACGATCCTACTTTGATTGACTATCCTATTCCAGCCAATGATAGCTCATTATCTTCTATTTCTTGAATTATTAATGAAATTAAATCACAAATATTAACAAATCCAACTATAAGCCAAGTTTAAAAATAATTTTATTACTTTTTAATTGCATACTTTAATAATAAATAAATAATATATTATGTCAATAGATTTAATTAAACAATTACGCGAAGAGACAGGAGTCTCGGTAATGGAGTGCAAAAAAGCTTTAGAAAAAGCTAACAATGATATAGAACAAGCAAAAATTATTCTTAAAGAAGAGGGTTTGGTAAATGCGAGCAAAAAATCTTCTCGAGAAACAAAAAACGGTGTAATTGTTAGCTGTGTAAGTCCTGATGGTAAAAATGGTGCTATTTTAGAATTACGTTGTGAAACTGATTTTGTTGCTAAAAATGAAGAGTTCATACAACTTGCTAATAATTTAGTAAAAGAAATACTTAATCAACGACCAACAGATACCACAGATCTATTAGCCAAAACAAAAGAGTCAGAAACAATTAGTGATGTTATCAAAGGCACTATTGCCAAATTTGGAGAAAATATTGAAATAGGACAATTTAATTTATTAGATACTATTAATGGTATTATTGTTTCGTATATTCACAATGGTAATAAAGTAGGTGTTTTGTTACAGTTAGATTGCGCTAATGGTATAGATATAAATAATGATTCTATAAAACAATTAGGCAAAGATATTGCTATGCAAATAGCTGCTATGAACCCTCAGTTTGTTAAGGCAGAGGATATACCATCTAACAAATTAGAATTCTATAAAAAAGAATTCGAGCAGGATATAGATATGTCTAAACCAGAAGATATTCGTAATAAGATATTAGAAGGCAAATTTACCAAAAAATATGAAGATATTTGTCTATTAAACCAGCACTTTATTAAAGATGATACAAAAACAATTGGTGATTTACTTAAGGCTTTTAATATACAGAATAATATCAATATAACCATTGCTAAATTTATTCGTTATCAAATTTAATGTATAATATAAATTTACTATGTTTGATTTTGTTTTTCTTTTTTTAATAGTTATAGGAGTTGCTGGTATAATTTATATTTATAAAAAATATCAGCAAGATATTAAAAAGGAATTTGAACAAAAAGACAATATACTGCTGAATAATAAAAATAAGTGATCCAAGGTTATTAATATGCAGTATTTAGATACAATAGAATCACATTTCACTAATTTTGTAGAAAAATTGTTGCGTCGTTCTAGGATTATTGTTTTACGTATAGATAATAATATCTCAAAAACTTTAAATGATATTAAAAAAAAGAAAATTATCGAACAAGAGAAATTAAAAACAAAACATATTTCTTTTTCTAATTTAAATAATGTACGTTCTTCGTCAAAAACTTTAGCACTTAATAAACTGAAAAAAGAAGAATTAGCTCTGTTAGAAGCGTTTATCAATGACAGAAATAATTTAGAATCATATAAGAATTTAGCCAGATTTTATTTAAATCATAATGAATATAAAAATTGCCGTAATGTTTTATTGGAAGCTCTCGCTATTGATCCTAATGATAAAATTATTTCTGATTTGTTTGTTGTTCTGTATGAAAAAACCAAATAGTGATTTTGTATGCACATTAACAAATAAAAAAGTATTAATTAGTAATATCTAATTATGGTATTTTGATATTTATTTTAAAAGTATTGGTATAGAAAAGGATAGATTTAGTTATGTTAATATTGTCAAGCGCCTTACATAATATATAATATTTTTAAGAAGTTAGTTAGTTGCCGTCTTAGCTCAGCGGTAGAGCAACTGTTTTGTAAACAGTAGGTCCTCGGTTCAAATCCGAGAGACGGCTCAAGGACAGGTTTAATTTTACTAAAATAGACATCAGACTGTTAAAAATTTGATCTTTCAATGTTTAATTAACAATTTCTAATATCTAAATTAGGGCAGATGGTGGAGTAGTCTATCACAACAGACTGTAAATCTGTCGGCTTTACGCCTTCGTAGGTGCAAATCCTACTCTGCCCACCAACAAATATTTATATAACTATGAAAATGGTTATATAAATATTTGTGATAGAATAGTCTTAAAACAACTGCTTGTTTTAAGACAGGATTTGCAAGCCGCAGCGATGTTTTTGTTTGCGAAGCAAGGCAAAAACCGCGAGGCGGGGTCGCGAAAAATTTCCGTTAGGAAATTTATTTGTGACCAAATCCTACTCTGCCCACCAACAGATAATAATTTAATAATAGGCCGACGAGTCTATATAAATTTAATAAAATATTAAACTTATTAATATGAGTAGCATAGAACAACCAGATATGGAGAAAATGAAAAAGGAGTTTGAATCTAAATCGTCCTCTGAAAAAAGAGAAATATTATATAAAGATCAATCAGAAGCAATATCAGTAAATAATATGATTGAGATGAAAAAGGAGTTTGAATCCAAACCTGAATCTGAACAAAAAGAAATATTAAAGGAAGATTGATTAAAAGCTAAATCAGTAGATACACAATTAGAACAAGATAAAAAGCTATCCGCTTTAGATTTATTAAATTCTAAATTAGATAAAGTAATGACCCCAGAGCATTATGAAGAAAAAAAATATATTTTTTCTGATAAAGATATAGAACAAAAAACACAAAGAATAGAAAATATCCCCATTGACTTATCAAAAAGAATTAAAATATTACTTTCTGATTTAGAACAATCTTATTTTTTTTCAGGTGATAATAATGCGTATCATGAGTATCCCTTGAATGAAGTATTAAATAAAGAAGATATGGATTATATTGCGAATCGATTTCAAACTCAATTTAAAACAGAGCTAGTTGATTTAGAAGATGGATCTAAAAAAATTGATATTATTCCAGAAGGATCTAAAATTAGAACACGAAATAATATTACTATTAATAGATTATCAATAGTATTTGAAAACGCCCATTCGCATGAGAATAAGGACAATTATTACTTACGAATAGAATGTGTAAAGGAATAGTTTATATAATTGATTTCTCAAATATACTTTTTAGATTTTGCTGTATATTATTGGTTTTGTATTAATAATCAAAAGATTTTAGTTCTATGTTTTTTATTATATTATAATATTGAACTTTATTAGTATGGATATTGTTTTGGGGTAAACTTCAAAATACATGTTTGATTTATCAAACACAATAGAAATAAATAGTTTACCCCGGAAGAGCGTTCACGAAGTGTTGCTCGATACAGAAAGCAAAGCACTTTACATAATATATAATATTTAGGATAAGTTAATTTACGGGCGTGTAGCTCAGTGGGCTGAAACTCAAAGTATTGAGTTTCAGCGGGGAAACTTCAAAATACGTGTTTGATTTATCAAACACAATAGAAATAAATAGTTTACCCCGGAAGAGCGTTCACGAAGTGTTTATCGCTGGATTTAATAAATAATGTCAGAATGTAATATTAGTATAAATATTGCCAGAGTGGCTCAGTGGGCTGAAACTCAAAGTATTGAGTTTCAGCGGGTAAACTTCAAAATACGTGTTTGATTTATCAAACACAATAGAAATACGTAGTTTACCCCGGAAGAGCGTTCACGAAGTGTTGATCGCTGGATTTAATAAATAATATATAAAAGTAATATTAATATAAATATTGCCAGAGTGGCTCAGTGGTAGAGCACGTCATTGGTAATGACGCGGTCGTGGGTCCGATTCCCACCTCTGGCTCAGAAAAATTGTGCTTTTGTCCAATTTTTTAGTATTTAGTAATTTGTACTTAGTAGTTAGAGGAACAAGGAAAATATTTTTTAGATATTAAGCATAATTTTTTCTCTAAATACAAAATGCTTACACTAAATACGAATTAATTAAAAGTAATTTAAATACATACCATGAAAAAAGAAAATTTAACCAAATTACAATGTAGCGTTTGCAAACATATTAATTATTACACAAGAAAAAACAAAAAGACAGTTCAGAGAAAAATTGAGCTTAAAAAACATTGCCCATATTGTCGTAAACATACACTTCACAAAGAGACAAAAAAATAACTTAAAAATTAAACATCTATTTTTATTTTACGATAGTTGTTGGCTATTATTAGTGCTATAAAGGGGTGTAGCTCAATTGGCAGAGCAACGGTCTTCAAAACCGAAGGTTGTAGGTTCGACTCCTATCACCCCTGCATTAGGTAGATTGTTCTTATCCCCAATTTTTAGTACTTAGTAATTTGTACTTAGTAGTTAGAAAATAAAATTGCTAATAAATAGTATGTTGTATAATAAGTGTGATACTTTGTTAGGATCAATATAAAAGCTTAGCAGTAAAATAATTTATTATTTTGAGATTTGAAAATTAAATAATATTTTATGCATAAAGTTAATAAAAAAGGCACATTAAATACAAGTTTTGGCATAGCTTGGGATTTTGATGGTACTATTATTAAGAGTCAAAAAGAAATTTAAGCCATTTCGTGTTACAATTAGTCCTAAGTTAGAAAATTTATTGGAAGAAATAGATATTGATTGAGAAAAATATTCTAAGAAAATTGATGAGCTAATTTCTAAAGAACAATATAATATATTTAGAGATGGTATGATTTTTACAGTATTAAATCCAGATTGAGAATATGGTTTAGTTTTTAGTGATAGTGAAAAAAATATTATAGTAAAGTTGATTTCAAGTGTGTCGGAATAGATTTGTGACATTTAGGCGTGCCTACTAAAAACCCATTTAATACCTTTTTAGGTATATATGTGCGTATGGGCAGTAAAGGATACGAAATTGGTATTTCTACTCTGGAATCCAGGCAAGAGTCGGTTATGATTTAGATAAAGAACTGATAAAATTGACTATTATACCATATGCTTTATTTGAAATATCAGGGTATCGTTATGGCAAAATGAAGGCTGAAGATCTAAATAAACTATTACAAGAAAATGGATTAACAGTGCAGGATAGAGATATGGAACTGTCTTATTTAAGCGGTAATTACTCAATTGATATAGATCATTCTTTGTTTACAATCGATATAGATTATATATAAAAATTAAATTAATATAAATAAAATTGAGAGAATGAGTAAAATATTTAAAGATAAAAATAAAGAAGAGCTTGTGAATATATCTGTTGAGGACATTAAAATATCAGGCGAAATTATACAAAGAATAGATAAAAACGACTGCTATAAAATTTCTGATTTAACCAAAAGATTAACTTATCTTCTGCCAGCAGTAGCAATGGTCCTATCTGAATTTAAAGGTCGAGAATTAGATCTTAATGGTCTTACTTCTATTACCGAAGAAGTAGCAGTAGCTCTATCTGAATTTAAAGGTCAAGAATTATATCTTAATGGTCTTACTTCTATTACCGAAGAAGTAGCAGTAGCTCTATCTCAATTTGAAGGTTGGTTGTTATATCTTAATGGTCTTACTTCTATTACTGAAGAAGTAGCAGTAGCTCTGTCTCAATTTGAAGGTTGGTTGTTAGATCTCAGTGGTCTTACTTCTATTACTGAAGAAGTAGCAGTAGCTCTGTCTCAATTTGAAGGTTGGTTGTTAGATCTCAGTGGTCTTACTTCTATTACTGAAGAAGTAGCAGTAGCTCTGTCTCAATTTAAAGGTCGAGAATTAGATCTTAATGGTCTTACTTCTATTACCGAAGAAGTAGCAGTAGCTCTGTCTCAATTTGAAGGTGAACAATTAGCCCTCAATGGTCTTACTTCTATTACCGCAGAAGTAGCAGTAGCTCTGTCTAAATTTGAAGGTAAGAAGTTGTTAGCCCTTAATGGTCTTACCTCCATTACCGAAGAAGTAGCAGTAGCTCTGTCTCAATTTGAAGGTAAGTTGTTAGCCCTTAATGGTCTTACCTCCATTACCGAAGAAGTAGCAGTAGCTCTGTCTCAATTTGAAGGTAAGTTGTTAGCCCTTAATGGTCTTACTTCTATTACCGAAGAAGTAGCAGTAGCTCTGTCTCAATTTAAAGGTCGAGAATTAGATCTTAATGGTCTTACTTCTATTACCGAAGAAGTAGCAGTAGCTCTGTCTCAATTTGAAGGTGGGTTGTTAGCCCTCAATGGTCTTACTTCTATTACTGAAGAAGTAGCAAAAGCTCTGTCTCAATTTAAAGGGGGGCTATGTCTA
>Ga0255342_1006823_pt1 | contig 10192 bp, 8 predicted proteins | sample wastewater_treat_3_FD_192416 | JGI IMG/M metagenome (GOLD analysis project Ga0255342, IMG submission 192416) | Wastewater microbial communities from Lulu Island WWTP, Vancouver, Canada - plant14 | ecosystem: Engineered > WWTP > Wastewater > Unclassified | place: Canada: Vancouver, British... | reverse complement strand
AAAGAAACCTATTCTACCTATGCTTAAATATTTATACATTGCGCTCTCGGGTAGAAAAGATGCTACAATTTTAGACCCATCAAGAGGAGGAATAGGAATAAAATTAAAAACTGCTAAAAATATGTTTATAATTATAGCATATAAGAATATCATGGATATTACCCTAAAAAAACTTAAATTTGCTTGACTTAAACTAAGGTTTCCAATTAAATCTTGAAAATCTTGAATATCACGAATACCAAGTTTTAGATTTAAAACCACAGATGCAGGAATTCTTAAGATTAAAGAATAAATAAAAAGTATAAATCCATATAAAGAACCAAGTAAAAATGCTATAACTAAATTTATCCCAGGTCCAGCTAAAGAGGTATTTCTTAAGCCTTTTTTAAAGTTTCGAAAATAAAGAGGATTTACTGGAACAGGTTTTGCATAAGCAAAAATTATGTTTGATCTAAGTAAGATTAATAATAGAGGCATTATAATACTGCCAAAGATATCAATATGTTTTAATGGATTCATTGTAAGCCTACCCATATTTTTGGCAGTATAGTCTCCATTCTTCATTGCGATATATCCATGCATAACTTCATGAGGAATTACAGCTAAATAAATGCCTGGTATTACTATCAAAAGTTGTAGCAAAAACATTCCAAATTCTAAAAAAATATTATTAGACATTTTAAAAAATACCTTTTTATAACTACTTTATTAAAATTAAAATAAAATTTACTTTTATATCTTATAATAATTACCATATTTTTATGACTATTGCTATAAATTCGTTATAAAAAGTTACTCTTTAGGTATTAATTTTTATTTCTTGGGTGGTTTTTTACGAAAGATTCTTTTATAAATTTTTTATTTATATTAGTATAAACTTCTGTAGTAGAAATATTGCAATGACCTAAAAGTTCCTGAACTAATCTTAAATCTGCTCCATTTTGAAGCATGTGGGTTGCATAACTATGCCTAAATAAATGAGGATAAATGTTCTTTTCAAAATTAAACTTTTTTTCATATTTCTTTAGTATTTTCCAAAAACCTTGCCTGGTAATTTTTTGTCCATTTTTATTTAAAAAAACAAAATCATTAGACTTCGTTTTTTTATTACTTTTGTGAATTTTGCTTCTTGCAGAATTTATGTAAGCTTTAAGATAGTATAATGAAGTTTCTCCAATAGGTATAAGTCTTTCTTTATTTCCTTTACCAATACATCTTATAATCCTATCTTCATAATCGATATCATTTAATCTTAAATTAACTATCTCGCTTACCCTCATTCCTGATGAATAAAGAAGTTCAAACATAGCCTTATCCCTTAATTGTAGAGCTGTTGCATGAGGAATACTATCAAGAAATTTTTTTACTTCATCAGCGTCAAGCACTTGAACAATTTTTATAGGTTTCTTTGGATTTTTTATTTGTGAAAAAGGATTAAACGTAATAACTTCTTCTCTTAGAAGAAATTTATAAAAAACTCTCAGCGAAGAAAGAATTCTTGAAATAGAAGATTCAGTATAATTTTTATATAAATTCTCAAGAAAGTTAATTATATTCTCATGAGTTATATCCAAAAAATGAATTTTTTGCTCTTCAAGATAACTATTAAACAAAAGAAGATCTCTTTGATAAGAATCTATAGTATTTTTTGAAAGATATCTTTCAAATCTTAAAAAATCAATAAAGCTATTTAATTGACTTTTAAAATCAATATTATTACTGCTCTTCATTCTTATTTTAAGTTAAACTAATTAGCTAAATAATTTATCATGTTCTTTATTTACAAGCTTATCACATTTTTATTTTTATAATAAGTTATAAACTGCTTGTCTTTAAATTACATATCTTTAAATAGTTTTAATGAAATGATGGAGTATAAAAACAAAACTAAAAATGCTAAATAAACATGGTGATTAAAAGTGCGTATTAAAGCATATTAAAGTAAATAATTATTTTTTATATAAGTATTAGCCAATAAAATTCCTATTATACTTTTTGCATCTCTTATTTTTCCTTCATAAACCCATTTAACTCCATCATCTAAGGGGATTTCTACAGCCTGCAAAAATTCATCTTCTTCAGGATTATTTTTCATCAGCTTAAAATTTACTGCAAGATAAAGATGTAAAAACTCATTTGAAAAACCAGGAGTAGTATAAAAAGAACTTAAGTGTATAAAATTTCCGCCAAAAGCACCTATTTCTTCCTTTAGTTCTCTTCTTGCACAATTAATTGGAATCTCATCTTTATCTAACTTTCCTGCAGGAATTTCGGTAAGAATATCTTTAACAGGGTACCTATATTGCTTAATTAAAATTATATTTTTCTCCTCCGTAACTGGCACAACACCAACCGCACCCGGGTGTAAAACCTTTTCTCTTGATGCTATTTTTTTATTTGGAAGCATAACATTGTCTAAAAAAACTTTTAAAATTTTCCCTTCAAATATTTGTTTAGAACTTATTTCTTTTTCTACAAAACTATCTAGATTGTTAATATCATCTTTATTGGCATTATCAGCATCATCAGCATCGCTCCCGATAATATTTTCATTCTTATTATAATTATAATCACTCATAATAAATCCTCTTCATCAAATCTACAGATTTCTACAATTAATTCAGTAAGTTTAACAAGCTCACTGAATTTTATATACTCTTCTTGTGAATGGCAATTTTCAATACCGGCACTTAAATTTATAGCATATTTTCCTTTTGAGTTAAAATTATTTGTGTCGCTTCCCCCACCAGAAGATTTAACCAAAGGCTCCCTGCCAATTTTTTTTATGGCATTCTTAGCAATTTTTACACATATACTATTTTCGTCTATTTCATATCCATCATATTCACGATTTAATTCATATTCGACTTTTGCCCTAAAATCTTTTGCGGCTTTCTTAAATTCCTCAATCATCTTATTAGTAATCTCATTTAACTTTGAAATTTCCAGGCTTCTCGCTTCTGCTTTTACTGAGGTTTTTTCTGGAACAATATTTGTCTCAATCCCACCATTTATTACCCCAATATTGCAAGTAGTCTTATTGTCAACACGGCCAGAATAAATATTTGATATTGCAAGTGAGGCAGCTTTTATTGAATTTATACCTTTTTCAGGCGCAACCCCAGCATGAGCAGCTTTTCCTATTACAGTAAAATGAATTCGATTATGGTAAGGGGCTTTATTAATAATGCTGCCAACGTCTCCATCAGCATCAAACACAAAACCAATTTTGGCATCAATTAAATTTAGATCAATATATTTTGAACCAAGTAAAGCAGTTTCTTCACCAACAGTAAAAATCAAATATATTGTGCCAGTTTCTATGCCATAGTCATTTATTAAATTTAATGCTTCAAGAATTGCAGCTATGGCTGCCTTATCATCAGCACCAAGGATACAAGTGTTATTTTTATTTTTTATTATTCCATCATTATTTAACTCAGGAATAATTTCTCCTTCGAAATTTACAGTATCCATATGAGCACATAAAAAAATTGGGGGATTATTTTTTGCTTTCTTTGGAGTATATTTTGCAATTAAATTTCCACAACTTCCTCCAAAATTTTTTTCAACATCATCAATAAATGTGCTTAATCCCAGCTCTTCTAGTTTGGATTTTAAATAAATTGCAAGTTCTCTTTCATTTTTTGTTGGACTTTTAATTTTAAGCAAGTTAAAAAAATTATCTAGGAGTCTTTTTTTGTTCACTATTATTTTATTATTGTTTTCTTTCTTCATTTTTTAAAAAATGGGATTAGGTTTAAACTAATTTAAATTTTTATAAATTCTATTCATATATTTTTTTGAAATAAAAAATAAAACTATGCCTATAATTAAAAAAACAAATGAAATATAAAATGCACTGGAAACTAATGTTATCAAAAATTCATAAAAAAAATTAAGAGGAAATAACGTAATTAATAATGAATCTTCTGGAAATGACCAATTACCTTGTGGGAAAAATATTAAATGAAATTTCTCAAATAAAGGTAAGAAGTTGTTGCTTAAAAAATAAATTAAAATTAATAAAAATATTACAGACGATGAAGCCCAAATAAATACCAAAGAGATATTTTTTAAATAAAAAAATATTTTATTTTCAATTAGTATAAGAATAGTTATAAAGAAACCTGCAATACAAATATAATAAACTAAAAAAATCTTATTTAAAAGCTCCCTAACATCCTTAAGATGATTTATTTCATCTTGGGTAAAAAAATCTCTTTCTATTTTTAGATCAAATTTCTTAAATTCTGACTTATTTTTAAAAAAATCAAAAAGATTAGTAGTAAGTTTTACTGCATCATCCTTATCTATATAGTTATACACTCCATTTTTTTCATAAAGATTTAAATAATAATCTAAATTATATATATAAATTCTTAATGGGGTAAAAACTATTATAAAAATTAAAAACAAAATACTAAGTACTATTAAGAATTTTTTTAATCCAGCATTCTTAGCTATTAACATCTTAAAACAAGGTTCCATTCTTTATTGAGGCAGCTACAAAATCTCTAAATAAAGGATGTGGTCTATCAGGTCTTGATTTAAATTCAGGATGAAATTGAACCCCAATAAACCAAGGATGGTCTTTTAGTTCCACGATTTCTACAAGATTTCTTTCAGGATAAATACCTGAGACTATTAATCCATTCTCTGCAAGAACGTTTGTGTATTTATTATTAAATTCATACCTGTGTCTATGTCTCTCAAAGACTAGGTCCTCTTTATAAGCTGAGTAAGCTTTTGTCCCCTTTACTAATTTACAAGGATATTTTCCAAGTCTCATTGTGCCACCCATGTCATTGATATTTTTTTGATTTGGAATTAAGTCAATTACTGGATTTTTAGTAGTAGGATCAAATTCAGAGCTATTTGCATCCTTAAGACCGAGGACATTTCTTGCAAATTCAATTACTGCACACTGCATACCAAGGCATATACCTAAGAACGGTATTTTATTTTCTCTTGCAAATTTAATTGCATTAACTTTACCATTTATTCCTCTTATTCCAAATCCTCCAGGGACAAGAATGCCATGCACATCATTAAAAATTTCATTAGCATTAAAGCTATCATCCAGTAATTCTGAGTTTATCCACTTTATCTCAACATTAGCGTTATGATAATAGCCACCATGGTTTAAGGACTCAACTATACTAATATAAGCATCTTTTAAGTTAGTGTATTTGCCAACAATACCGATAACTACATTATCCTTTAAATTATGAACGGTATTAACAATCTTTTCCCATGAAGCTAGATCTGCTTGCCCGCAAATTAAATTTAATTTTGAAATAACAATTTCATCAAGTTTTTCATCTTTAAGATTTAGTGGAACTTCGTATAAATGTTTTGCATCTACAGCATTTATTATCGCTTCTTTTTCTATGTCACAAAAAAGACTTATTTTACTTTTTATGTTATCGTTTATTGGGATTTCACTTCTGCAAATTATTATATCTGGCTGAATACCAATACTTCTTAATTCCTTAACACTATGCTGGGTAGGTTTGGTTTTTAATTCGTCACTAGTTTTAAGATATGGAACATATGTTATATGAATGTATAAAACATTTTCTTTACCAATATCTTTTTTAAATTGTCTTATGGCTTCAAGAAATGGTAGGCTTTCAATATCTCCAACAGTACCGCCAATCTCTGTAATGATAATATCGGACTTTTTTGTGAGTAAAGTCATTTTTATGCTGTTTTTTATCTCGTCTGTCACATGTGGAATTACCTGAACAGTATCTCCAAGATAATCCCCTTTTCTTTCATTATCAATTACAGTTTTGTATATCTTTCCTGAAGTGAAATTGTTGTATTTTGATAAATTTTCATCAATAAATCTTTCATAATGACCAAGATCAAGGTCTGTTTCTCCACCATCTTCAGTAACGAAAACTTCTCCATGTTGGAAAGGATTCATGGTTCCAGGATCTATGTTTATGTAAGGGTCAAACTTTTGGATAGTAACACCCAGACCCCTTGATTTTAAAAGTCTTCCCAAAGAAGCTGCACAAATTCCTTTTCCAAGAGAAGATAAAACTCCACCAGTAACAAAAATAAATTTGGTCTCCAAGTTTTAATTTGCCTCCTTAAGTAATTTTTTGATTTTATTGCATTGCCCTATCAATTCTTCTGAGTGCAGTCTTGATACATTGCTTGTTATCCCACTCATCATTCTTGCTATTTCATCAACTTTATCTTCAGAAACCATTTTTTTTATACTTATCTTAGTCTTGTTATCTTTTATATACTTCTCCACAAGTAAATGGTTATCTGCAAAACAAGCAATTTGCGGAAGATGGGTAATACAAATAACTTGCCGAAAAAGGGAAATTTTATAAAGTTTTTCTCCAACAACTGTAGCCGTTTGGCCTCCTATTCCAGCATCTATTTCATCAAAAATCATTGTGTTTATATTATCGGAATTTCCAATAATACTTTTAAGTGCTAGCATTACCCTGGAAATTTCTCCACCAGAAGCAATTTTATTTAAGCTTTTAACACTTTCTCCTGGATTAGTTGAGATTAAAAACTCACACTCATCGATCCCGTTAAGTAAAAATTTTATTTTTTTGCCATCAATTAAAGCATCCTCACCACTTGTGTATGAAAAGTTTACTTTAAATTCAACTGCTTTAAAATTTAAATCTAATAATTCTTTTTTAATATCCTCTTGGAATTTACTGGCAACTTCTAACCTATAATTATGAAGATCAATTGCTTTTTTTATTAATAATTGTTTTCTTTCTTCAAAATCTTTTAGCTTTAGCTCAATAGTATTATCTATATCTTCTAAGCCTATTCTTTGTTTGCTTAATTTAGTTTTATATTCTAAAAGTTCTTGGATGCCCATTTTATATTTTCTCTTAATGTCATTTATTAAGAAAATTCTTTCCTGTATATCTTCTAATTTTTTTGGGCTGAACTCAAAATTATTTATATAGTTTTGTAGGTACCTATTAAGTTCTTCAATGTTAGAATTGTAGATTTCTAAGCTCTCAATAAATTTTGGAATATTGTTATCGATTTTACTAAGTTCATATAAATTTTTCAAAAGCTTTGAATTTATATTAACAAGTGAAAAGTTTGTTTCAACATCACCCTCAATTAATTTAAGGCACTCTGTAGAGTATTGATAGATTTTCTCATAATTTTTTAAAATATTCTTTTCATTCTCTAAAACAACATCCTCATCTTCTTTTAAATTAAGACTTTCTATTTCATCTAATTTAAAATTTAATTCTTTAAGAGCCATCTCCTTCTTTTTTTGCTTTTCAATAAGATCCTCAATTTCTTTTTTTTCGTTCAAATAATTTTTAAACTCAATTACATAATCATTTTTTAATTCTTGTAATTTTTCACTCCCTAATCTATCAATTATTTCCAAATGCTGTTTTTGATCTAATAAATATTGATGATCATGCTGCCCATGTATATCTATAAATAACTTGCCTAAATTCTTAAGTACATTAACTTGGGTAAAAATATTATTAACAAATACCCTATTTCTACCATTTCTATTTAATTCTCTTGTAATTTCAATGTCTTTTGCTTCGTTATAATTTTTAATTAGACCTTCTTTAATTAAAAATTTCTTTACATCTTCATTTTTTGAAAAATCAAAAAATCCTTGAACTAAAAGGTTTTCTTCATTTTCTCTAATTAAATTTAAATCTGCCCTCTCACCTATTAACAGGTTTATTGCTTCTATTATTAAAGTTTTACCTGCTCCAGTTTCTCCAGTAAGAATGTCAAGACCACTGCTAAATTTTATATTAACGTCATCGATAATAGCAAAGTTTTTTACATATAATTCTTTTAACATCTAAAATTTTTATTAGAAAATATGGCTAATTTTTAAAAATCTGACTTTTAGTTTGTGACTTAAGTTTCTTTGATTAATTTTTCCTTGAATATTTTAAAAAATATATTTTTGTTAAAAGTGATTAGATTTAATTTTTTATCTGACTTACCAACTTTAAATACATCACCATCAAATATTTTTATATCTTGTTTTTTACCATCAACATTAATGCTTACATCTGTTTTTTTAGAGTTTATTTGTATTTCAATTTGATTATCAGGACTGATTACAAGACTCCTACTAAATAAAGTATGCGCACATATAGGTGTAATAATAATTGATTCATTTTTAGGCTCAACAACAGGTCCACCTGCTGATAAAGAATAAGCTGTTGACCCGGTAGGTGTTGAAATTATTATTCCATCTGCACCATAACTTAAAAGCGGGACACCATTAATAATAATTTTAATTTCAATAATTTTTTCTAAAAGTGATTTGGTAATTACAAAATCGTTTAAAGCGATATATGGAACATCTTTTTCATTAACTAATATTTTATCTCTAAAAAGGCTACCTGAGATTAACATCCTTTTTTCAATTTCAAAGTTATCATCTATAATCTTATCTAAAGAATCATACATGTCAGAGATATTTATTTCTGCTAAAAACCCGAGGTTACCTACATTAACCCCCATTATAGGAATGCCGTTTTTAAAAGTATATCGCGCAGCTCTAAGAAAAGTACCATCGCCGCCTATTGAAATTAGACATTTTATCGAGTTTTCAAATTCCTCTTTTGAAACTTGGTTAAGTGAATACTTTTTTGGAAGTTTATCGTCCTCGACTAAAAAAACCTTGATTTTTTTGGATTTTAAATAATCATAGATGTCTTTTGCTATGTTTATTGCTTTTATATTTTCATTATTGGAAATTAAACCTATACAATCCATTTTAAACCCATTTACTACTAGTACTTAATGTTCTTATTTTTATTTTTTTAAAAAGAAAGCATGAGCATTCTCAACAACAGAATTAATATCAACAAGTATTTTATCATAATTAAAATCTTTTTTATTCGCATTATCATTAATTATTTTTTTTAAATAAATCCAGTATTCTATATTACCCTTAGCTCCTTTTATTTTAGAAAAAGTTAAACCAATTATTTTTATATTCTCGTATTTTTTTAAAAAATTAATTAAATCATTTAAAACTTTTATATGAAGTTCTTTACTCTTAATAACACCTTTATTTTCAACTAATTCTTTTTTAAGTTCAAATTGTGGCTTTATTAATAAAAGTATTTCTCCGTTTTCACTAACAAGGTCAATTATCTTATTAAAAATTGTTCTTAATGAAATAAATGATAAATCTGCAACTGCTAAATCTGGTAATAGCTCAAATTTATCTTTTTCCAAATTTTTAACATTAGTCCTTTCAAACAATTGAACCTTTTCGTTTTTTCTAAGACTCCAAGCAAATTGGCCATATCCAACATCCACTGCTATTACCTTTAAAACATTATTTTTTAAAAGAAAATCAGTAAATCCACCTGTTGAAGCACCTAAATCTATGACAACTCTGTTATCCAAATTAATATTAAATTCTTCAACAACCCCTTTTAATTTTAATGCTCCTCTTGAAACAAATTCATCCACGCTTTTTAAGGTAATTTTTGAATCTATTTTTACCAAATCACCTGGCTTTTTTATTTTTATTCCGTTTGCATATACTCTGCCTTCAATTATTAACGCTTCAATTAACTTTCTATCTTTCAGTATTCCTTTATTAAATAACAAATCTGCTATCTTTATTTTGCCTTTAGTTTTTAGATTGTTTTCATCTGGCATATTTTGATTTTCTATTATCATATAAAATTAAAATCTTCCTTTTTATGTTTTTTAAACTTAAATTTAATAAGTTTAAAAAATAATTAAAAATATAAACTAAAAATATAAGCATCCAAAATTCCGTGATAGCAATAAAAACAAAACTTTAAGGTTAGGATTAGTTACCTAAGAAAACACTCAAAGCTTTTCCCCGGCGAGGGAAAGCTTGCTCAAAGTTTTAAGGCTTCGCTCTCCTCTTAAAAGAGGAACCATGCCCACTTCGCCTTCAAATGGTTTGCTTAGGTAACTCATCCTAACCAAATAATTTATCTTTATAGCGGAATTTTAGATGCTTCCACTAAAAATTAACAAAGGTTTCTGCTTATTTACAATCAAAAAATAATATTTGTGAACATTAAGGTGTATTAAAAATTTCAAGTTAAAATCAATATATATTTACTGTAACACCTGAGGGGATGGATTCATAAAACCATTTTGCATCTTCAACATCAAGTCTTATGCAACCATGGCTGACAGGCTTACC
>Ga0255342_1006809_pt1 | contig 10208 bp, 3 predicted proteins | sample wastewater_treat_3_FD_192416 | JGI IMG/M metagenome (GOLD analysis project Ga0255342, IMG submission 192416) | Wastewater microbial communities from Lulu Island WWTP, Vancouver, Canada - plant14 | ecosystem: Engineered > WWTP > Wastewater > Unclassified | place: Canada: Vancouver, British... | reverse complement strand
TCACTTCTTCGGCGGACAGGCCCTGCCTATCCTTTCAGCGAAAACCTATCTTGGACAGGTATGGTCGGCGAATTGTGCGCGCATATCCAGGCTGCCATCGCCACGCCCCGCAAACTTGCCACGTTCGCATCGTACGAAGGCATGTATGAGAACGTCACGAAGCAGATGGCCGTGCGGAGCATCCTTCTGGCAGAAGCGGCGAAGGCAAAGCTGGCGGACAGCCCCGAGTGGAAGCCTGCGATGAAGCTGCTGGAGGAACAAGCCTTCGCCGAGGCGCTGAAGGACGCGGAAGCCTGGAACAAGATCACCGTGACCGACGACGAGGCGGTTGAGTTCCTGCTCGAGAACACGCAGGACATCGGCCAGAAGGGCTCCTTCATCGCGCCCGCGCCTGCTCCCATGATTCAGGGCCGCTTCTGGGCCAGGACGCTGAAGAGCGAACCGGCTCAGGCGGAACTCATCAAGGCCGCAATAGCGAAGTACCCGGTCAAGGTGGACGACAAGCCGCTCAAGGCCGATTCCGACGTGGTGGAAACCGCGCTCACCTGCGGCACGTTCACGCTCACTCAGGCCGACATCGCCGCGCTCGGGCGGCTCTACAAGCGGACGCTTCCGAGCTGCTCATACATCCAGAATATCCCCATCTACAACGCCGAGAACCTCTCGCTGGGGCAGCTTGCGAGGAGCAAGGGCTACCCGGCTTCCGCCGACGGCAAGGCCGCTCTTGAGAGCTACCGCCTGAAGCTCCGCGACGACACGCTGGCGGAAATAATGAGGCAAAGGCTGCTGCAGGAGTGGCTGGATTCCTACACGCCGGGCGAGGCCGACATCAAGGCATACTACGACACCGAGTGGACGGTGATGGCGGACCCGATGCTGGAGTATGACGCGCTCGTCGTGCCGGTGCAGGCGCCGCCCGGCGCGACCGCCGCGGAGCGCGACAGGGCCCGCGCCGCGGCAAAGCAGAAGGCTCAGAATCTCATCGAGGAGATCAGCGCGGGCAAGAGCTTTTCCGAGCTTCGCGCGGCCGACCCAGCCCTGCAGGCAATGTACGGAGAGACGCGCGCGGTGCGGGAAGAGACGCCGCTTTACGGCGCCATCGCTCAGGTGCCGGACGGCGGAACGCTCTCCGAGCCCTACGAGGATTTCGGCGGCTTCTGCGTGATGAAGGTGCGCTCGAAGGCGCCGCGCCAGAAGCTGCCGCTGCAGTTGGTGCGCGGCGCAATCATCGGAGAGCTGAAGTTCCGTTACAACAGGTCGCTGCACAACGATGTCAACGAGACGATTCTACAGAGATTCAAGTTCGCGATCGAAAACGCTGTCCTGTCCCGGCTGGGGCCGGCGAAGGGAGACTGAAGAGATGAACAACAAGATGCGGAGATGTGTGCTGCTGATGGTCCTCGCGGCCGGGTGCCTGTTCGTGTGCTCGCCGCGGGCCGGGCTGGCCTGGTTTGGGGATGCGTACAGAACCCCGACGGGACTGAGCGGCGGCTGGGCAACGTATACTGATTGCGGCACCTACTGGTACACCTACGGCAAGACTTCATCTTGCAGCGTCTACAACAGATGGGCCCAGTTCATACCCGGATTTGTCTGGCAGGGCAAAGGCTACATTAGCATGGACTGGGTTTATGTGGGCGCCTACGGCTACCTGGGGCAACGCCTGCGGTACTACAATCAGGCCAACGGGCTGTCGGGCCAGTACACAGAGGTCAACATGTGCACACATGGCTGCAGTTGGGCGAATGTGCTGGGTGGCGTGACCGGAAATCTGTACGACTGGAACGGAATCTATATTGACTGCAACGAGAGCTGGGACGTCGGCTGCGGCAGTCCCTGCGGCACCAGGGCCACTTCTGCCCGCGAGATTCGCATGTGGGGCGACAAGTGGGTCTATCTGAACGACTGGGTCGTCTTCGGCGGGTACGGCAACACTTCGGGCAACGTCAGCGATACCTCCAATCGCAGCTTTCCCTGGGGCGAGTCCGGCCTCTACGCCTACCCGGCGGTTGACACCTCCCGCGGCACCTACGTCCGCGATACGCTGTACGGCAGCCCCAGGACGCCGTTCCGAGTCCAGACCGGCGACTGCGGCCAGGGCAACAGGCTCGATTTCAAGGGCAACGCTAAGAACGCTGACAACAACAACTGCGACAACTGCGATGCGTATGCGTTCGCCTGGGTGCATACGCCGGGCGGCGCCGGTCCCCAGTTGGGCGTCGGCGCGGACGACGGGCATCGCATCTGGATCAACGGTACCCTCGTCTCTGACAACAACGCCTACACTGGCGGCTGGGACTCGTACAACGCCGGTGCCAAGAGCCTCGCGACCGGATGGAACCGGGTTCTCTATAAAGTTCACAATGGCGGCGGCGGCTTTGACGGCACAATGAGCCTGCACAACGGCGGAGACTGGAACCAGATGGAACCCTCCGTGAGTCTGCAGGGCGACCGCTACGGCGGCTTCAGCGTCGGCTACGAGCAGGACGCCTGGTATCCGCGCATTGACGTGGCCAGCTTCGAGGGCATCAGCAATCCGCAGCCCGACACCGACGTTTACACCAACGACACCACAATCAACGTCAGCGGGACGGCATGGGTTGAATCTGGCCACCCGGTCCCGCTCTGGACGGTCCTTCAGTATCAATGGGGCTACGGCATCAGCGGGAACACCAACGACGCCCAGGTGAGTTCGGCGGGCGCAAGCTGGTCGCACTCCCAGTCCGGCGTCACCGGCCATCGTCGCTTCCACTTCTTCTCCGTAAGCCGCTCCGGTCGTCTCTCGACCCAGACTAACGGCAAGACCCACGTCACGACCTGGGCCGACGGAGGCGCCGGGAACTACATGGACGTGTTCGTGGACAACGTCGCGCCGCAGACCCCGAGCTTCTCAACTGTCACCGCCGTGGGCACCACCCAGATCAACCTCGGCTGGGCGATACCGCTCGATCAGGGCGTCAACATCGCGGCGGGCAGCACCGAAGACGCCAATGCGGGGGGCGTCTATCCCACCAACACGAACCACTACCGCCGCGGCGACGTGGGCGTGCAGGTGTACCGCAACGGCAGCGGCATCTACGGCTGGGGCGCCGGCACGTCCGTCAACGACACCGGCCTGAGCGCGAACACGCAATACACCTACACGATAGCCGCGCGCGACAACACCGGCCAGGGCCGCGGAGCATGGGCGAACTCCACCGGAGCGCAGGGGTCAACAGCCAGATACACGCTGCAGAACACCCCGTCGGCGCCGGCCTTCAGCAGCGTCAGCACGACCGGCTTCACGGTGGCGACCACGAACCCTGTGAACCTCACTTCCGGGTCTTCGGGGGTGGTGTTCCACGACGGTACGGCCGACCGCGCCAAAGTCACTGCGCTTTCGGAGAGCGTCTCGGGCCTCACGCCGAACGTTCAGTACACTTTCAAAGCGAAGGGCGTAAACGGCGACGGCGTCGCGACGGGATACTCGGCGACCGCAAGCAAGTACACCCTCGCCACCGAGCCGACCGCCGATCAGAACATCTCCTGCGACAAGACGACGGGAACGTGGATGAAGGGCGGCACGGCAATCACGTTCACGAACCCCGCGGGCTTCGGAGTCAGCACGCACGGCGGCAGCCTGTACAAGGTCTCGAAGTTCAAGTACGCATGGAACAATTCGAGCAGCCACACGTTTGACGGGTCCGAGGCGGAGTGGAGCGGCAGCACTCTGCCGCAGACTCCGAACGTGAGCGGCGACTACTACCTGCACCTGCGCAGCGTCAACGGTGACGGCGCGGTGACCCCGACGACGTTCACCATGGGTCCGTTCAAGGTGGACGCGGATGCTCCCGCCGCCGGGCCCACTGTTTCGACAACGGCGAACTCGAGCGGCATCACGATCAACTTCGAGGCCGGTTCTGACGGTCAGTCGGGCCTCGCGGGGCTGCCCTACCGGGTGACGCGGACGACTGCCTACGACAGCCTCGATACCGCCAGCCTTAGCGCGACCGACCCGGCGGCGGACCTGAGCGCGGGCGGCGTCGGCGAGTACACGATCACGACGAAGGACGCGGTAGGCAACACGAGCCAGACAACGATTTCGGGCCGCGTGCCGCTGTCCGGCACGGCGTGGATCTACACGACAGGAGCATCCTCGATGGCGGCGCCGGGACTGATTCCGGACAAGGATTCTCCGGCCACCACCGGCGTGTTTGCGGGGTCGAACGACTACCGGCTGCACGGGATGGATCGGGTTGACGGAGACATGCTGTTCGGCCCGGTTGGCACAGTGAACACGGTGCTCGACCGCACGGCGCCGATCCGGGACTTCGCGGCCTACGGGCTTCCGAACCCGATGGTGTTCGCGTCGTCGCTGGACGGCAACGTGTATGCCCGCAGGTATGAGTCGTCGGCCTGGTCGCAGGCGTGGACACAGAAGGCCGTAACAGCAGGGTATCAGGTGAAGGTGAAGCCCGGCGGCAAGCTGCTGATCAGCATCAGCAATCTGCCTGAGGGCAAGACGAACCCGCGCAACATTGTCGTTGTGGGGACCTACGATAACAGCCTGAACAACAGCTTCGTTGCGATGGATATGGCCGACGGAGAGGTTCTCTGGACGACGACTCCGGGGACCCTTGCGACGGTGACGGGAAGTCCGGTGATCTACGGCAACACGGCGTATTTCACCAGCCTGTCCTTCGACGGCAGCCCGAGCATATGGGCGGTGAACCTGACGACCGGCGCGGTAATATGGAGCCGGAGTGACGCGGGTAGTATCAGTTCTGCTCCAGCGCTATCGGCTGATGGTTCGGTGCTCTACGTGGGCAATGACGCGGGGACGGTGTATGCGTTCTCGACGGCGAACGGGACGAGCCCGGCGCTCTGGACGAACGCTCTGGGCGACGGATCGGTGTTCGGAGCCCCCTGGCCATTCGGAGGCACAGTGTTCGTGTCCACGAGCAGCAAGGTTCACAAGCTGAGCGCTTCGAGCGGAGCGTCGGAGGGTTCGCCCTGGCCGGTTTCGGTATCCTTGCCGTCCATCCCTGTTGTGGGCGCATCGGGCAAGCTCTACGTCGGGGCGCAGAATGGCAACATCTACGAGATCGTCATCGCGACCGGCGCGACGAAGACGAAGTCGCTCGGGGCGGCGGCGGGCACCATCGGCGACCCGGTTCTCGGGACGGACGACGGCCAGCTGTATGTGGGGGCGGCCGACGGGCGCATCTACAAGGTGGCGACGCCGTTCTAGGCAACTGTATGCGAGCGGGGACGGCGCCAGCATCCGTCCCCGCTCCAGTGACTTCTTGTGGCTAACAGATACCCTGTCATAACCTGTCTTTTCCTGGCTTTTGCCAGCGCCCTGGCCCTTGCCAGCGCATGCGCGGCCGGTCCGCGCGTGGTCAGCGTTGACCCGCCGGACGGCGCGAAGGACGTCCGCACGTCTTCAAACATCCGCGTGGACTTCGACTCGGTGATGGATGCTTCGACTATCACCACCAGCACCGTGCTTCTGGACGGCAAGCCGCTTGCGGAGGTTCCCGGGGCGGCGGTTGTTCACCCGGACGGTAAATCCTCCGTTATCCTTCTGCGCCTGGGCCCGAACAACAGCTACCAGTTCACGCTGACAACAGACATTCGCAACAGCGCGGGCGAAGCGCTGGCGGAAAACTACACGTGGGGCTTCGTGACGGCATCGCGCATGGACGAGCCGGACACTCCTGTTCGCGTGTTTGCTCGGTATCCGAGGATGAACGACTTCGAGATTCCGACCAACGCCCCCATCACCATGACGTTCACGACGGAGATGGACGCGGCGTCCTTCACGGACGGCAGCATCGTCGTTCGCAAGACCACGGGCGGCGCGCCGGTGGAGGGCAAGATTGAAGTGCGGGGGCGCCGGGTGATCTTCAGGCCCACCGCGCCGCTGCCGCCCCGCCAGACGTTTGAGGCTGTCGTTTCCGCGGATGTCAGGAGCATCGCGGAAGCAAAGGCGACCAAAGAAGGCGCATGGCAGTTTACAACGGCAGACGGCCCTTCTGAGGGCTTCATAGTCGCGGACGCGTGGTATGAAACCTACCAGGAACCCGCCGGAACACGGTTCGTTTTTCACGCCGCCGTGGAGCAACTCAAGACACCCAGGCCAACAAGCAAGCAGACGGACGCGGACGCGGCAGCGCCGCCGCAGTGGCCGGCATTTGAGGTGAGGGGCACGGTTGTCTCGCTGAGTGGCATTCTGCCCCAGCAGCCGCTCAGCACCCCGACCGACCAGTCCGCAAAGGACATGCCCATCACAACGGGGCCGGCTACGGTCGTTACCGCCGCCTACACGCACGGCGGGGGAACAGGGCCGGGGAACAGCGTGGAAGGCAGCAAATGGAAGGATCCCACGCAAAAGAGCATCGAAGCCGCCATTGACGCGGCGCTTGCGGCCGACAAGGCCGTGGCCCTGCAAGACTCCGGCGACGTCGCCGAGCACAGCGACAGGGTGAAGGGCGACGCGGTGTTCTCCGGTCGTCTGAGTTTGGCCCCAGGTTTCCCGGAAGGGCAGGCGCTTGTGTCATTCGTGCTGATACGGTCAGACGGAGAGCGCACCGCCCCGCTAACAATGTCAGTGTACGTTATGCCCCCGCCGCCCGAGGCGGCCGCGCCTTCTTCGCCGGATACTGCGAGCCCCGCAGGCCGGTGAGAGGATTGCCAGCTATTCATATCAAGAAGGTAACACTATGAAACAGTCACGACAGTGGGCAGTGATGGTCTTGCTCACAATCGCTCTTGTATCGTGTAAGTCCGCAGCGTACGCCGGCGGAGCATGGAGTTCGTGTACCCGCACGACCTCGGCAGGCGGCTGGGCTGCGTACACTGGCGCCTGCTACTGCGGGACAATCTGGGTTGGATGGGGCAGCAATGGCACCGACCGCGCCCGATGGAGTACCAGCAGCGCCGGCGTCGCAAGAGATATGTACATGACCTACAGGCATGCCTTCGGCAGGCGCGCCAATGGTGATACCAGCGCCGACCAGTGGTCGTACGCCGAAGGGTCGTACAGCGGGTCATACGGCGTCAGCCAGCAAGGATCCGGCTGCGTGGAATCCACGCTCAATGCCCGCGCAAGTTACAACGGTGACGATTGGCTGGAGGTCGGCTCCGATGGCGGCGGTGGTCTGGACACTGTTGCCGACTGGGCGAAGTTTTACCCGGAATACGATGCTACGTATGCCGGCAAATCCACTGAGAGCTACATGTACGCCGGCAACGTGTACCAATGGCGCTACCTTATGAGCAATCCGTCCTCGGCTTGGGGGAGCTGGGGAGCGTCTATCCGATTCGCCCACACCGGCGGTGTCACGAGCGGGCCCGGCTGGTACAACGGCGACCGTGTCAACAATGGCCCCGGCACAGGCCCCGGCGGCACCATGGACCTCTACTTCAACATGCGCCCCACCACCACGGGTGACTACAACGAAGACTTCCAGATGGTGTACGAAGGGGTGTCCTGGTTCGGGGACAAGTGGAACTTCAGCAACGCCAACATGCGCACATGGACACGCCTGAGCCGGAAGACGCCCGGGGCCACGGACGGGTGGGACACCGGCGGAAAGAAGAAGGGCGAGACGGTCCGGTTTTCCGTCGCAGGCGCGGACAGTTGGGGAACGGGCAATTCGTACGCCTGGGACTGGGACGGCACGACTGCCCAGGGCTGGCAACCCGCCAACGCCTGCACCGTGACTCAAGAGGACTCGAACGACCGCTTGCGCATCAACGTTACGGGTGGAGACCCCCATTGCGTCAGTTCCAACGGACTCGCCATCAATGCCGCCACGTGCAAGTATATGACGATTCGCATGGCCAGCAGTGGCGGGAGCACTGCCGAGATGTTCTGGTCGAGCAGCGTCGGCGGATTCAGCGCAGAACGGCGTGTGGAGTGGAGCATCATCAGTGACGGCCAGTGGCACGTTTACCGGATAGCACTGCCGACGTCGTGGAGCGGGACCATCTATCAAGTGCGGCTCGACCCCGTTGCCGTGGGAGCCGCCAACGGCCAGACGGTGTATGTGGACTGGCTGCGGATTCACCACGTCAACGAAGGGCTGTCAGGAGTCGCGTGGCTTGCGACCAGCCAGAGTTCGTGGGATATCCTTACAGCCGGCCTGATGACCTGGGACACTGGCAGCCAGAGCTGGTACACGGATTACACGCTGGCCCATGGGTACCCGCAGACGTACTACGCCTGCCTGCGCGTCAAGAACGACGTCGCGCAGGAGAGCGACAACCACGACCGGCGGTTCGGAGGCAGCGGCGGCGGGTGGGGATACCGGTCTTACAAAGTACTGAACACCCCACCCACCGCGGCAAATGCCAGTCTCGCAGGGAACCCCTGGACGACTGACAACACCCCCGCCCTGGCGTGGACTTATGCTGACGCCGACCCTAACGCGCAGAGCAACTACCGGCTGCAGGTGGACGACGACTCGGCTTTCGGGTCTCCTGCTGTTGATACGGACTACGTGGCGGGCGCGGGCATTTCGCACACGCCCGGAATACTTGCGGACGGCCAGTGGTACTACCGCGTGGGAGTGCTGGACGGCGTCTCGCAGTCGGCCCGCAACGGGGCATACACCGGCGGTGTGACGCTGGGCCAGTCGGGCGGAGTCACCGGCAACACGTCCGCAACCTTCAACGGGACAGACGGCCACGTTGTTGTTCCCGCCTTCAACGACAGCTTCGGCAGCGGGATGACCATCGAGTTCTGGGCCAATCCGACGGCCTCGAACAGCTTTGCCCGGTTCCTGGATTTCGGCAACGGGGCTCCGAGCGACAACATACTTCTGTACCGATCCGGGACGAGTTCCAACCTCATCTTCGAGGTGCGTGACGACGCCGCCGCCAGCACAGTCACCGCCGCGGGCGCAATCATCAACAACGAGTGGCATCACTATGCGGCTGTTCTCGACAGCAACCGCACCGCAAGAATCTATCGTGATGGAACCCTGCTTGCGTCGGGCACACTCTACATGCCCAACCCGCTGAACCGCACACTCAACTACATCGGCCGCAGCAACTGGACGGGTGACGCCTACTATGCGGGCGGCATGGACGAGTTCGCGATCTACGACCGCCCGCTGAGTCAGACCGATATCCAGGCGCACTACGCCGCGCGCACTAATGCGGAGACGTACCGCCAGCACGTGCTCGCGCACAGCCCCTGGGCCTACTACCGCTTCGGCGAATCCAGCGGCACAACGGCCGCCAATCTTAATGGCGGCCAGGGCTGGTCGGCTGGCACTGGGTTCAAGGTGGACGCCACAAAGCCCACCAACCCGGGCGCAAGCTGCAGCGACGGCAAAGCGAGCGAAGAGTGGCGCAACGGGAACGCTCCCACATTCACGCTCAGCGGCGCGGAGGATACGGCGTCGGGACTGAAGGCCCTGGGTTCCAGCCAGCGCTACCGCTACTACTTCGGGACGATTTCGGACGGCGCGCCGGTCACCGGGACCGACTCCACTGACATCAGCCCGGCAGTCACCGCCGACGGGACGTACTACCTCCGCGTGCAGACGCAGGACAACGCCGGCAACTGGTCGGACCCGGTGACGGTGTTCACATACAAGTATGACGGCACCGCTCCTTCCGCCGCGCCCGCTGTTTCGACCACGTCGAACTCGAGCGGCATCACGATCAACTTCGAGGCGGGCAGCGACAGCGGCGCAAACCAGTCCGGACTGACATCCGCGCCCTACACGGTGTCCCGCACGGCGTTCAACGGCTTCGACAGCGGCCCGCTGTCCGCCGCAGGCGCGGTCGTTGACACTGAGGCGCAGACCGAACTCGCGGCAGGCGACGTGGCCACCTACACGGTCACGACAAGCGACACCGCCGGCAATGTGAGCACCGACACCATCAGCGCGCGCAAGACGCTCGATGGCACGGCGTGGATCTACACGACCGGGGCATCCTCCATGGCAGCGCCGGGACTGATTCCGAATGTCGGTTCTCCGGCGGCTACCGGCGTGTTCGCCGGCTCGAACGACTACCGGCTCCACGGGATGGAGACGGGCGACGGGGACATGCTGTTTGGCCCCGTCGGCACGGTGAACACAGTGCTCGACCGCACGGCGCCCATCCGGGACTTCGCGGCCTACGGGCTTCCGAACCCGATGGTGTTCGCGTCCTCGCTGGACGGAAACGTGTACGCCCGCAAGTATGAGTCGTCGGACTGGGCGCCGGCG
>Ga0255342_1006787_pt1 | contig 10231 bp, 5 predicted proteins | sample wastewater_treat_3_FD_192416 | JGI IMG/M metagenome (GOLD analysis project Ga0255342, IMG submission 192416) | Wastewater microbial communities from Lulu Island WWTP, Vancouver, Canada - plant14 | ecosystem: Engineered > WWTP > Wastewater > Unclassified | place: Canada: Vancouver, British... | reverse complement strand
CATGTCTATAGTTTTACCTGGAGAAAGAGTAGCACCAAGACTGTCTAAAAATCCAGCAGCAAAATTTGCTCCAAAACTTTTTGCTGCATTTCCCCAAGCAGCACCTCTGCCTTGAAGTTTATCAGCCTCTTTTATTTGTTCTGAAAAAGGAAGAAATGGATTTATATTTCTTCCTATACCTTCCTTATGAAATTGTGTTGGAATTACTCCTATATTGCTAAAATCACCTAAAGCTTTTCCATAAAAAGGACTTGTTTCTTCTGGAGCACTACGTGATATAACTCTCCCAAGAGTAGCTTTTTTCTTTTCTTCCTCTATTCTCTGCCTTATTTTCTCTATATCCATATTTTGTTATTTTAAAACAATATCTTCATCCTCTTTTGATTCATCATTATATGCACCAAGTAGTAACATGTCATAAACATTATCAAATTCATTTGATATTCTTTTATAATATTCCTCCTGTGTTTCTCCTTTCCTTATAGGAGATGTTTGATAAACAAATTCACTTCTTGGATTAATATCTCCTTTATCTTTACTTATATAGTAGATAGAATAAATACCCTGTTCTGGATAATATCTTACTTCTATAGATTTACCATTTATTAATGGTTCTTCTATTTTTACATACTCTAAAGGTCTTCCTTTACTATCCTTATTTACTGGATCTTTTTTAGTCATTCCAGATTTAGTTGCTTCATAGAGAATGTTTTTTGTTTTGTCAAAATGTTCATTAACAAAGGTACTATTTATTTTCTCAGCATCCTCATCTCTTGCATATATTTTTGGATCGTTATAAAGAGTATAATTATCATTCCATGAATCATTTACAAAATTATTATTTACAATAAGAAAGTTCCTCCCATTTTTATCTTTAATAACTGTTCCAACACCATAAAAACTTGTTGTAGCAACTCCTTCTATTTTACTGTCAAGTATAACTTTCCCAGCATCATATAGTCTGCTTTTTTTATCTTTTACACTCCCTTTTTCTTTATCTGATGGTTCTTCAGGGTCCATAGGTATAGCTGTATAACCCTCTGGATTTTTTATTATTCTCTGATATATTTTATATCCACCTTCAGGTGTTACTGGAGCAACTTCTACTGGAGAAGTTCTTTCACTAAATTCCTTATAGGCTTGTCTTTTTTTATCAAAAAAATTCTTTCCTAAATCTAAATACTGCTGATATAAAGGAGAATCTACTTTTAATGGAAGTGAAGCTCCAGTACTTGGTAAAGATATTTTTAAATCCTTTTCAGGAATACCTTTACTTACTAAGTAGTTTTTAACTATTCTTCTATATACATCTGTATCTATACCTACTAAAGAAAATATTTTATTAAATAAATTTGACTTTGTATCTATTGCATTTTTATCAAGATATAAAAGAAAATCCTTATCTACCTTATCTCCCATTTTCTGAATAATACTCTCTGAGATATTCTTATCTAAAGCTAACATGGTTTTTTCTATTGTACCATCCTTAGTATCCCCATTCTTTATTTTTTGTATTTCATCCAAACTTAGAACATAATTCATTTGAAAATTTTTTGTAGTTGCTAAATTTGAAACTAACATTTCTTTAAGTCTGTCAATATTCTCAAGAATTTTCTTTCTTTCTGATTCTTTTTCAGTTCTTGCAAGTTTAAATTCTTCTTTTAATATCTCTGCCTGTATCTTTTTTTCTCTATCATCCTCTGGTTTACCTTTAGCAAAGTTTAAGGCATCCATTGTTTTTTGATGTGCAAACTTCTCCCTATCAAAAGCTAATCTTTGTTTAAATTGCCATGTAGCATCCCCCTGCATTGTTATATCATCTTGCTCTAATTGTCTTCCATAACTCATAAATACTCTTGACCAAGTATGATTTGGATTAAGTTCTATATCATAAGTATTTTCATAAAGACCTTTTTTAGCTCTCTCTTCAGGTGTCATACTATTATATAAGCTCTTTCTTGTAAGATATTCATCTCTTGAGATATATTTCTTCTCTTTATTATCTTTATAGGCATAAAAATCTAATGGTTGATTATTCTCATCTACAAATCCAGGTATTCCAAGTTTTATTGATTGCTGTACATAAGCTTTTGCTAATGGGTCAGAAAGTACTCTATCCATGTAAATCTGTGCAACTTTCTCTGCTGGTAGATATTCTCTTTTTATAAGATACCCATTCTTTGCTTCAGTTTCTATTTTGGCTTTAAAATTCTTTAGACCTTCCATGATTTCTTTATTATCAACATCAAAGTAGACTAAGTCATCTCCTTTCCAAGTATTGTCTAAAGATCTTCTTGGATTTTTTCTCCAATCCTCCATATATTTTCTCTCAGCATAAGCATAAGATAGAGGATCTTTTTCTTTAATTTCTTTATTATCTTCTTCCCATTTTTTATAATTACTGTAGGATTGAGCAATTTTAGACAGATTTCCATACTTCAAGTCTTCCTGTAATTCACTACTTAAATTTGTTAACTGTGGTATATATCTTCTCCATGCAGTAGGATTTTTTCCTATTTCAAGTTGAATATTTGTAGCAATAGAAGAAGCTTCATCTTCATATTTCTTCTTTGATTCCTCAAACATTTCTCTTTCAACAGGGTCATTTTGAAGATAATCCAAAGTTATATTTTGCAGAATATCTGCACTACTTAAAGTATTTTTAATTCCCTCTTCATTAACTTCCATTGCCATTAAAGCAAGGTCCCATGGGGGTGTATACATAAAATCCTCAACAAAGTTTGGGGCTGGTACTCTGTAGGAGTTATTCTGTCTATTTGCCATTAATTCAAATTATTTACTTTTTTAAATTCTTCCAAGCTTCTATAAGAACCATCTTCTGTATTTGGATTATTCCTTGCTTCTTTCCATTTACCATTCTTTACAAGCATAGCTGCAAATTCCTTACTGAAACCTTTTTTACCTTCAAGCTTACCAGTATAAGGATTAAATCCAGTATATTGAAATAGATCATTTAAAAGATTACTTGTTACATTTCTCTGTTTTGCTTCATTTAATGATTTACCAATATTGGAAATACCCTCACCAATATACATTTTTGATTGCCCTATATCAGATATATAGTTTGAAATATCATTCCTATCTGCCAAGTCTCTCTTTTCTTCTCCACTCATAACTACTATATCCTGTGTATTTTCAAGTTCTGCTCTTTGACCTAATAGTTTTATTATTTGGGAAGCATAATCATTATATATATCTCTTTCACCTTTATTCTTAACCATTTCAGAAGCTATATCCATAGCTCTTTGTGTATTTACTCCTGAGGATAAATTTCTTCCTCTACTTCTTTGAGCTACAGCAGAAAGTTCCAAACCTTGTAAAGTATTATCCAGTAAACTTCTCATATAATCCATAGCTTGTTCATTTGCTTTTATGGCATCTTCTCCAAAATTAGCATAAACATTTCTATTTGGAGTACTCTCAGTTCTATTCCTTAAAGTATTTAGATATGGAGTAACAGCCTGATAAAGATTTCCACCTATTCCAAGTACATCTCCAAGTGTCATATTCTGTTTAAAAGAAAATGGGTCTTTATTTTTTTTATAATCTTTTTTTAAAGGAGGTTTATCTGGTTTTAAAGGAAGTTTATCTGGCTTAACAGGACTTTTAACAGATAAGAATATATTTTCTGGTTGTGGAAGATAAGAAAAATTATCATATTTTAAAGGAAGTTTATCTGGCTTAACAGGACTTTTAACAGATAAGAATATATTTTCTGGTTGTGGAAGATAAGAAAAATTATCATAAGATTCAGTTTCTTCTACTTCATCTCCAAAAAACATTTTTTGAGGATTACTTCTTTCCTGTTTTGCAATAATACCTTGTATAGTTCTATCAAGATTATCCTCCATTGCATTGACAGTCTTTACTCTCTCTAAAGTTTTTTTAGCTACTGCATCACCTTTATCTGAAAGTTTTTTGAGTTTTCTCTCTTTATTTTCTCTGGCTTTTTTTCTCTCTGACATAGTCTTACCATCAATGGAAATTCTATCTGAATAAACTTCTGTACCAGGTTCAAGTTCAGTAAGTATTCCTCCTTCTGCATGACTGTTCCCAAAAAACTCTAAAAAATCTCCAGAAGGAGTTTCAGCAGATTCCCCACCTTCAACTTCTACAGGAACTTTTCCACCAAGAGCTTTCTTATTCCATTTAGCAGCATTTTGAGCAAAGATAGCTCTCTTTCTTGTAAGAGGATTTTTACTATGTGTCAGCTCTTCTGTTGTTTTACCAGTTCTTTTTTTAGTAGCATTAAATTTACCTTTATTTTCAGGTTTTATATGTATAGTGCCACCATATTTAGCTACAGGAGTTCCTGTCCCTTTCATATTTATCATTGTATTACCAGCTATTCCCAATAAGGAAGATAATATATTTAAACCTTGTACAAAAGGGTCTGTAGAAGATTCAAGGTCAGCTTCAGCTAATGTTCTATCATATTCTGATAATACAGTAGAAGGTTCTTCTATATAGTTGTTAATCTTTCCACCTGTAGTATATTTTACTAATTTTTTCATTTTTAATATTATTAAGATTATTCTTTATCTTAAAGAAACTGTTTCATCATTTAATGTAAAATTCGTAATAAGTTTTACATCTGCAAATTTATCAAATATAAATCTTACTACCAAATATTTGTCTCTGAAACTTTCAATTTGTGTCCAATCTTTATTGAAATTTATAACATTATTATAAAGAACTTTATCAATAAAGTAATTCTCCTGTAAATCCTTTATATCTGAAGAAAACATTGGGGTATTCTTTACATATATCATATCTCTTAATTCATTAACAGTCCAATTTCTTTCATTTCTATCTGCAATAATATTCTGCAAGGAATTATTCTGTATCTGATTATAAAAGAAATCTGTATTCTCCTTATCTTTTACGACTATATTAAGAATACCTGTACATTGTTTTGAATTATAAGCTAATAATTTATTAAAGAAATCATTATCTGTATTATAAAATGTTTTTGATGTTGGGTCATATTTCTTTGATTCAAGTTGTATTGTAATATCTTCAAATAATTTATTCATTAGAGGATTTTCATTCAATACATATTCTATTATAAAAGGATAAAGCTTTCCATAATAAGTCTGATAATTTCCTATTACATTATGTCTCCAGATATGATTGTCTCCACTAATCCATGAGAAATACTTCTGTGGTGTTTGAAAATAAAAATTAGGCATAAATGAATGCCAACTTCCCCAATTCTTTTTCTTTAAATTAAAACTTACTGTCCATGAGTTATTTTCTCCCGTAGGAAGTTTATCTTTTTTTGTAAAAAATACTAAATCCTTTTTACTGTCATATACAGTAATAAAACCTGCACCATTAGGATTTGAAGGATTATCCTTGTAAATTGTATCTGACAGTATTGGGATATGATTATAAAACCAGTAATAGTTTCCAAGTTTAGAAATATTCTCTACCTTATTTCCATCAAAAACACAGATAGCATTTTGATTTTCAGATACAAAGAAATATCCATAAGGAGTTTTCAGTCTTGACCATTTATGAGAAGTACCATAGGAATTTCCTGTTTCATCATCTATTAGTAGTTGTGGAGGTATTGAGAAATAATCTCCTGTACCAATAAAGGAGACTATTTCATCTGTGATTCTTTCCTGATAATTCTTAGGTAATTTCCAGATAGCTTCTTTGGTATGTATAAATAGATTATTTTGTATTTTGAATATATTGGTTATTTCACCAGTCTCACCATTAATATCCCTATAGTTATTAGGTAAGAATACTCTGTAGTTGTCAGTATTTTCTTCCTGAAAACTTTGTTCAGAATAATATACTCTATGTGGAAATGTTTCTAAACAATCTAAGCAGCAATTATACTCTAAACCTAAATGAAAGAAAGGTTTTTCTTTCTCTCTCCTTTCAAAGTCCTTATTAACTTCATAAAATTCTGATGTTGCATAACCCTGATATAATCTTCCACCATCAGATTCTGGGTCTAAAACAGACAATTTCTCTACTGCTCTTCTTCTGAAGTATTCATTAGATGCAGATTCTGCCTTATGTTTTGATGTTTCAGTAAAAGTACCTCTAATTATCTTTGAAAATTCAAATGGAGAATTTATAAAATCAGGAAGTCCTATTGTGTTCCCCTGTCTTAGAGAGATATTAACTTGAGATTCAAACCATAAGCCATTAACAACTTCATTATACCATTGTATTTCATCATCTGCTGGAAATTCTACTGCTGTTGGAGAAGGATCTACAAATAATTTTTTTGTTGTTGTATCTCTTGTTACATACTTTAAACCTTCTTCATATTTTTCTTCATATATCTTAGACAGTTTATCACCTTTTAATCCACTTGCAAGAAAACTTATACCTGCACTTGCTCCAAGTAATCCTACACCTATTCCTGTTAAAACAGTAGAAGCACCTCCAGTAAATATACCACCTACTATACCTGCTACAATAAGTACACTACCAAGAATAAATTTCCATGTATTATCCTTTGTTTTTCTCTTAAATGGTTTTATATCGTGAAAAAAAGTATTATTATATGTTAGAGGAGAAATATAAACGTCCCCATTAAATATCCTCTCACTTTGAGATTCACTTATTGGTGTTATATTATCCTGTTCAGAATAATATGGAAGATACCTAAATCCAGTATAAGGATTCTCTTTATCAGCTATCATATAAAAGTATGGGATATTATCAACAGATTTATTGTTAAGTTGAATAAAATCATTTTGATAATCCATGTTATAAGAACCATCCTGTAAAAATATATCAGCAAAATTTGTAGAGGTAAATGTTACAGTAGTTGATCCTGTAGAACTTACTACCTTACTCTTTGTGATATATTTTGAAACATATATTGTATTCTGATCATTTGTAGTAAAATGATTATATGAGGAATCACTAAGTTTAACTATACCTATCTTATTATCACTTGAGATATTGAATACATCTATATTCGATTTTTCTGTAGAAATACTTTTACTTGACAAAGCATCCAAATAAAATATCTCATTAGATGTAGATTCTATTAAATTACTTCCAACATTGTTACCATTTTCAAATTTAGTCTCTCTGTATTTTGTAATTGTATGAAGAGTTAATCCATCAGTATCTTTTGAACTACCACTATGATAGGCTGGGTCATAGGAAGTTCCAGGATAGGCATCCTCTACAAAATTCTCTATAATTCTGTCTCTTATATAATATTTTATACCATCTCCAGTATTATCATACCTTTCTACTCCTTTAAATTCTCCATTCTTTATAAATTTTTTACATTGATATTCTCTTTTATTAAAAAGAAATTCAGGATTTAAAAAAGCATATATATTATCTTCTAAAGTAAAATTAGCAAGATTATCTGCAAGATTAGGTATAGTATGTCCATAAGCTAAGAAGTCTTCATATTTGGAGATAGGAAATAACACACCACTATCCAATACTGTCTTATCATTCTCTGTTCTTTTATTTCTTACTATTCTGTAACCTATAATCTCATTATCACCTTCCATTTGAGGAACAGTTATATTTGAGAATACTATTCCAAGTATATTTGCAGTATGTAAATATTTTTTTGTTTCATAACTTACCTGCTCTGCTGGAAGTACTTCATCTGTAATTTCAATTCCAGAAGGATAGTTTTCAGGTTTGTATATTTCATAATGTGTAGGAGGTGTATCAGTATCTCTTATATCTATCTGATAAGTATAATCTGTAGCTGTGTAAGGATTTATACCAAATTCTATAATTTTTAATGTAGAAGTACCATCTTCCCAAAAGAATTTTACCATTTCATTATATGCTCCAAAAGTAGTTCCTACTGGTACATGTAATCTGAATTTAAAAGCATATTTTATAGAGGATTCTGTAGTTACAACTTTTTCATTTACAAAACCTATACCTGGTTCAGATAAAGGTCCTTTTATAGCTTCCAATCTTGTTGGAAATTTATGAAATCTTACATGTTGATTTTTAAGACTGTTTCCATTATAATCTTTCCCCCAGTAATCTGCATCTTCACAATTAGATGAATCTGTATAAACCTCTTTTGAGGATTCATAAGGTATCATATTAGATAATCCTGAAGTATCAGAAAAAGACTTTCCAGGAATATGATATACAGGAGAAAATGAACCATCCTTAAAATAATAGACTATACCAAAGGAATAAACTTCTCCTGGCATATAACCAACTTTCTTAGTATTAATTAGTGGATTTTTAGGAGATGCCTCATCAATAGTTATTTTTTTATGTAAAGTTGTATCATAATATGTAATTTTAGAATCATCAGCTATCTGATCCAAAACAACTTCCTCTACTATATAATTAGAGATAATTTTAGAAGCATATTTCTGTAAATCACAAAAATTGAACTGTTTATTTTTTGTATTTCCAAGTAGAAGTCTATTTTCAATTTGTTCAATAGATTTAGCTGTATGAATAACATTTGAAACTTGTGATATTTCTTCTATAGTAATAATAGTTCCAGAAGAAGTATCTTCAAAAATATATTCATTTATCTCTGTAGGTAACGCAGGAGAAGCTGTTACTTTACTTATTTTTCCACTTCCATTTGTAGCTTCTATAATAGCTATTCTATAGAAGGGAAAATTTGTATCAAGATTATTTAAAGATACTTTGATAGCTTTTCCTGTAGATTCTCCCCAATTCTGGTACTCTGTTTTAAGATTGGAAGAACCTCTTATTTCTGAAAAGCTACTTCTATAGGAATCATTATATATATTTACAGTATCTGAAGTAATAATCCATTCTGTAGGATTAAGGTCAGAATCAAGATACTGTACTGCAAAGTTATAACTCCCAGCTTTAAGAGCACCTGATTCAAGAACTTTTATGTCTGAAAATTCAGGTATTTTATTCCACTTTCTAAATAAATTTAAAAGGTCAGCATTGAATACTCCATCTACAAAATAATCTTCTCCTCTATTTATAATATATTGTCTTACAGGATTAATATCATCTGTCCAATATAAAGTTTTATCACAACCTCTTCTTAATCTATATACAGCATCTATTTGATGTGTAATCTTAAAATTCAGTTTTGAAGTATAATTTTTATCATTAAGAATAGTTGTATAGGTATCATTATATATTCCAATTTCAGATTCTCCATTTGGTCCAACAAGAAATAAAACTGTCTCTCCATCACCTATATAAACTTTCCCTATGGGAGCATATCCAGATGGTAATATACCTTCTCCAATATTTGATTCCATATTGGTAGGAAATAACATATCTCCCTCTTCTGTTTCATCAACACAATTAAGAGCAAATCTTAAAGTTCCATTAGGTTGTGTTTGTGGAGAATTATCTGTATGTAATCCCTTTCCAAATTGTATGACTTCTTTGCTATTAATATCTTCCATTCTTTAAGTATTTAAAGTCCTTAGCATGACTATAAGCTTCTCTCTCAAAGGAAATATTATTATATGCTTCATTGAAATTCCTGGATAATATAAGTCTGATTAACCATTCTACAAGATAGAAAACATAAAATAATATATAGAATAATTCTTTCATTTGAGCTGTGTGTATCTCTTCATGGTTAATTGTTTCTTTGCTTATGTAGGCATTCTTTCTTGCAAATAGTATTAATCCAAAAAAGTTAAATGCTTTGTATCCCTTAAACGGGATAATGTTGTTTCTAATTATTTTCATTTTTTCTTATGATTTCGTATTCTTGACCATTTAAAATAGCTTTATATAAGTTTCTTTTATTTTCTCTTGTCATTTTGAGAACATAATAGGACTTATTCTTTAACATTATATTCCTTAATCCCCAGTTAAAACAATATCTAACTCCATCAGAATGTTCATTCATATTATAAACAATCTGTCTCCTTTCTTTACATTCAGGACATCTATCATAGAGTTCCTTTGTTTTCTTCCAATTTGGGGAAAGTCCTCTTATTTCTCCATTTTCTCCTATTGATATTCTTTGTTTTCTTCCAACAACTTCCAATATTCCAGTCTTAAAAGGTAAATGTACAGTATCACTATGAAATATAATTCTTTTCATTATATACTTCATAAATAATCCTGCTATCTTAACATAGTCTGATTTACTTACCAAAGATTTTTTATCCTTATATTTCTCTTTGAATAATTCATAACTATCAGCTAAATTCCTATACTCTTTCATCCCTTTGAATTTATTACTGGAATATCTCCTGTATCATTACTGACATCTTCC
>Ga0255342_1006785_pt1 | contig 10232 bp, 10 predicted proteins | sample wastewater_treat_3_FD_192416 | JGI IMG/M metagenome (GOLD analysis project Ga0255342, IMG submission 192416) | Wastewater microbial communities from Lulu Island WWTP, Vancouver, Canada - plant14 | ecosystem: Engineered > WWTP > Wastewater > Unclassified | place: Canada: Vancouver, British... | reverse complement strand
AACCCGCCACCAGCACCACCACCAAACCACCGACCGCCAACCTGAAAAGAGCGCGCAGTGGTTGGCGGCCCTGCATCCTGCCTATTCGCAGAGTAGCCCTGGGCATCAAACAGGCGGCAGACTTCATTGTCCGGCAGGCATCAGCGCTTCGAGCGTTCGGGCGAAGAGGTCCAGGTCGTCCTTGGACCACAGGCAGAAAATGACCTCCTGCAGGCTGGTTGTCTCGTTTTCCAGGAAGGATTTGGTGGCCTTCAGCATGATGTCGGCACAGCGATCTTTGGGAAAGCCGAAGATCCCCGTGCTGATCGCCGGAAAAGCCAGCGAGGACATACGGTTTTCGGTGGCGCGCTTCAGGCTGTTCACCGTGACGCTACGCAGCTTTTCGTCCTCATTTCCTTCACCATAGCGTGGTCCTGCCGCGTGAATGACGTAGCGGGCTTTCAGATTGCCGGCACCGGTGACAACGGCTTCCCCCACCGTGGTCCCGCCGATCCGGTCGCATTCTTCCTGGATGGTCGGCCCCCCCTTCATCCGAATGGCTCCCGCCACGCCTGCACCCAAGACCAGGGCGGTATTGGCTGCATTCACAATGGCGTCAACCGCAAGTTCGGTCAGGTCTCCCTGGACAAGCCTGATCCTTTTGCCCTTTACGGTTCTTTCCATCGCCTCCCTCCTTCCCCCCGGTGACGTTCCGGGATAACGATTGCGCCTCTTTCAGGTCTCTGGCCGCAGGTCACACTAGGGGCTGGAATCGCTCTCTGTCAATACAATTCTCAAGCGCCATGGCGCGGCAATGAGACCGAAATGGCTGACTCTCGGTGAGTATTCCACTTTCTGGCACGCTTATTGGCTCTGTTTACAGACCTGACTATTCTATGCTATAGATGACACTTCAAATCTTGGCGATATCCTAACAGGTTACTGCTCGATGACACATGTCTATCAGGATCATTACTTTCACCGGGCCAAGAAGGAGCATTTTCTGGCCCGGGCGGTTTATAAGCTCGAAGAAATTCAGCTTCGCTACAAACTCCTGAAACCGGGCTATCGCGTGCTCGACCTCGGCGCATTCCCGGGTTCATGGCTTCAGTTCTGCAGCAACCTGGTGGGGCCGAGGGGCCTGGTGCTGGGAGTGGACCTCAAGCAGATCACCCACACCTTCCCGCCTCACGTTGTCTGCCTGCAGCGCGATGTCATGGCACCTGGCTTCCTGGAAGAACTCGCGGACCGGTTCGCACCGTTTGAGGTCGTATTGAGCGATATGGCACCGGCGACGTCCGGCATCCGCGTGGCCGATAGTGCCCGTTCAGCTCTTCTCGTTGAACAGGCCCTGCAGGTGGCCCGCCTGACCCTGAAGCCCAACGGCCACTTTCTGGCCAAGATCTTCCAGGGGACTGATTTCCATGACCTGCTGCCCGAAGTGAAGAAAGCCTTCCACCAGGTGAAAGTAGTGAAGCCCGCAGCATCCCGCAAACAGAGCAAAGAGGTCTATATTCTGGCGTTGAGTTTCAAGAAAACGGATGAAGGAGGCTGATTCATGTCAGGACATTCCAAATGGAGTACGATCCGCCATAAGAAGGGGGCGGCGGATGCCAAACGGGGCAAGATCTTCACCAAGATCATCAAAGAAATCATCGTCTCGGCCCGCATGGGAGGGGGAGATCCCTCCGGAAACCCCAGGCTGCGGGCGGCAGTCGCTGCCGCCAAGACTGAAAACATGCCCAAGGACAATATCGAACGCGCTATCAAGAAGGGCACCGGTGACCTGGAAGGAGTCTCTTACGAGGAAGTCACCTATGAAGGGTACGGTCCCGGCGGAGTGGCCGTGCTCGTAGAGGTACTGACCGACAATCGTAATCGCGCGGCCAGCGACGTGCGCTATATTTTCAGCCGTCATGGCGGCAGTATGGGCGAGGCGGGGTGTGTCTCCTGGATGTTCAGCAAGAAGGGAAACATCGTCTTTCCCAAGAATGCGGTCTCGGAGGAAACGCTCCTCGAAGTGGCTCTCGAGGCGGGAGCGGAGGATGTTAAGGATCAGGAGGACCTCTTCGAGGTGACCACCTCCCTGGAAGATTTCGCGGCCGTTAGAGCCGCTTTCGACAACCAGAGCCTGACCTATGAACTGGCTGAAATCACCATGGTGCCGCAGAGCACCGTCGCCATCGAAGATGAAAAAGTGGCCCTCCAGGTCCTCAAGTTGATGGATGCGCTGGAGGACTGCGATGATGTCCAGCACGCTTATGCCAATTTCGATATTCCCGATAAGATCCTGAATGCGCTGGCGTGAGATGAATCTGATTCGCGCTATCGGCATTGATCCCGGGTCCCGCTACACCGGCTACGGGGTCGTGGAAGGTGACGGCAGCCTGCTCCGGCATGTCAGGAACGGCATCATCAGTCTCTCCGGCTCACTTCCGCTCCCCGCGCGCCTCGGCAGCATCTATCAGCAACTGGGGGTCATCATTGGCGAAACCGGGCCCGCCTGCCTGGCCATCGAGGATGTCTTCTTTGCCAAGAACGTCAAGAGTGCCTTGAGTCTGGGGCAGGCACGGGGAGCGGCCATTCTTGCAGCCGTTAATGCGGGGCTTCCCGTCTTCGAGTATTCCGCCCTCCAGGTGAAACAGGCGGTAGCCGGCTACGGCAAGGCCGGCAAAGAGCAGATGGTGAAGATGATCCAATACCTGTTCAAGTTGAACCAGCCACCCAACCCTAACGCTGCCGATGCTCTGGCCATTGCCATCTGTCACCTGAATACCCAGAGCTCGCGAGTGCGCTGGAGTCTGGCCGAGCGCTCATGATTGGCTATCTGGAAGGAAAACTCAAACACAAGTCACCGGATTACCTCATCATCGATGTGCACGGTGTGGGATATTTTGTCAATGTATCGCTCAGCACCTTCTACGACCTTCCTGAGCCCGGTGCGACCGTGACCTTGAACATTCATACCTATTTCCGAGAAGACACCCTCCAGCTCTACGGCTTTCAGAGCAGCGCCGAGAAGGAAATGTTCCTCCATCTCATCACGGTCAACGGCATCGGGCCGCGGCTGGCAATGGCAATCCTTTCGGGGATGAACCCGGATACCTTGCGGCAGACGGTGCAGGGACAGGACCACCAACGCCTGCGGAACATTCCCGGCGTCGGCAAGAAGATCGCCGACCGGATCATCCTCGAATTGCGCGACAGGCTCAAGATCAAGCCGGAAAAATCCGCAGACCCCTGGCCTCCGGCACCCGAAGCCGGCGCCTTTGGCGACGCCTTCTCGGCGCTGGTGAACCTGGGGTATCGACCGGCTGAGGCAGAAAAGGCCGTCCGCACCGCGCAGCAACACCTCGGCGACGCACCGTCGCTGAAAGCCCTGCTCAAGGAGAGCCTGCGCCTGCTGGCCTGATCCCGAGAGCGTTGTCCAGTTTTGTTCCGGCTGACCACTGGCAGGCAATGCCGGGATCTGCTGACAAGAGTCCAACGACATGACCGACCGCATCATCGAACCAACGAGAACGGAAGAAGATCTTCCCGCGGAAAACAGTCTGCGCCCGAGGCGTCTCGAAGACTACATTGGCCAGGAGCGCGTCAAGGAGAACTTGACCGTCTTCATCGAAGCCGCCCGGCAACGCGGCGAATCGCTTGACCACGTGCTCTTCCACGGCCATCCCGGCCTTGGCAAGACGTCTCTGGCGACCGTCATCAGCAACGAACTGGGGGTGAACATGCGCAGCACGTCCGGTCCGGTGATTGAACGGCAGGGAGACCTGGCAGCCATCCTCACCAACCTGGAACCGCGCGATGTGCTCTTTATTGACGAGATTCACCGGTTGAACCATGTAGTGGAAGAAATTCTCTACCCGGCGATGGAGGATTTCAAGCTGGACATCATCATCGGCCAGGGACCGTCCGCCCGCACCATCAAGCTCGACCTGCCGCCCTTCACCCTGATCGGGGCAACGACTCGGGCCGGGCTTCTCTCCCCGCCCCTGCGCGACCGGTTCGGGGTGAGTCTGCGGCTGGAATTCTACGAGACTTCCGAGCTACAGGTCATTGTCACCCGCTCGGCGCGCATCCTTGGCATCGTCATCGAGGATGCGGGCGCCCTGGAAATCGCCCGACGATCACGGGGAACCCCCCGTATTTCCAACCGACTGCTCCGGCGGGTGCGTGATTATGCCGAAGTCCGGGCCGACGGACGGATCACCCGGGAGGTGGCCGATCATGCCCTGGGCATGCTCGAAGTCGATGAAAAGGGGTTCGACCGCATGGACCGCATGATCCTCCGCACCATCATCGAGAAATACGACGGCGGCCCGGTTGGTATCGAAACCCTGGCAGCGGCGGTTTCCGAGGAAAGGGACACGCTCGAAGATGTTTACGAACCGTACCTCATCCAGGTGGGATTCCTCCACAAAACCCCCCGGGGACGACTGGCCACCCGCCTGGCTTACGAGCATCTGGGCCTTTCGTACCAGCAGACCGCCCACCAGCTGCGATTCTAGGGCTCGATTGCAGAAGCCTTTGACAAGTCAACCAACCGTCACCCCGGCGGGTTTCCGGTCGGGGTCCAGGACGCACGCTGAGACTGGATTTCGGGCAAAGCATATCGGCATGACGAGGGGTGGGGTCGACATGATATCAATGCTAAACACAATCAGGCACTAGGATCATCCCGGTGGACTGCATCTTGCTGGGAACGGGCGGTATGATGCCCCTGCCCCACCGTCTGCTGACTTCGCTGGCGGTAAGGCTCGATGGCCGGATCTACCTCTTCGATGCGGGTGAAGGAACCCAACTGGGCTGGAAAAAGGCGCAACTCGGCCTTCGCGGCTTCAATCTGCTTGCCATAAGCCACCTCCACGCCGACCATTGCCTGGGGCTGCCCGGCCTCCTCATGCTCCGAGCCCAGATGGACGCACCGGAACCGCTCACCATTCTCGGACCGCCGGGACTTGCTGCCTTTCTCGGCGCAATCAGGGAGACGCTCGAGTTCTTTCTCAACTACCCGCTCGAACTCGTGGAATGGTCCGATACAGCCGACAGCCTCGCCTACCAGGACGACCGGGTGCGCATCCTCTGGCACCCACTCAAACACACCCGGTTTTGCCTGGGATATCGCCTGGAAGAAACCGAACGTCCCGGGAAGTTCAACTCCGAAAGCGCGTTGCGGTTGGGGATCCCCAGAGGTCCTTTGTGGGGAAAACTGCAGCAGCGACAGGTGATCGCCCTCGCCGATGGCAGGACCATCAGCCCCGACCAGGTGCTTGGTCCGGAACGACGGGGCCGACGTGTGGCCTATGTGGTCGACACCCGACCGACCAGAACCGTCTACACCCTTTGTCGCGACGTGGATCTGGCGTTCATGGAAGGGATGTTCCTGGCGAGAGACACCGCGCATGCCGATGCCAAGGGCCACCTGACAGCGGCGGAGGCGGCGAGGCTGGCGAGGCGGGCGGGAGCAAGGCAACTCGTGCTGGTCCACATCAGCCCCCGCTACGGCGAAGATGAACTCCCCCTGCTCCAGGATGAGGCAAGAAAAACCTACGCCCCTGCCTCCGTCGGCAGGGACCTGGCTCTATACCCGGTAAGGCACGCGGACAAGTGATGCCGCTCTCTAACGCTTGTCTTTCTCGGGCACCTCAAAGTCCGGCTCCCACAGGATATATCCAGACCCGTCCGCCCCACTCCCGCTCGGCATGATGCCGTAGCTGGCGCCCGATATCTTGCTCCGACCCTGAAGAACGCCCAGCAGGGGTGAGTTCTGGGTGGTCTTTTTGGGTATCTTGAACTCGGTGTCACACACCGTGCTGGCAATCCCCTGAACTCTGAAGCTCCCGAGCATTGCCGAGCTGATCCCCGTTTGTGCCTGGTGGTCAATGCACTTGGTTCCGGTAGAACCCCATGCGGAATAGCGGAATTTCGCCTTGGAGTAGATCTTCTCGCGATCCTGCGTCACATCCTCTTTGCCAAGGACGAGCGTCAGGGTGGCCTGACTCACCGTGCCGGGTACCGTGAACTGAAGCATCTTAGGCATGGCGTCGTACTCGTCCGGCAACCCGGAGAGCTTGATCACGCCGGGCTCACCCACCGGTTCACCACGCGCCTTATTCGCAGCAAAGTTCCAGGAGGTATAGCCCCAGGTGCCGGCACTGTTGGTGACTTCGGCAAACCCCTGCAGGTAATTCCACGAAATCTGCTGGCTGCCGGCCACATTCACCGCCCAGCATTTCATATCCCCCATGCCGGTAATATACAAGGGTGACTGCATCGAGCCGACACCCGTCTTCAGGCTGAACCAGGCCGTTTTGGTGGCGTCAATGGCAAAGATCCCTCCAGCCACATCACCGGAATGACTGTGGTAGTAGCAGGCCAGATTGACTGTGGCATAGAAGGTGTTGGTGATGGCGATGACCGTGTCGTTACCGCCGGAGACGTCAACCAGCGGAAACACGAGCAGGCTGCCGTTCTTGGACGGGTTACCGACGGTCAGGGCGAAACCGCTGGCGGGCACTGCCAGCAATCCCAACAAGATGAAGCAAAGGGCTATCCTGATGGGCTTCATGGCGCATCTCCTCTAGGCAGCAAGTAATCGTTCGGCATCTTCGGCATACCCTTGCATCACACCATTTGCTCGATGAGGGTGGCGGCATCCCGGACCAGCTGCTCACAAACGGGAGTGGAGGACTTCCTCTTCCCGGCAGCCTGAAAGCCATCGGGGGTGCTCATATCATACCCGAGCAGCTCCCGACAAATCAGGGAACCGTGCCGATTATGGAACCTGTCGGCAAATTCCCTCACCAATTCGTAGGTCCTTTCCTTTTCCTGCCGCGCTCTGGCGTCCACATTCCCATACCTCATCCCGATGAGCATGAACGCTCCCGTAACCGCGCCACAGGTCTGCGCCATCCGCCCCATTCCCCCGCCAAAGCCGGCGGCAACCCGCAGAGCCAGGTCACGATCAAGACCGAAACATTCGCCATAGGCCGCCAAGACTGCCTGGGAACAGGAAAAGCCCTGTTTGAACAAGGATACCGCCAGTTCCACCCGATCCATCGTATGCTCTTTCTGACTTCGTACTACAGGCTGCAAGACACCTCCACCCTGCTGCCAACGCTCCGGATCATAACCCCGACCGTTCGCTCATCGCAACCCATTTGCGAGAACCTGCAACAAGGTTTGCCCGCCTCCGTCACGGCATATCAGGAGCGAGCTGTTCTAAAGAGTTCCGAGTTGCGTGTTGCGAGTTGCGCGTTACCATAGGTTCTTTTCATGGGTCTTCACTGTCACCCTGTTCCGCTGCAAGGGTTGGACTCCCATCATCGGGGAGCAGGGGGAAGAACAGATGGAAAGTGGCACCCTGCCCTGCCTGACTTTCGACGATGATGGCACCTTCATGAGCCTTCATAATCCCATAGACCACTGCCAGGCCCAAGCCGCGGCCCATGAACTTCGTCGTGCAAAATGGGTCAAAGATCCGCTCATGAGCGTCGGCATCAATGCCGCAGCCCGTGTCGGAAACCGACAGGCAGGCATAACGATCGGCCACGGGCTCCCAGTCCGGAGGGCTATACCTTAAATTCTCGAATACCGACGCCGGCTTCACGCCTGTTTCCAAGACAATCTCTCCGGCCTGGCCGCCGATGGATTCCACAGCATTGGTGACCAGGTTGTTGAGTATCAGCGTTATCTGCCCGCTATCCGCCAGGATGGTGGGACCCTGGGCAGGAAGATCAGCAGTTCTGAGGCTGATCTGTTCGGGCAGCAGAGCACCCAGGGCGACGAGCGCCTCGCGAACGGTTCGGGTAAGGTCAAGGGGGTTCTTCTCCTCAACCGTTTGACCCAGGTAGGTGAGCATGAGGTGGCTCATTTCAACGGACTGACTGGAGGCAACCATGGCGGAGTCGAGATAGCCGCGAATCTTGGATTCCTTCGGCAGCCCGAGCAGTGCCAGCTCCAGGTTGCCCATGATCACCCCCAGCTTGTTGTTGAAATGATGGGCAATGGCTCCCGCCATGCGCCCCAGGCTTTCCGCGGTCTGGGTCTGCTGCAGCTGAAACCGCAATCTCTCTTTTTCCCTCTCAGCCAGCCGCCGTTCTTCAAACTGAACGTGCAGAGCTCGATTGGATTCCTCGAGGCTGGCGGTACGCTCTGCCACTCTCCGCTCCAGTTCCTCATTCTGTTTGCGGATCTTTTCGGTCAATTCTTCATTCTCCCGGAAAGCCCCATCAATGGTTTCAAACCAGGGTTTCCAGAAGGACGGCACCGCCTCCGCGCCCACTGTAGACTCTTGATGGCTTCGCCTCATGATGAAATCGACCAGCAGTCCGGACGGAACAACGAATTTGCGGTGAGTGACCCGTAACACCGTGACGACCATCAGCAGCAAACCTGCTATCAACAGCAAAGGGCCGACTCCAACATGACTGACGAATTCCACCAGCACGGCTCGGGCAGGTCTCATATAGATCGCCTGCCATGGTGCATTGCCGATTTGTCGGCGAACCAGTTCGTACCCTTCAATGGCAACGAGCTCACCCTCATTGATCTTCATAATCCCCGGCACATGTTGCCGCAACGCCACCGGCAGGGCCGCTTCCATTGACTTGGTGTGCCTGTCCGCCGAGGTGATCAGGGATGGGTGCGCGAGAATCTGCAGGCGCTCGTTGACCAGGAACATCTCGCCGCTCTGGGGGTGAAATTTCCCGACAACGCTTTTGAGGAAATCTACGGTCAGGTCGATGGCCACAGTTCCCAAAAAGCGGTCCTGGTCGTAAACGGGAGCTGCGCACGTGGTCATCAGGCCTTTGCTGTACTCATCAACGTAGACCTCCGTCCAAAAGACGTTTCTTTCCGGATTCTTGTCAGGAACACCCAGTCGGAAGAATTCATGGGTATAGAGCTCTTTGGAGAACTTGGACTTGGTGGAGGATACCCATGGATAGATGTTGATGAAGTTGGCAGCGGATGTGTAGTAGACCCATGCCGCATCTTTGATGGTTTGGGAGATGGCACGGAAATCCGGGTTGAGTCTCAGGGCCATGTAGAGTTCCCGGTAAAAGGCGGAACTCCTGTTCCGGAGTGTTCCAAGACCAGTGAGGTTACCCACGGAGGCAACGGTCAATGGGGGTTGAATCTCGTCAAGGTAAAACGCCGGACCTGGTTGTTCTTCAGTTTCGGTTAGGGAATAAAACGCGAGAGGAGGGACGAGCTCTTCAGCTCGGTGCATCTCCAGCAAATCGGATTCTGCTCTGATCCTCATTCCTTCAACACGCGAGGTCACCATGGCGAGCAGATTCTCGATGTGAGTGACCTCGTCCTGGAAATCGAGCAGGAGGTGGGTTTGCTGGTACAGCTCATTGGACCGGTACTGCTTCGCCACGAACACCAGCAGCGCCAGAAACAGAATGGCGAAAACACCCAGCAAATACATCGTGAAGCGTTTATGAAAGCGCCGCGCATCAGGTTTTTGCAATAGTTCAGGGCTCATCTACCACCTTAGAGAGAACAACGCTCAATCACCTATAATTATATCATATCAAAGCAAGCAAGGCCATCGTGAGATGGTGAGGTGACAATGGACTGACGGGAAACCTGCCTCAGCAATGAGCCAACACTTTTTTGACATACTGATGGGTTTGCCGGTAAGGCGGGACTCCACCATAACGTTCAACAGCATCCGGACCCGCATTATACGCTGCCAGCGCCAGTTCCACCTGCCCGTCGAAGCGCTCCAGGAGAGATTTCAGATAACGGCTGCCCCCATCGATGTTCTGCCCAAGGTCAAACCGGTTCCGGACCGCCAGGGCTCGTGCCGTGGCAGGCATCAACTGCATCAAGCCGCCGCCACCTTTTTTGGAAACCGCGGCAGTGTCAAAATTAGACTCAACCTTGATGACAGCGGCAATCAGATCGGCAGGCAGGTCATACTTGTGCGCCGCTTCCTCAATGGCTTCCCGGATCTTTGCCGGGACCTCGAGGGCGAGGTTTCTAATCGTTTTTACAACCGCGGAGCCAGTGGCTTCTCCCGCTCCAGCCCCCAGTTCTTGCCGGGAGGAGATGCTTGCGGGATGATCGGGTTCAAGCGAGTCAACTCCTGCTGCGGAAGCTTTGGTCACGGCGTCCTGCAGACCCCTGCCGGATTCTTGACGCTCTTCAGGTCGCCATAGACCGAAGCTCAGCATCGTCCCCAGGCGGCCAAAGAATCCGGCGACGGGATTGTTTGAGCCCGCTTCGGAGGCCTTTTC
>Ga0255342_1006784_pt1 | contig 10235 bp, 9 predicted proteins | sample wastewater_treat_3_FD_192416 | JGI IMG/M metagenome (GOLD analysis project Ga0255342, IMG submission 192416) | Wastewater microbial communities from Lulu Island WWTP, Vancouver, Canada - plant14 | ecosystem: Engineered > WWTP > Wastewater > Unclassified | place: Canada: Vancouver, British... | reverse complement strand
TGAAAAAATAATTTTCCATGTTTTGCTAAAACTTTTATTAACAAAAATAAAATGAAGCAAGATAAAAATAGAGAAACATATTAGTAATGCAAAGCGAATATGAGAAATAAAAATAGATATCTCTCGAATATCATTATATTCATCAAACAGATATATTTTAGTGCATATTAATGTTGCAGCACTTACAGCAATTACGAATAATACAAGTAATTTATTGAATATTTTTTCTTCAATTTTAGGACCCGTACTAAGTACCACAGGCATCATAAGTAAGGGCAGTTTTATTCGCAGGTCATTTAGAGCATAATTGAAATCGGAGGTCCATAAAAGTCCTGCAATATGTAAAATATATAAGGAAGTTAATATTAAAGCAGGTTTGTTTGTAACAAAAGATTTTATTTTATTTTTAAAATCAAGTTCCAGTATCCAGGTTCCAAGGATAAAGAACTCAAAAAAACTCATTAAAAAATTAGAAAAAGGCAAAGATATAAGCAATCCACCTATTCCGATTAAATATAAAACAGTAATAATATTTTGTTTTGTGGAAATCATCTTTAACCACAAACGTATTAAAATTTTAAAATTATATTCTTAAACAACGATATATTTTTAAAGCGAATATATGATTTTTTAGAGTAGACTTATAATTTTAATATAAAAATTCTTAATTATCTGTTTTTATGTAACTTCCATTAAGTATGGATTTATAAAGGGACGGGTTTTTCAGAACTTCAACAGCTTTGTTTATTTCATTATCGGTTTCAATAGAAGCAATGATTCTACCTTTCTGGTAATAATATCTTGAAACTATTTCCTGTTTAAGCAAAGAGCTTATTTCATTTTTAAATTTCACAAGGTCTTCTTTTTTATCGTGCATCATTTTTTGTTTAAGAATATTATATTCACCAGTTATTGCGTCGAAATATTTTTCTTTTTCAGCAATATTTTTAAATTCTTCCAGTATTTTTTCACTTTTTGTTTCATAATCATAATCTTTATCAGAAATATATTTTACAAAATCGTTATAAATGCTATCATTAATAACGAAGGAAGAAATATCATGAATATTTTTATATTTATTTTTAAATTTAGTTGCATAATCAAAGATAAGATGTTTATTAGACAGGCTTACCGAGATTTTAGAATATTCATAATCTTTTAAAAGTATATCGGGTTCTATGCCAGCGCCATCATAAACAGTTCTACCGCCGATGGTTTTAAATGCAGTTCTAAGTGAATCAGGTATTTCTTCCGATTCTCCATCATTATTTTTATGTGAATAATCAATTTTTTGTATACAGCGTCCACTTGGTATATAATATTTTGCAACGGTTATTTTAACTCTGGTATTGTATGATAATGGGAAAATATTTTGTACAAGTCCCTTACCATAAGTCATTTGCCCAATAATAACCCCTCTGTCCAGGTCTTGAATTGAACCTGCAACTATTTCAGAAGCAGAAGCACTTAATCTATTGACCAGAATTACCAGAGGAATTTCAGTATCAACAGCCGGTGAAGTAGTACGATGTATCTGGTTACGTTCTTTAATTCGTCCTTTTGTACTTACAATAGTTTCTCCTTTTTTGACAAAAATATTAACAATATTAACAGCCTCGTTAAGCAGTCCGCCTCCATTACCTCGTAAATCAAGTATTACACCTTTAATATTTACTGAATCACGTAATTTAATGAAAGCCGATTTTACTTCATCGCCCGCATTTTGAGTAAAACTGTTAAGGTTTATATAAGCGATATTTTTATCAATAATGCCTGCGTAAGGGATATTGGGGATTTTAATTTTTTCTCTTATAATATTTATTTGCAGTGGCTCTTTTAATTCTTCTCTTTCAATCAAAACATTGACAGAAGTGCCAGGTTGCCCTTTTAATGCAGTACTAACTTCTTCAACTGTTTTTCCCTTCGCCGATTTCCCATTAATTTCAAGAATTTTATCCCCTGCAATAATTCCTGCTTTTTGAGCAGCAGAGCCTTCATAAGGTTCGGCTACAATAACATATTCATTTCGCCGTTGGATTATAGCACCAATCCCACCATATTGTCCTGTTGTCATCATTTCATAATCTTCAATTTCCGATTCAGGAATAAAATTAGTGTAAGGATCAAGTTCTCTCAATAAAGCTTCTATACCTGCCTGTACTAATTTTCCTGGATTAATTTCATCAACGTAACTTTGATTCAGTTCTTTAAAAAGTGAAATGAAAATGTCAAGATTTTTACTGTATTCAAAATCGTTAGAATATTTATCAGTTAAAGGTTGTGAATAAACAGGTATGCTTGAATTAAATAATATTATTAATAAGACATAAATAATTCTTGATTTTATTTTCATTAGAAGATTTATTTAATTGATGATTAAAAAAGTAAAATTTATTACTAAATAATTTTTATATACTATAATATGATTTTATAAAATCCATTTCACACTAATAATGATTTTTAATAAAATGATAAAAGTTTATGGCACAGGATCATAGCCACTTCCTCCCCATGGATGACAGGACAGTAATCTTTTAATTGTAAGCCAGCCACCTTTAAATGGGCCATATTTTTTAAGTGCTTCAATTCCATAAACTGAACAACTTGGAGTATATCTACAAGAAGGCATTAAATAAGGAGAAATTGCATACTGGTAAAAACGAATAATTCCAATAAAAATTTTAGAAAGTATTTTATTAATAAAACGCATGAACATAGATATAATTTTATTTACAATTTACAAAATTTTGTATAGATGGGTTCATACTGGCGAGTTCTTTTTTCAAGCGTTGCAAAATTAAAATTATTTTAGATTCAATTTCTTTGTAGTTTGTTATATCTTTTGCATTATAAATAAATGCAACATTACAGGAAATTTTATTATTGATTAGAAAGTCAATAAGTTCATATTTATTTTTTCTATAAGATTCTTTTATTCTTCTTTTAAGAAGATTACGTGTCACGGCTTTTCTGATATTTTTGGACGGTATTGCTATAAGTATTTTAGCTGTATATTGACCATTATAATTAATTGGTAACCATAATATCCTGAAAGGGTATATAGAAAAGCTATTGGCATTGTTAAAAAGAGATTGAATTTCTTTTCGGCTGCAAAGTCTTTCTGATTTTTTGAAAGTATATTTATGTTGCATTATAGATTTTTAAAGCAAGAACAATATCTGCTTATTTCTTTTTATTAATTTCAGAAATATACTGGTCCAGAGCCATTGTCATAGATGGAGCTTTTTTAGTTGGGGCACTTACGTTTAAAACAAGTCCTGCATCTTGAACTGCTTTTGCAGTAGCAGGTCCAAAAGCTCCTATATGAATATTATTTTGTTTAAAATCAGGGAAGTTTTGAAAAAGGGATTTAATACCAGCCGGGCTGAAAAAAACCAGCATATCATATTTGTAGATGTCAATATCAGACAGGTCGTCGGGCAAAGTTTTATACAATATGGCTTTTTTATAATTAATACCATTTTTATCCAGAAGATCAGGGATTTCAGTTTTATTAATATCAGAACACGGTAAAAGATATTTTTCCTTTTTATGTTTTTTAATTATGTCAATAATAGTATGGCAAGCCTGTTTGCTATAAAATACTTTTCTTTTACGATATTGAATATATTTTTGAAGATATAATGCAATAGATTCTGAGATGCAAAAATATTTTAAAGTTTCTGGAACCGTATATCTCATTTCAGAGCACATTCTAAAAAAATGTTCTATTGAATTACGACTGGTTAAAATGACAGCCGAATAATCCTGAAAATTAATTTTTGATTTTCTAAATTCTCTGGCAGGTACACCTTCTATAGTGATAACTTTTCTAAATGTTATATCAAGTTTATATTTTTTTGCCAGATCAAAATAAGGGGATTTGGCATCATCAGGCGGTTTAGGCTGTGAAATAAGCACTGATTTGATCTTTGCAGCAGTGTTTTTTTTTTCATTCATTACAAAAGAAAATTTTAATGTAAAATTCTGCCGATTAATTATTTAAACAGTCAATACAAACAACTTAACCAATATTGTCATTGGTATAATTTCAATGCCGCAAAGATACAAAAATAAAAATAAATAATTATCTGCAAACTTAATTTCAATTAAATTAATATGCATTATTTTTAATATCCGCCATATTAAACATACTATTAATATTCCAAAAGTTATATATAATAATATTTTGTTGGGATTATAAATAAAAAAAGGCATAAAAGGCAATAAAATAACGCCCAAAACCATATTACATAATAATATTATTATTTGATAAGATGTTTGTTTTTTTTTAAATAAATATCCTAAAAAGTAAATTCCTGCAATTTGAAAAAAATAATATAATAAAATTATTAAAATAATAACTCCAAAAAGGATATAATCATTATTTAAAATATCTAATTTAAAAAATATATTTTTAGTCGAAATCCATAAAAATGTAGATAAATTTAAAAGAAAAATCATAAATAAAGGAAAAGTAATTTGCTCTGAAAACAGATTCCCTTCTCGTACAAGTTGATTAAGAAATCTATTAACTGTAAATGATTTGATAATCATTGTGAATCGTCTGCCATAGAAGTATTTTACAATTGATGCTAAAATAAGAACCAATATAATTATTGGTAATCCAAGATAAGATTCTGTTTTTTGTAATTTTACAACAGGTTCGGGGTTTACAGGTTTCAGGCAATGATATTGAAAAATTGATTTTCTTGCAAATGTATTTGTGTCAATATCTTTTTGTACAATAAGATTAATTTTCGAAGTATTATTAGCATTAACAATATGTTCAGGAATAAAAAAATATTCATCCTGACTTATAATAAAGTTTCTGAAATAAGATAAGCTATCAGGCATTATCAATTTTATTTTTTAATTTCCATAAGAGCTTTATCAACAGATTGTATAACAGGATTTACTGATAAATCAGAACCAACAGCTTTCTGCATCCATAGTTTTGGAGTTAATCTGCCCTGACTGTATATTCTAAGAATTTCGGAAGCGAAATTTTTGTTATTAATATAATTTTCAAGTTGAAAGTCAATTATATGTCCTAATGGATAATTTGACAAATAAAGTGGTGAATCAATCATATGGGAATAAATTGCCAGTATATTCTGGTCTTTAATTCCAAACACTTCTGCATAATATTTATTCCATATATCTTTTGCTATATTCAGGACAGCATTTTTCAGTTCAACAGCTTTTGCATCAGGATGCTTGTACATCCATTTCCATGTATTAATATCAACAAGAGCCACACCCATTATTTCATAAGCATCCCAGAAAACATCAAGAGCCTGATAATTTTTCTTATTGATGTTATTATCTTTTATTCCAAGTAATTGTAAATCTCTTTTTTGGAATATAAAAGCGAGAGCTTCTGTAAAGGCTGTATTGGGAACACCATTCATCATATAATAATCTACATAATTTAATGATATGGTTTGTTCAACATTATGTCCAAATTCATGGATTGCAATATTATATCCTTTATAATCCATGCCATTTTGACCGATTCTGGTTCTTAAACGGGATTTTTCGCTACGCATTAATGATCCCCAGGCATGACCTGAGCCTCTTGCAGGATCAACAATTATTCTGGAAGTAATAAATTTTGCCTGTTCTTTTTCAAAGCCAAGTTTAGTGAGTAAAACAGGTAAATCCCTTTCAAAACATGCCTTATCAGGATATTTCTTGTTAACGATTTTGTCAAGTTCGGTTTGATTAACTGATGAGCGTGTTTTAAAACCATCATACCAGATATCAAAAGGTTCTAATGGTCTGCCCAAACGTTGACTTATGAGTTCTGCAACCTGTTTCACTTCTTTTGAAGAGATAAAATCGATAAAAATTTTTTCTACTTCATCAACGGGTATTTCTATTTCTTGTTCAAATTTTCGTTCAATATAGTTTGTATATGCAGGATAATATTTATCCATAGATTTAATGGAATTAAATACTTTAAGTAAAATTTCATAACGTGTATCGGGTTCATATTTCAAGTTAATTTCCTTACCATTGTCAAAAGTCTTGTTATTAAGGGGGTTCCAGTTATATTTATTATTATTTATCACTTCCTGAGGAATTTCCTGAGTAATAATTCTGTTCATAATTTGATAAATCATTCTTTGTTTTTTCAGTGCATTTTCGTCGTTATAGTCAGCTTTTAATTCATCGCGCAGGCCCCAGTGGCTGATTAATCTTAAATTTTCGGGAAACAATTTATTTCCATTGGAATCAATTATATTGCCCATATAAATATTATAATTGGCGATATAATTTTCGGCTTCTGTAATTATTTCGGATGATTTAAGCAATAAAGAAGCAGGGACACGTGAAGTAAAGACATCACCAAGTCGTGCATAAGCCCATTGAAGAGAATTCCAATTTACACCAAGTTCATTTTTTTCTTTAAGAGTAAAAAAAGGAAAATTCAAAATAACAACATGAGCAATCCTGTTGTTAAAAAAATCATCATTTATATGAGCAAAAGGATCGTAACCGCCAAATAATTCATCAATTGGGGCTATAGTGCCTTTGTCAATGTGTAAAACACTTTTAAGTTCAATATTTAATTTATTTAAGTTTCCATACAAAGTTTCTATATAATAAGATATTTTATCAAAAAGTTCTTTTTTAGCAGAATCATTTTCAGCATAATTATTAAGGCAAAATTTTATGAAATCGTCTGGCGTACCGTCTTGTTGAAGCCATAAAGCTGCGGTTTGGGCAACTCCTTTGCTAATGAGTTGTTCGTCCTGGTGAGGAAACTTTGCTTTAAGTTCTTTAATAGTTTTGTTGATAGTAGCTGCTGGTATGTTGGTATCAACAGTTTTTTTATCTTCATTTTTTTCAACTTGTTTGCATTGTTGAAATATCAATACAAATGGAACACTTAAAATAATTATCATTTTTTTCATATTTTAAAAGATTATATTTTATTAAATTATCATACCTGCTGCAACAGTTTCATTGGTACTCTCATCAATAAGGATTATACTGCCTGTGTTTCTGTTAATAGTATATTTATCAAAGAAAAAAGGTTGAGTGGTTCTTATTGTTATTCTTGCTATATCGTTTAAACCAATGGTTTTATCATTTTCAGCACGATGGAGAGTATTAATATTTATTTTATATCTAATATTTTTAATAATACATCGAGCTTCTTTGGTAGTTTGTCGAATTGCATATTTACCTCCTGGTATAAGTTTTTTTTCATTCATCCAGCATATCATAGCATCAAAATCTTGCGAAACAGCAGGTACATTATTTTCTCTAACAATCATATCGCCTCTGCTTATATCTATTTCATCATCAAGTCGTATAACAACAGACATTGGAGGGAAAGCCTCTGCTACAGGTCCATCAAAAGTATCAATACTTTTAATGTAACTGGTAAATCCTGATGGCAGAATCATAACTTTGTCGCCAGGTTTAAAAACTCCGCCTGCAATTCTACCCGCATAACCTCTATAATCGTGAAATTCATCAGATTGAGGTCTTATAACATATTGTACGGGGAAACGACAATCGACCATATTATAGTCACTGCTAATATGTATGGTTTCCAACAGATACAAAAGAGTAGGTCCTTTATACCAGTTCATATTTGTTGAAGTATCAACAACATTGTCTCCATTAAGAGCACTTATGGGAATAAAGTGAACATCGTGTATATCGAGGCGACTTGAAAAGTTTTTAAAATCATTTTTAATATTTTCAAAAACCTCCTGATTGTAATCTACAAGATCCATTTTATTGATGCAAACCACCAGATGCGGTATTTTAAGGAGGGTTGCGATAAAAGCATGACGTTTAGTTTGTTCAACAACTCCTTTTCGAGCATCAATAAGAATAATAGCGAGTCCAGCAGTTGAAGCACCAGTAACCATATTACGTGTATATTGAATATGACCTGGTGTATCTGCAATAATAAATTTTCTTTTAGGAGTAGCAAAATATCTGTAAGCTACATCAATAGTGATTCCTTGTTCGCGTTCTGCTCTAAGTCCATCGGTAAGTAAAGCAAGGTTGATATGATCTTCACCTCTTCTTTCGCTTGCTTCTTTAACGGCTTCATACTGGTCTTCAAAAATAGATTTACTGTCGTATAATAATCTGCCGATTAAAGTACTTTTACCATCATCTACACTGCCAGCTGTAGTAAATCTTAAAAGTTCAGTATTTGTATCATTATTCATCTCAATATTTTTAACTATATTAATAAAAAAATCCAAATAAAATAATTATTAATACAAATATTTTATTCATTTATGTATAAAACATTAAAAATAACCTTCTTTTTTTCTATCTTCCATAGCGGCATCGGATCTTTTATCATCTGAGCGGCTATTTCTTTCAGTAATTCTTGAAGCAGCCACTTCGGCAATAATATCTTCTACCGAAGAAGCATTTGATAAAACAGCTCCTGTACATGTCATATCTCCAACAGTGCGAAATCTTATGTGCATTATTTCACTTTTTTCATCTTCTTTCATTGCAATGTATTTAGATTTTGCCAGAATCACACCATCGCGTATAAAACATTCTCTGTTGTGGGCAAAATAAAGTGAAGGCAAAGAAATTTTTTCCTGTAAAATATATTGCCATACATCCAGTTCTGTCCAATTACTTAGAGGGAACACTCTAAAATGTTCACCTTCTTTTTTTCTGCCATTAAAAAGATTCCACACTTCAGGTCTTTGATTTTTAGGATCCCATTGTCCAAACTCATCTCTATGAGAGAAAAAACGCTCTTTAGCTCTTGCTTTTTCTTCATCTCTTCGGGCACCTCCAAGAGCTGCATCAATTTTATATTTACTGATAGTATCCAGAAGTGTAACAGTTTGTAATTTATTTCGACTTGCTGAAATACCTGTCTCTTCGGTTACCTTACCTTGGTCAATAGAATCCTGTACATAACCTATGATAAGATTTACCCCAATATTTTCAACTAATTTATCACGATAATCGAGAGTTTCCTGAAAATTATGCCCTGTATCTATATGAATGAGAGGGAAAGGTATTTTAGCAGGCCAGAATGCCTTACGAGCTATATGTACCATAACTATTGAATCCTTACCACCTGAAAACAACAAGGCAGGTCTTTCAAACTGGGCTGCTACTTCTCTTACCACAAAAATAGATTCTGCCTCTAACTCCTGAAGATGTGATAAATGATATATAACCATTTTAAATAAATCTTAAATTAGTATTCAACAAACATATAAAAATAATAAAGGTATCTCAATAAAATTATTTTATTCTAAACCATCCTTTTTTTCTGAATTTTATTTGTGGAAGTATATAAATCATCATATATTTAACACATTTTTTAACTGGCCAGAGGTCGGTTCTAAGTTCTATATCAGGTTGAACAGGTGGTTCAAATTCAGAATCCAAACCTGTAAAATCTTTTAACAATCCATTTCTTGCTTTTTTGTAAAGTCCTTTTGGATCTCTTTTTTCACAAACTTCTAATGGAGCATTAACATATATTTCAATAAAATTATTTCGTCCAATGATATTTCTGGCAATTTTTCTTATTTCTTCGGTAGGGGTAATAAAACTGCATATAACTATACTGCCATATTCCATAAATATTTTTGCAATTTCAGCAGTACGTCTTATATTCTCCTTACGATCTTCTAATGAATAGCCGAGATCCTTGTTGATACCTTCACGCATTATGTCTCCATCAAAAGATTTTGTAAAATAACCTTTACGCAGAATTTCCTTTTCAAGAGCTTCAGCAATAGTAGTTTTGCCTGCTCCTGATAAACCAGTCAGCCAAATAACTTTAGGATCCTGTTTAATAAGGAATCTTTTTCTGTTGCGTCTTATATAAGCATTAAAATCAGTATATAATTTACGTGTACGATGTCTGACTTCCATTATTGTCTACAAAACTCCTGTAATTTAAATATATGCAAAAGTAGTAATTAAAGTTGAGTCTGCTCCGAAAAGTTGATAAATTTTATTATAATTAAATTTATCTATATTTTAGATTAATTTATCTATGTTATTGATTAATTTATTTTTGATGAAAATATTTTAATGTAAAAATAGATTTTTAGAAGGGATTCAAAGTTTAAAGTTTATGATTATTTTTTTATTTAATTCACAAAAATCAAGGTTTTTTTAATCACTTTCTTTTCTTGCAATATAAATTATTTCATCAGGAGGCAAACGATAATGTTTAACAATATCAGGGTCAAGTGTTTTAATATAGT
>Ga0255342_1006772_pt1 | contig 10245 bp, 5 predicted proteins | sample wastewater_treat_3_FD_192416 | JGI IMG/M metagenome (GOLD analysis project Ga0255342, IMG submission 192416) | Wastewater microbial communities from Lulu Island WWTP, Vancouver, Canada - plant14 | ecosystem: Engineered > WWTP > Wastewater > Unclassified | place: Canada: Vancouver, British... | reverse complement strand
TGCCATTTACACCTTCATGTCCAGCGTCCATGCACCGCGCATCGGTGCAGAGAGCAGTTTGTCAGCCTCGGCGTCGTTCACGAAACGCTCAGTCTTGGGATTCCACTTGACTTGCTTACGTCCCAAACGCAGGCCGATATTGGCCAAGTGGGCGATAGAGATGGAACGGTGCCCAATCTCACAGGTCGTGATGGTCGGCTCGCCGCTGTACACACAATCGATGAAGTTGCGCTCGTGCTGACCGCTCTTGTAAAGGTTAATCTCATGCTCTTGGATCTTCTCGCGGATCAGCTCTTGCGGCTTCATTTCCAGCTTGCCGCGTGTTACGAAGATCTCCTTGCCGCCCTCGCCGATGAAACGCACGCCGTTGGGATTCTTGTTCGAGACAAAGACGCGTGTACCCTCAGCATAGACCACCTCGAAGCTGTAGTTCGCGGCAGTGTTGAAGACCGCATCGACCGGCGGTAGATCACTCTCGAGGTTCTCGATCGCCACTGGACCGCTATCGTCTTTACCGAGCGCCCACTGTACGATGTCGAGATGGTGCGCGCCCCAGTCGGTAATCATGCCCCCGGAGTAGTCGAGGTTAGCGCGCCAAGATAGGGGATTGTGCAAGCCAGGAATAAACGGGCGCTTCTTGGCCGGACCGAGCCACATGTCGAAATCAACGTGCGGCGGCGGCTGGGGCAGCGGATCTAGACTCGCATCCGCGCCGGTCTTGCCGAAAAGGCTGTGACCGCCCGGTAGCCCCACAATGATCTTTTGCAACTTGCCGATGCGGCCGTTGCGGATAAACTCGCACGCCATGCGGAAGTAGTTGTCCGAGCGTTGCTGCGAGCCGGTTTGGAATGTGATACCTGCCTTCGCGACCTCATTGGCCATCGCACGCCCCTCGGCAATGCAGAGGGTCATCGGTTTCTGGCAGTAGATGTGCTTGCCTTTGCGCGCGGCCCAGATCGCCTGAATCGCGTGCCAGTGGTCGGGCGTGCTGATTACCACGGCGTCCAGGCCGTCCATATTCAGCATCTCGCGGAAGTCACCATACACCGCGCAACCGTTGTAATCCGGACGGTTCAGCTTCTTGGCATAGAACTCATTGACGCGACGGCGGCCCGGCTCGCGACCGCCCTGCCGCTCAGCGCGGTAACCATACAGACCGGATTCCTTATTGCAGTCTGCGATCGCGACGACCTGCACCCGGTCGTTATTCAGGAAGTTGCCGATGTTGTCGTGCGCCATCGTGCCGTAACCGATAAAGCCAACATTGAGGCGTTCGGACGGTAGCGGACGACGCGCGGTCACGCCTTTGGCGCAAACGCAACCGGATGACAGAATGGTCGGCACGGCCAACGCGGCACCCGTCCCAGCCAGAAAATGACGACGTGAAACGTTGCTTAAGCTCATGATTTCTCCCCTGATGAGTGAAAGTAAAAGATGAATCGAGTTCCGGAATATCGTACCACGTCGATCCGCCCGCGACAAGCAGGAGAAAAAAAACAGCAGGGCCCGCGGCAATGCCGCGGGCCCTGCATGTCGTCTTAAATCAGACCGTCTTTATCAAGGTATCGTGCTTACTCCACGCGCGCCCGGATAAACTTGCCGGCTACCTCGTCTACTACAAACGTGGCCACCTCACCAGGGGTGTCGATGGAGAACGTGAACTCCGTCGTCGCGCCCAGCGCGGTCAGGTCGTCACCGGTCCGTACCGTCAGTGTACCGTTGATGGTGTTGAAGTCCACCGCCGTGCTGGTTGCCTCGACCGTGATCGTCGCCGTCTCGGCGACCGGATCATAGACGATCGAGGTGATCTCGATATCCGCGTCGACAGATGGGCTGATGTTCAGCAGGTAGTTGTCGAGGTAGTCTGCGGCATTCGCAACGACATCCGCCAAGGTCAGGCTGTTGGCGATGGCCCATGCAGCCAACTTGTCAGCCGGAACCGTCGCATACGTCCCGGTCAGACCGGTCTGGATGGTGCCGGTGTACAGGCCAGCTTCGATCGTGGCCGTACGGCCGGCGACATCCGCCGAAATCGTACCGGTCACGTTGGTGACCAGATCTCCGCCTAATGTCGTGCCAGTCCAAGCGATACCATCACCGGTGATACTGTTAATCTGGTACCAGTCTTCGGTATAGATCTTCAGTGTGGCACCGCTGGTGATGGTCGCGTTCGACGCGACACCTGCATCATTCACATCGAACACGTTCAGCAGATTGTCGTTGAAGACCAGCGTGAGGGTCGTACCCGCCGTTTGGAAGGGCACGATCGTATCCGCGACAACCAGATCATCCACATAACCAGTACCCTGGAAGAAAACTTGGCTGAGGATCTGCGACCCGTTGAGCGTATAGAAGACCGGACCGTTGTGGGCACTGCCCTGTTCGGTTTCACCGTTATAGTGCGCCAGCGGTGTGCCGTCTAACCACACCCAAGCCTGTATCGCACTGTAGTTACTGTGATACTGCATCTTGATGGTCAGACGGTACCACTGTTCAGGATTGATCAAATTACCCTCGAAGATGCTATTCGTGGGGTAATAGTTGCCGTCGAGGTAGTAACTGTGACGCAACACCAGATTGGAGTTGGCATTGACAAAGAGCGCCAACTTGACACCAGGATCCGTCACTTCCGGATCGTCCTCGCTGGGCGTAAACTTCATTAGTGTGTCTACGTACACGGGACCACTTGCCGCGGATACCGGAATGGTAGTCGGCTGAGTTTTGGCCTCATCGTCGTCTGAATCCGGCGTGGCCTCAAACGCGATGTAACGCGTCAACGTCTGACCCTCGGTCTCGAGCTTGAGCGCTTGCAACTTGGCGTTACCGTCGTCGATCGGACGAGTATTCGCCGTGTAAGATCCCTCAAACAACTGAATAGTCGAGGCGTCACCCGCTCCGGCTTCCCACGTCAAGTTAGTCCATTGAGACATCGTGCCCCAAACATAGGCCTTGTACATCCCGGCTGCATCGCCGACCACCGCGTTTGTGTAGCCATCGGCTACATTAGTGGCCTCGAAGTTATCCGAGACCCAAATTGTTTGTGCCGATGCCGTGAGCGCAAAAGCGCCCGCGCACACCGACAAAAACTGTAGCATACGCTTTGAAGTCAGGTTCATTTAAGAAACCCTCCTATAAGTGCGTTAATTGACTGTAATCCTTCAAAATCCCGACAAACAGAGAGAAGACACCCGCCTTCCACGCCGTCAATCGAGACCATTCTTTCGTTGTATGGCATAGATTAACCTAAACGGGGCAGACCTTGCAAGCCCAAAACGGGGTTTTGGAGCGTTTTTTTTCAGTTTTTTTTCGTGCCTTTTCTCGGTGGAACAGACAAATCAGACAAATCAGACGGATTTAATACAAAAAAACGGTCTCAAAACCCCAAAGGAGAGGTAAGAAGAGGGACAAGACCCGCAGGAAAAGAGTGGTTGCCTCATTAGGATTCGAACCTAAACAAGCAGATCCAGAGTCTGCTGTGCTACCGTTACACCATGAGGCAAGAAGGAGGAGGCCGCTAAAAAAGAGATGGGGAGGATCATACCTGAGCCGGGCTGGTAAAATCAACCCCGTTTTTTCAACTAATTCGCAGCGGCATCAGAACGTACAGGAAAGGCACATTACATTTGAGCAGTGCCGGACTGTGGCCGTCGTTCATTTCCAGAAAGACCTCGTCGTCATCGATGTTCTTCAACGGGTCCATAACGTACTCAGGATTGAAGATGATTGAGATCTCTTTGCCGGCGTACTTGACAGGGAGCGTATCGCGCCCTTCGCCCACATCCGGCGTGTTGATGCTGATGGTCAACTGATTGGCCGAAAAGGTCAAGCGTGTAGCATTGGACTTGTCCGTCGTCACGACCGACACGCGGCGTAATGCCGACAACAGCGCTTCGCGCTCAATCACGACGCGTTCATCGCATGCCCCCGGAATAACCTGGCGGTAGTTGGGATAGACGCCGTCAATCAGCTTGCTGCTCATCATCGTCGTACCGATTTCAAAGACCGCCTGATTTTTCTGGGCGTACACTTTGAGATCGCCTTCGTTGCCAAGCAAGCGCATGAGTTCGGTCACGGCCTTGTTGGGCAGGATCAGCTCGGCTTCCGCCTCCGGCGGAAACTCAATCTCTTGCTCGACCAGAGCCAGACGACGTCCGTCGGTCGCGACCATTGTCAGCTTGTTGTCGTTGAACGCCATCAGCACGCCGTTCAGCACGCGACGGGTTTCGTCCTGAGAGATCGCGTAGCTGGTTTTGCGCAACATCTCACGCAACACGCCCTGATCGATGCGATAACAGAATTTACCTTCGGTGACCGGCACCGGCGGAAAATCGCGAACGGACATACCGATGATCTTGAAGTAGGATGACCCGGACTGCACGGTAGCCACGTCATCCTCGTCGACCTCAACCATGATCTGGCCTTCATCCAACTCGCGGATGATGCTAGCCAGACGGCGGATCGGTAGCGTCGTGCTTCCGGGCTCTTCGATCTGACACTCCACATAGCAGCGCTCAGAAATATCGAGATCTGTCGTGGTCATGCAAAGACGATCATCTTCTGCTTCGATCATCGCATTCTGCAAGATCTGCAAGGTTCCTCTACCAGAAACCACATTCTGGATCCTCTGCAAGCCATCAAGAAACTTGGAACGGACAACGGAAAACTTCATTTCCTAAACTCCTCTAAAACTGACCCGAATCATTTCGCTTTTCGAGACGTGAAGCCCCCAGTGTAGCGAAATAAGGGTATTAAAGTAAAGAATGATTAGAAGTAACAGTAAGCAAGAAAGGTTCTGTTAAAAAAATCACAACATCCTTATTTTTAGGGGGTTAGGTCAATCTCTACACCAACGGTAACGTGTTGATAAGAGAACGAAATATGAACAGCGGGGAAAGGGTGGAAGAAACGCATGGTGATAAGTCGGAAGAAATTGAAAAGTGGTGAACGTCATCCCGTCAGGATATCGACAGCTTATTGAGAGGGTTAAATTTGCGAGGCGAGCGGATCGCGTCCCAATTTTCGTGTGATCTCATGCACGGAACTGCGTAATTCGTCTTCAACCTGGATACGGTCTTGGATTGTCTTACAGGCATGTACGACCGTGGCATGCGTTTTATCGAATGCCTTGGCGATTTCAGGAAGGGAAGATCGCGTCAATTTCCGGCAGAGGAACATAGCCACCTGGCGCGGTGCGGCGACCGAGCGCGGGCGGCGCTTACTGGTCATATCGGCTAAGCGCAGGTCGAAGTAATCGGCCACCATGCGCTGGATATCCTCGAAGGAGAGTTCCTTCTGGCGTTCATCATTCAATTGGTCTTTGAGTAGATTACGCAGCACATCCAGCGTCATCGGCATTTCCGGATTCAACGCAGAGAAGGAGACCGCACGTGTCAATGCGCCTTCGAGGCTGCGCACGTTGGATTTGATGTTATCGGCGATGAAGGTGAGCAAGTCATCGTGCAAGCCGACCTTGGTCAACGTCTGCTTATAGCGTAGGATAGCCAGGCGGGTCTCGAAGTCGGGCGACTCGATCTCCGTGACAAGTCCCCACTCAAAGCGTGAAACTAGGCGTGGCTCAAGTCCAGACAACTCACGCGGCGGCATATCGCTGGTCATGATAATCTGTTTACGAGCATCGTACAGGACGTTGAAAGTGTGGAAAAACTCTTCCTGCAACCGCTCCTTGCCGGCGAGGAACTGAATATCGTCTACAAGCAGAACATCGGTCTTGCGGTACTTGTTGCGAAAATCCGTCGTCGTTCGCTTGGCCAGCGACTCGATGTACTCGTTGAGCAGGGTCTCGGTTGAAACGTAACTCACGTTTGTACCGGGCGACTGCAAGACACGATGACCGATGGCCTGCATCAGGTGGGTCTTTCCGATTCCGGTCTGGCCATAAATGAAAAGCGGATTGTAGGCGCGCCCCGGCGATTGCGAGACACCTAGCGCTGCCGCATGTGCGAAGCTATTAGAAGGACCGGTGACGAAATTTTCAAACGTGAAGGCGCTGTTCAGCGGACTGCCGTTTCCATTAGCGATCGGTTTGCCCCGGCGTCTTCCCGAAGAAGTCGGCTTCGAATTAGGCTTAGGCTTCGCCGCTTCAAACTCCTCCTGCGAGATCGCTGGATCGCAGGCCTTAACTTCGAAACGAACTGAAATATCCTGCGGCGCACCTGCCGAAAGCAACGCTTCCTCAATGATCTGCTGGTAGTGATTTTCCAGCCAGGTTTGGCAGAAATCATTATCAACGTGCAGGATAAACTGGTTGTCGTGGATGGAGCAAGGTTTGATAGGCTCAATCCAACGCAGGTAGACATCATCGTTTAGGGCGCACTTTAGGTGTGCGCACGCTTCCGTCCATAGTTCGAGAGCATTCATAGAACACACAAAAACAGGTCAGGGTGAGAGAATAAAACCGGGGAAAAGAGAATACGTGGTAACAGTATTGTTGAACCATATTTAACCCCCCCGTTCAAGGGGAAAGAATAATCAATCGATAAACAGGTTATCAACAGGCTGGGCCGAGTCTCTAAATCAGCCAAATTGAAGCAGTTATGAAAATTGTGGATCGTGAACTCAAGCGTGAGCGAAGTAAAATCGCGAGAGTTGTTAACAGGGAGGGTAAAAAACGGGAGTTAAAAAAATCTGTAAACCGAATCTTTTAAAAAGTTACAACCTATTAACTATAAAGATGTTATGACTAAAAAACATTCGTTTCGTTTTTTAGATTTAATTTTTGTTAGTTTCATTTTTCGTAGCATTCGCCGAAAAAAACGGAAAATCGTTACGAATGAACGGAAAAGGTGCGATTTTTTTTGGCGACAGGCAATTTTGCATTTTTGCACGATTGATGAATTTTATGAACAACCGACAATAAAAGCGATAAGAAGGCCGTTTTTACTCTCATCTTTCGGTTTTACATCAAGGAAATACCCCATGCGAAATCACACTCTGGCATTCGTTTTAGCACTCGCTGGCGCTTCTCTCTTTGCGCAGCAACCCGATGTGGCGGCGAACCGCGAGCGTCCGCGCATGTCGCGCTCTTTGAACTATGGAAACTGGGTGGGCAAACAGGTCATGAATCCAGAGTTCATGGAGAAGGCTGGCATTCAGTCCGAGCAGGCGCAAAAACTCAAGGAAGAAATGGAAAAAATTGATGCGCGGCTTAAGACGCTGGACGAGGAGATCCATACGGCTGCGCTCCAACAGGCGGACATCGCAAAAAAAGTTCTGGTTGAACCTGGCAAATCAACGGAAGAACTCATGAAATTGGTTGAACGCATCGGCACGATGCGGACCGAACAGGCGAAGCTTTCCACACAGATTTTAGTGGTGATCCGCGACAACCTGACCGAAGCGCAGCGTAAGAAGGCCCACGAGTTGATCACCGCCGAGGGGCAGCGCCGTCTCAAAGAACGCATGGAGCGGCGCGAGCGCGAAGGACAGCCGCGTCTCGGTCCCGACGGTCGGCGTCCACTGCCGCGACAACGTCCTGAGGCCCCGCCGCGTCCTGCTGTGCCTCAGGGATGGTGAATAACGAATCCCTACATTGCACTCAAAGCAGCTTCTGTGTTATCTTATGACCGCTGTCATGGTCACGGAGATCACGGAGGTTTCTTATGTCGCGGTATCTTGTTGGATGGGCTTTTCTTTCCTGCGGCCTTGCAGTGCAGGCTGCCGTCTATCACGTGGACTGCAACCGTCCCGATGACACGGGGGACGGATTAAGTTGGACGACGGCCAAACGGACGATCCAGGCCGCCATTGATGTCGCCGCCAACGGCGACACCATCCGCGTCGGTCCCGGCACGTACGGCGAGGGAACCACCCCTACACCCGGCAGCATTATCCGTAGTCGGGTGGTCTGCGAGAAAGCGATAGCCATCGAATCAACCGGCGGTGCTGAGGCCACGATCATTCTGGGTGAACGCGATCCGCTCGACACCAGTTACCAAGGGACCGGTGCCAACGCTGTGCGCTGTGTTTACATGAGTGCGGGTACGCTTACCGGTTTCACACTTACCGGTGGGGCCACCCACAGCGACATTACCGAAAACTCCAACTGCAGAGGCGGCGGTCTTCTGGCCGCCAGTTCTACGCCTGTCCTTTACGACTGTATCGTCAGCAACAATGCTGCGCGCCGCGGCGGCGGGGCATACAAGGGCACGTTCCACCGTACGCGCTTCCTCGGTAACTTCGCTTCCCAAAATGGCGCCGGTGTGCGCGAATCGCGCCTGCACGACTGTCTGGTCGCCTTCAACACTGGCAGCGCCATAGCCTACTGTAACAGCCAGTCCCTTTTCCCCGTCAACTGCACCATCGCCCGCAACACCGGCGCGGCACTGGACTGCTCCGGCGGCTATAATCTGATCATCACCGAAAACGGCAACGCATTCTTGGGAACACAGTATCCGGTTGTTGACAGTTGCATCCAGTATGCGACAAATGTGGGATCAAACAATCTGGTCACCCCCCAGGCACACTTCGTCGATTCAGCCAACGGCGACTTCCGCCTGCTCGCCAGCTCCCCCTGTCTCGACCGCGGCAATCCGGCCTGGACCGGTGCCGCGCCGTCAGCGGACCAGCGTACCGATCTGGCCGGCAATCCCCGCCTGCAGGGCGCGGCGCTGGATCTCGGTGCGCTGGAAGGTGCCGTGTCCGGCGTAGCGGTGGTCACCTGTACCGCGCCGACCGGCAACGGCACGCTGACGCCGCAGGGACACTTCTTCCTGCCCGTGCTACCTACTCAACTCCTCTTTACCGCTACAGCCGATGCCGGTTCTGTGTTGCGCCACTTTAGTGTTAACGGCTACAAACAGAAGGATTGCGGGACCACCCTCACGTTGCGCATCAAAGATCCGGGCGCGGTCTATATTGTGACAGCCGAATTTCGCCCGGCCCGTTACGTGGATCCCGCCGGCAGCGACGCGAATAACGGCACTTCGTCGGCTACGGCCTGGCGTACACTCCAACACGCCGCGACCACCGCACCGAGCGGCAGCCTGATTCTGGCCGCGCCCGGCACCTACAACAAGGGGCACGCGTTCGGCGGTTCGCACAGCAACCGTGTCGTCATCACACGCGATATTGTGCTCAAAGCTACGGCGGGTCCTGAACAGACCGTGATTGAGGGGGCCACCGATCCTGATAGTACGCTTTATGGTTGTGGTACAAATGCTATGCGTTGCCTCTACATCTCAGCCGGCGCGGTCGAGGGGTTCACCTTGACCGGCGGGGCTGGCAGTGTCTCGCCAGGAGACAAAGATACTGACAATGTACGCGGCGGTGCCGTATTCGGCGCGGCACCGGGGACTCTGTGGGACTGCGTGATTTCCAACAATGTGGCGAGTCGTGGTGCGGCTGGTTTCGGCGGCACTTTCAACCGGTGTCTGGTGACTGGCAATCGTGTGCACAACAACGGCACCTTCCGTGCGGCGGAGGTTTATGATTGCCTGATTGTCAACAACATCGGCGCTTGGGCCGGTGTTTTCGGGGGGCGCTTCTACGGCTGTACCATCAGCGGGCAATCCGCGGGGGGCGGGATCGGTGAGAGCACAACCGCCTACAACACGATCCTCTTCGATAACGCCGTACAGGACGCCGCGGCCAAGGCCATCTGTATCAACTGCTGTACCGGCGGCCAGTTGCGCCCCGGTGCCGGTAATATCGCCGCCGATCCGCTTTTTGTTGACGCCGCCAACGGCGATTTCCGGTTGCGCGCCGATTCACCCTGTATCAACGCGGGCGATACGACCTACGGAACCGGCATAGGCGGTGCCGACTTTGTCGGTGCCCCGCGTGTGCAGGGCGGTCAGGTCAATATCGGCGCGTACGAAGGCGCGGTCGGCTCGATCATGGCCTCTGCCACCAGCGGCGGCTCAATCAATCCCTCTGGCGCGTTCCTGCTGACCAATGATGTCACCTTCACTGCGACGCCGTGGCCCGGTCGCGCCTTCCGCCACTTCGAGTTGAATGGTGTGCCGGTGCCCGGCAGCGCCACCAGCCTGGATATTGTGGCCGCCGATTATGGCGACGGCGCCGTTATCGTGCGTGCCGTCTTTCAAGATGGATTCTACGTGGATGCCGCGACCGGCGACGACGCCAACAGCGGCCTTGAAACCGATCAGCCGCTTAAGACCCTGCAAGCCGCCGCATCACGTGCGTTGGACGGCGATACCGTGCGCGTCGCGCCGGGCACCTACGACGCCGGCTCCGCAGCCGTGACCGCAGGCGCACTCGCCAACC
>Ga0255342_1006769_pt1 | contig 10247 bp, 9 predicted proteins | sample wastewater_treat_3_FD_192416 | JGI IMG/M metagenome (GOLD analysis project Ga0255342, IMG submission 192416) | Wastewater microbial communities from Lulu Island WWTP, Vancouver, Canada - plant14 | ecosystem: Engineered > WWTP > Wastewater > Unclassified | place: Canada: Vancouver, British... | reverse complement strand
GAGGGGAAAGTTCGTACTATCGATATTTGGGGTTTTTCAGAGAGCCAAGAAACTTGCTATGTATCACCTGAAATGTTTGAAGAATTTATTTTTCCTTATCAATATCCTTTATTAGAGCGTTTTGGATTGAACTGTTATGGGTGTTGCGAGCCAATTGATAAGCGATGGCAAGTGGTAAAAAAGTTCCCACGTTTGCGAAGGATTTCAGTTTCACCTTGGGCTAATCCGAAAGTTATGGCCGAATATTTGGGGTCAAATTATATTTATTCTTTAAAACCAAATCCTGCTGATTTAGCCGTTCCTCAAATCGACCAAGACTATATCCGAAAGAAAATTCGTAATGCTTTTCAGGTTGCAAAAAACTGTCGGGTAGAAATCATTATGAAAGATAACCATACTATTGGGAAAAATTCAGAAAACGTGAAACAATGGAGTCGAATTGCCCGGGAAGAAGCTGAAAGTTTATAGAAATTTTAGGATTATTATTTTAATAACAAAGTCCCTTTATGTTTCTTTTTAGATAAGCTCTTATGCCGCTTTCTTTGTAACAAATGAAGATAAAAATACCTATCTAAAAATATCATTGCGATGAGTCCAACCGTTCTTTGATTGGATGACATGGCAATCTCATTTTCACAATGAGTCATTCTGAAGAGTCCGGTTTCTTTTCCTGAACGGCGGGAGAATCTCATTTAGCAAAATATTTTTTAAGTAATAATAAAAAGGATAAGATCCATTTTCTGTTTTATATACTAAAGACACAATTTTTAAAATAGGGAACTAATCCGACCATCTATTAGATTAATATTATAGATGATTTTCATAAAGAGCTAATAATAGTGGAATAATTTGAGCTGTTTTACCGTCCCTTATTGTTACTGCACTTTTCTGAATCATTAAAATTTAAATTTAATAAAACCCGAGAAATATATAATCAATGAATTCAAAATCATCCCAAAAATAGTGCTAAGTTAATAATTCACACACGATATTATATAATAAAAAATACTATATTATAACAAAATTTGTATGTTATAATAATTCATAATAAAAATGAAAAGAAGAGTTAAATTCAGATATAATAATATTAATAATGAAAAATATCTATAAAATATATTATAATGATAGATAATCAGATAATTATAATTAACCAATTCGTTATGAGTAAGTGATTAACCATAGTGTGTCTTTGCAAAAATTAAAATTAGTTAAAAGGATCAAAATTTAGAAAATAAGGTTGAAACCAAAAATTCATTTCTTGTTTAGTTTTATACTGCAGGAACACCAAAAATAAAGAAAAAAAGAAGGAGGTGCAATAATTTTTTTATTAAGTGGTATTTTAATCCAAATTGGAGTAAAAATTTAAAAAGGAGGAATGAATTGTGAGGAAAAAAGGAACAAAAGTTTTAGTAGGAGTATTGGTTTTAGTCGTTGTTTCAGCTTTAATATCATTTGCTTTTGCTCAGGATATGGACCAATTGGAAATAGATACAGCTAATGCAGTTTTTGAAGCTGCTGATAAGGGACAACCTGACCCTTCATGGCAAGGAAAGAAATTCACGATCGCAGTTTTAGCATCAGGCCCCCACGGAGCCATTTCTGGTCCTCTTTTCTTTTGGCGACCTTTCTGGGAAAAGCTGACCGGAGCAACCTACGATGTCGCTGAAATTCCTTTTGGTGAATTACAAGCAAAAATCTTTACCGATTTAGCAACCGAGACTGGGAATTACGATGCCATAGTTGGCCCAAGTTTCTTCTATGGCGACTACATTGCCAATGATTGGATCATTCCCATTGATAAATATTTTGATGATGCAAGAATGCCCAAGTGGAATCGGGATGCAATTGCAGCACCAATTCGCGAGCTTTATCAGTGGGGAGGAAAATGGTATGGTTTTAATAATGACCACGATGGAATGGTCATTTATTTTAGAAAAGACCTCTTCAATGATCCTAAATGGCAGGAAGAATTTAAAAACGAATTCAATTATGATTTGCCAGTCCGTCCAGATAGTTGGCAGGAAATTCTTGATTTAGCTAAGTTTTTTAATGGGAAAGACTGGAATGGAGATGGAAAGGAAGACTTTGGAATCAGTATGCATCTTAAAGTTGGCGAGCAAGGTTTCTTTAACTATATTGCCTTAGCAGGTGGCTTTGTCGTCATGCCGGCTCCCGGTGATAATCCAGCTAAGGTAACCCGCTTTCACAATCAATTTTGGTTTGATCCGGAAACCATGAAACCTTTAACCAACACCCCTGGACACGTAAAAGCTATGGAAATGTTAGTTGAACTCTGCAAGTATGGTCCAGCCGCTATGGTTAGTTGGGGCTTGGGAGAAGCCTGGGATATCTTCCTTAGAGGAGATTGCGCCATGGTCTTTACCTTCGGTGATGTGGGAACCTTGTCTCAAGACACCCGCGTTTCTGTCGTTCAAGGAAAGCTTGGCGTGGTTCCCATTCCTGGTAGTAGCGAGGTTTATGACCTAGAAACCAATGAATGGGTGAAGATGGATAAATCTAATTTAGTAGCGAATGAATCAGGTGCATCCTGGCATGGAGTTATCACCAAATATGCTGAAGATCCTGATATGATAGCTCATTTCTTCTCCTGGCAAGCAACACCGGAGATTAACCACTGGAATGTTGCTTGGGGATGGAGTGGAATCGACCCAGGGACAATCTATGACTTTTTAGAACCAGAAGGTCAAGCAAAAATTGAAGATTATACAACGACTGGTTATAATGAGGCCGACATTCGTGAATTCTTAGATGCTTATAATACAATGTGGTTCAAGTACCCACTAAGTATTCCTTACCTGAGAATTGCCGGAGCTGCCGATTACATTGAAAGCTTGGATATCCATATGTCGGAAGCCCTAACTGGTCAAGCATCACCTCAAGAAGCTCTTGATCGTGTTGCCAGTGATTGGGAAAATATCACCGAAGAATTAGGTCGAGAAGAACAGAAAGCTTTGTATTGGGATGCAATTGGTTATACTGGAGAATAATTTTTCGGTACTGATTGACAGAAAATAATGGGTTAGGGGGCTGGTTGGGATGACAAACCAGCCCCCTATTTTGAAGGAGGAGGTTGCGTTGGGCGTGGAAAAAAAGAGGATACCTCTTAAAGAGCAGGGGAAAAAATGGTTTATTGCACCCGCTATTACCTGGCTCATGCTGTTTACTTTAGCTCCCCTAATCTATACAGTTTATTTAAGTTTTCACGGATCACGTTTTCTTAAGGTTACCCGTTTTGTTGGATTAAAGAATTTCGTTAATGTACTTACTGATTATCGATTTTGGGGAGCATTTCGAGTTACTATCATCTTTGTTTTAGGTGGATTGGCGCTTAGTGTGGGGTTAGGTCTGTTGTTTGCTTTATTGTTCAACCGTCAAATAAAGGGGGTTCAGGTATTTCGAACATTATCAACAATGCCTTTATTCACTGCACCAGTTGCTTTGGGATATATTTTTATGATCATATTTTATGAAAATGGAGGTCCTATTAATAACTTTCTCACTACGATTATTTCAAAACAAGTACCGTGGTTATCCAACCCTAATTGGGCAGTATTTTCAATACTCATTGCCGATACCTGGCAATGGACACCCTTTGCCTTTTTGGTTTTATTGGCCAGCCTTCAATCTGTTCCAAAAGACCTCTATGAAGCAGCCAGCCTCGATTCGGCTTCAAGTTGGGATATTTTTAAACATATCACCTTTCCGCTTATTTCCTCAGCCTTAGGGACCGTTATCATTCTCCGTGTTGTAGAAGCTTTTAAAGTATTTGACCTTCCCTTTGCGCTAACCAATGGAGGTCCAGGTTTGGCAACCAGAACTTTGACTTTTAACGTTTATACCAATGGCTTGAGAGATCAGAATCTGGGGGCTGCCAGTGCTACAGCTATCGTACTCTTGATAATTGTTTTAATCGTGAGTGCTTTATTCTTTAAGCGCTATGGTTCAAATTATGAATAAGGCCATGAGGTGTAGAAATGAGAACTCGTAGAGGCAAAATCATAGTAAACATAATTCTTTGGATTATTGTAGCCATTGTCGCGGTGTGGATGCTTTTCCCTTTTTATTGGGCGGTTATAACTTCAATAAAAAAACCTGCCGATGTTTTTCGGCTATCTTTCATCCCGGGTATTCAATTCGATCCTACTTTAGATAACTGGAAGTCGGAGTTTCAATTGCGAGGCAAAGAAATCACTCGGGCTATGGGAAATTCGCTGGCAATCGGCATTGGTGCCGCGTTAATTGCTTTGGGGATTGGTACCTTAGCTGGATATGGATTAGCTCGCTTCCGTTATCATGGTTGGTCGAATAAGAGCATATCAATGTGGATATTATCACAGCGTTTTCTTCCTCCGGCTGCAACTGTTATCCCCTTCTTCTTGATTTTTAAAAATTTAGGCTTAATAGATAATGTAATTTCTTTAATCCTTGTGAACGCAACTTTTACTATTCCTTTCGCCGTCCTCATATTACGTGATGCTTTTAAGGAAGTTCCTGAAGAAATCGAAGAATCAGCTCTGGTTGATGGTTGCTCTCGGTTTCAAGCTTTTTTTCGAATGGCTTTGCCGTTAGCAGCACCAGCTTTGGTTTCAGCAGGAATCATCTGTTTTTCTTTTTCCTGGAACGAGTTTTTATTCGCTTTCATAATGACTTATGCGAAGGCTTCGCCAATGACAGTAATTATCGCTGGCACTCAAGATACCCAGGGGATTCAATTCTGGTATGTAGCTACTCGAATGTTGTTGGCAATTGTTCCTCCAGCGGTTCTTGCTTTGACGGTTCAGAAATATATTGTTAGAGGTTTAACTTTTGGAGCAGTGAAAGGGTAATCGGAAAGTTTTCTTGACGTGAAGTGTTGAATATGATAAATATATTCTTAAAAGTAGAATAGTAATGGAGCAGGCGATTAACTTGGATTGGTCAGGTTAATGGGGCTGGGCAAAAAAGCAACAGGTAAAAACCTGTGGGACCAGTATCGGTCTTACAGGTTTTTTTATTTAATTTTGGAGGATTATTAATGACTGAGCAAGCCCGTTATTATGCTATTCGAAATGTTTTGCTGGGGATTTTAATACTGAATTGGGGAGTAGCCTTGACCAAGCTATTATACGGGAGATTTATTGGTTCAGCCAGCATGGTTGCCGATGGATTTCATTCACTTTCCGATGGGGCTTCAAATATCATTGGATTGATTGCGATTTCTATTTCTGTTCGACCTGCCGATGTTAACCACCCCTATGGTCATAAAAAGTTTGAGAGCTTTGCTTCCATTGCCATTGCTTTACTCCTTTTTATCGTGAGCATCGATATTTTACGAGGGGCGGTTGGCCGCTTAGGTAAACCAGTTGTTCCAGAGGTAACAATTTCAAGTTTTATTGTTATGGCCATTGTTCTATTGGTTAATATTATTGTGGTACGTTTTGAAACTCGAATAGGTCGCCGTCTTCATAGTGATATTCTTACCAGTGATGCTCTTCATACTATGAGTGACATTTTTGTTTCTATTTCGGTCGTTATTACGCTGGTTGCAGTTCGGTTGGGTGCAGTCTGGTTAGATGTAGTCGCAGCAATGGTTATTGCCGGTTTAATTTTAAAATCTGGGGTTGAGATTCTTTTAAGAAGTTCTGATGTTTTATGCGACCGTATCATCGTTGATCCTTCAGTTATTACTGATGTTGTTCTTTCTATTCCTGAGGTCAAAGGTTGTCATAAGATAAGAACTCGAGGTCGAAAAGATGATATCCATATCGATCTTCATCTATTAGTTGCTGATAACATGGATGTTCAAAATGCCCATGAAATTGCTAATCAAGTCGAAATTGCTTTAAAAAAGAACATTCCTGGGGTTTCGGATGTTGTGGTACACGTAGAGCCGGTTACCGATATATAAAAAAGGAATTCGGAAAACTTCACTATGGATTGTGGATAAACCCATAGTGAAGTGAAAGCTTTATTTCAGAATGGTAATATGAGTCAGAGGCCAATAGATGAGAAATGCCCGTCCTAAGACATTCTTGCGGGGAACATACCCCCAAAAGCGACTATCATCGCTATTTATACTATTGTCACCGAGAACAAAGTAAGAATCTTCTGGAACGGTTTTTTCTCCCTCTCCATAAAAGCCATAATCATAATAAGTACGAACATATTTATCCCCTTGAAGAGGCTCACCATTTACGTAGATCATTCCATTCGAAATTTTAATCTTTTCTCCGGGGAGTCCAATCACTCTTTTTATTAAATTCTTTCTGTCATCAATTGGATAGCGAAAAACAATAATGTCTCCCCTTTGTGGTTCAGTTAATCGGTAGTAAAACTTAGCTACCAGGACTCTTTCTCCAGGAACCAAGGTAGGTTCCATGGAACTGGAAGGAATATAAAAACTTTGAACAACGAAATGAATAATTAATAAAGCAATAACTAAAGACCAAACAATAGTTTCAATTGCCTCCCTTAGGGGACTTTTCTTTTTTGCTTCTTTCGTTGGTTGAATGTTATTGTCAACCTTTGAAGGAGATTTTTCTTTTTTCATTCTGCACCTCTTCGTTTATGGAAGTGATCAAAGCTCTTTTTTAAAGGATTCTATTCACTCCTTATCAAGTAACTTTGTAAAATGTTCCGGATGATATAACCAATAGGGAAGATTAAAATTCGTTAATACTCATTTTTCTGGGCATCATTATCTCTTATTTCCTCAAAGGTATCAATGATAACCAACATGCATAATAACTTTTCCAATAATTCGTGCGGGTTTATCAATTAGGATAACGGGGTCATATTTGGGGTTGGCAGATTTAAGGATGACTGCCTTATCTTGAAAAATTACTTCTTTGATGCATAAACCAAGGTCTTCGAGTTCAACGATAGCAATATCACCTGATAGAGTTTGGAGGTCAGGAGAAAAAACCACCAAATCGTTTTCGGTGATTCCTTTGCCGGCCATTGAATCTCCTTTGGCACGGACAATGAATAAACGTATCTTGTCCTGGTATGAATTCCCGGTTTTCATTTGAATAAGTGATTTTTTAAAAATCTCATAGCCAACGGTATAGGTATCAAAATCGTTTTCGGCAATTCCACAAGGAATTTTCGAAGAAAGGATAGGAATAGCTATATCGTCATCTTCTAAAGAGAACACATCGCGATTGACAATACCTGTTATGAGGAGCAACTCCCAATCAGGTATGTTCATTGTTTTACCAATTTTTTGCAAAGTAGTAATATCTGGTTCTCTTTCGCCTTTGAGCCATCGACAAATAGCCGCTTGGGAAACACCAGAGGCGTGAGCCAGTTGAACTTGATTCCAGTTTTTTTCTTTCATTTTTTCTTTAAGCCAATCTTTAAAAGCCATAAATTAATTATATGACAGCTGTAAAATTTTATCAAGCTTATATCCCACAAGAAAATTGATAAATATTATCATGATGATTAGGCAATTTATACAATCAATAATTTTAGTTAGTCACTATTGCCATTAGATTTCGTTTCGCTATTATTTTTTAGACGAGATAGGATCTCTTGTTCAACATCGGGAAGAGCACAAAGAAAGCGATGGACTATTTCAAAAAGTTTTTCCTTTTGGTTGGCTTCAAAACGGAGGGTAAACACTGGTTCAGTAACTGATTTTCGAAGCAATCCCCATCCTTCTAACCAATCAACCCGAATACCATCAATTGTAGTAAGGTTTTCTTCTTTGGAATGAGATTTTTCAAGAATACTCATTAGATCAGGATGTGAACGGGTTTGTAGCCGAATATCAGGTGTAACATGGGGGGAAGGATAAGTCTCGATTATTTTTGAGAGTGGAGAACTATGTGAGGAAAGATAACCGAGAAAAACCATCGCAGCAAAAAGCCCATCATCACGATGAATTTCACGAAAAAAATAATGCCCGCTAATTTCGCCTGCCATGATTGCATCTTCCCGAATAAGTCGAGTTTTTATGTAGGTATGACCAGACCTTTCGACTAACGGGATACCACCTAAACGTTGAACCTCGTCGGCAACAATCCGAGAACTTTTTATATCATAAACAAATTTTTGACCGGGAGGATTCTTGGGAAAGAGATGGTGAATGAAGAAAATCATCCCATGTTCGGGGAGTAAAACCTGACCTTTTTCATCAGCAAATACTACCCGGTCGCCATCTCCATCAAATGCAATCCCAATATCAGCCTGATGTTGAAGAATTGTTTGACAAAGAGTCTTTAAATATTCAGGTTGTGAAGGATTGGGTGGACGGTTGGGGAAGGAACCGTCTGGATTGCAGTAAAGAGAAATAACCTGATATCCAAGTGAGGTTAAAAATCGAGAGGCTAAATCAGCATAACTACCATTTCCACAATCAACCACTACAGTTAAATTCCTTTTGGGTTGAATCGAGAATTTTTTTAAAAATTGGAGATATTCTTCTTGGTAATTTTTGAATTGATCAAAATGTCCTAATTGAGTACGAAAATTTTTTTCTTTAACTCTTTTTTTGATTTCTTTTATATCTTGTGTTGTAATTGGCGTTTTATCTAAGAGGATTTTAAAACCATTATAAGCAGCTGGATTGTGAGAAGCAGTCACCATAATACCGCCACGAAACTGGAGATAATCAATGGCAAAATAAAGGAGAGGAGTGGGAACGATCCCAATATCAGTCACACGGACTCCACTCTCAATTAATCCTCGAATGAGGCATTCTTTTAAAGAGGGAGTACTCATTCTTACATCACCACCAACCGCAAAACAACTCCCTAACGGGACCATTGACCCCGAGGCCCTCCCGATTAAATAAGCAATCTCTTCATTTATCTCATTAGGATAAATACCCCGTATATCACAATCTTTGTAAATACTCATTGGTTTTGCTCCAGATTAGTTTTTTTTGAAGGATCAAATCGTTTAGAGTTTCTCGAACAGCATCTTCAGGGCTATAGCGGGGTGTATAATTGAGTATTTCGAAGGATTTACTCATTGATACACAACATCCCTGACGGACGTGATCAGCAGCCATAGTTGGGAAGCTAAAATTTTCGGCATATTCTTCTATGGAAATATTTTTATAATGGAATTCTACTCCCATGAGTTGAGCAAGATAATGACCTAATCCAAAAAAAGTCATTGCATGAGTTGCTCCACAATTAAAACACTCGCCGATAGTATAATCTTTTTCTTCGATACATCTTAAAAAAAGATAAGCAATATCGGCAGGATGTACATGGTGCAGAGTGCTAAAGCCTCCATCAAGGAGATAGATTTCCTTTTCATTCATGATGTCTTGTAAGGTTTTTAAGTTGTTGTCTCCAAAAGGAGTAATAAAAGGTTTTCCTGGCCCGGTTATATGAGTAGGATGGATAAGTGTTGCCTGGATATGACCTTCTTGTGTATAAGAAAGAAGAATTTTCTCGATATCAGCTTTTTTTTGAGCGTAATCATTCTGAGGATTACGCGGAGCTGTTTCTGGAGTTGGTATAATACGAGTTTTTCCGTATATCCAAGCAGTGCCGCAAGTTAGAAGATGGATATCTTCTTGATCAATTGTTTCTGCCATTATTTGTGCACTATCCGGTTCAAAACAAATGAGATCGACAATTATATCGGGTTCAAGATTGCTGATTCTTTCTTGCCAATTCCCATTTTTTTCATCTCTTTCCCGATCAATTTTTATCTGGTTTATTTTTTTCCAAATAAAAGAGCCCGGATAGGGTCTGGTAGTACCTCGAGAGAATACCGTAACCTCATAGCTTCTACTCATCAGAAGCGGGACCAAATAGCTTCCAATATGCCCAGTTCCACCTATAACCAGGACTTTTTTAGCTTTCATGGTTCATCCTCCAGACATCATGGTCAATTTAATTAAAAATTCTAAAATTCACCTCATTATATATCAATCGTGGTTTTAGGTCGATTTATTATCTCTTTATTCGTTATCTAGAAAATTATATTTGTTAGGTACATACTATTCATTATCAGGCACCGTTTCTCTGCTCCTCTCAAAATTTTCATAGTAGACCCTCATGTTACATGAGTAGAACCAAATGAGGATGAAAACCAAGATTCGACATGCCAAGGCAGGTCGCTACATTAAATGAAGAATGGGCACAATACATTGTGCCCCTACATTTTTTAATTCTTTGGTAGGGGCTTGATTTATCATGCCCATTCTATATCCGTCATTCAGACTGTGTCACAATTATTTAGTAAATTATTTGCCTCCACCTATGCTACTATTTAACAGTAAT